>Ga0073934_10002222_pt1 | contig 41661 bp, 35 predicted proteins | sample LarsenN4metaG_FD_76834 | JGI IMG/M metagenome (GOLD analysis project Ga0073934, IMG submission 76834) | Hot spring sediment bacterial and archeal communities from British Columbia, Canada, to study Microbial Dark Matter (Phase II) - Larsen... ...
CCTCCAAAAGCGCCCCGTGGACATGTGGACAGGCTCAAAGGCAGCCTGCCCACATGCCCACCGGGCTCGACGACGATCAGTGATTTTGACTGTTGGGTTCCACACGAAATGACGAGGGGCCCTTTTGGCGCGTCGCGCTCAGCTTCGGCGTGTGCGGCTTTCATGTCGCCTTCCTCGGCGTGCACATGCCCGGCGTCATCGAGCGCTGCGGGCTGCCGGCCTCGCTGGCGGGCACATGGATCGCCGTGGCCGGCGCCGCCAACATCGCGGGCAGCGTGGCCATGGGCTTCGCGCTGAAGCGCGGCGATGCGGCCGTGCTGCTGGCGGCCACCTACCTCGTGCGCGCCGCCGGCGTGGCCGCCGTCGTGCTGCTGCCGGCCACGCCTGCGGTGATGATCGGCTTCGCCATCGTCATGGGCGCGAGCCACATGGCGACCTTGCCGCCCACTTCGCAGCTCGTGTCGCGCCAGCACGGCGTGCAGCGCATGGGCACCTTGTTCGGCGTGGTCATGCTCGTGCACCAGGTGGGCAGCTTCGCCGGCATCTGGCTGGGCGGCTGGGCGGCCGAGGCGACGGGCAGCGACCGCCTGCTGTGGAGCGTCGACATCGCGCTGGCGATCGCCGCGGCGCTGCTGGTCTGGCCGCGCGCTCAGCGCGCCACGACCCAGGAAGGCAGCAAGGCGCGCGTGTCGATGCGCGCGTCCTGATCGAAGGCCACGCCGGTGTCGCGCAACGCCCGCGCGAGCCGCCCGTCAGTCCAGGCGTCGAACGTGTCGGTGCAGCCGCCGATCCACTGCCCACCGACGAAGACTTGCGGAATCGTGGCCTGGCCGCTGCGCTCGCGCAGCGCGGCGCGCACGCGCAGGCCGCGCCCGTCGGAGCGCAGTGCGGCACCGTCGAGATCGACGACGTTCGGCGTCACGCCGATGCGGCGGAAGAAGCGCCGCAGCGCCCAGCAGAACTCGCACCATTGCAGCGCGAACATCACCACCGGGGCGGACGGATCGTCGAGCGTGCCGCGCACGAAGTCGTGATCGGCCTCGGGCGACGGCGCGTGGCCGGCCGGCCCAGGCGATGACGGCGCCGGCACGTCGAACCGGAAACCCGGGGTGCTGCGCGACAGCGCGAGCTCCGCGGCGTCCATCTCGGCGTCGACGTCGGCGAACAGCGGTGTGCTGAGGTAGCGCTCGCCGGTGTCGGGCAGCATCGCCAGCACGCGGCTTCCGCGCGGCAGGCGCCCGGCCAGGCGCAGCGCGCCGGCGACGGTGGCCCCGCCGGAGATGCCGGCGAGGATGCCTTCGCGTGTGGCGAGTTCGCGCGCCACGCGCAGCGCGTCGGCGCCGGCCACGGGCTCGATGCAGTCGACGAGGCCTTCGTCGAGTGCGCGCTGCACGAGCGAGGGCACGAAGTCGGGCGTCCAGCCCTGCATCGGATGCGGGCGGAACTCGGGGTGGCTCGGCGGCGGCAGTGCTGCGTCGCCGGCACGCGGCTGCGGCACGCCGCTGGCGAGCAGCGGCGCGTTGTCGGGTTCGCACACCACGACCTGCGTCGCCGGCGAGCGCCGGCGCAGCACGCGCGCCACGCCCAGCAGCGTGCCGCCGGTGCCGCTGCCGCTGACCCAGTGGCTGAGCGGCGCGTCGGCGAAGTCGTCGAGGATCTCGATCGCCGTGGTGCGCGAGTGCACGTCGGCGTTGGCTTCGTTGTCGAACTGCCGCGGCCAGAACCAGCCGTGCGCCGCGGCGAGCTCGCGCGCCTTGGCCAGCATGCCGCTGCCCTTGAGCGCGGCCGGTGTCAGCACGACCTGCGCGCCGAGAAAGCGCATCAGCCGGCGGCGTTCGACGCTGAAGTTCTCGGCCATGACGATGACCAGCGGATGGCCCAGGCGCGCGCAGACCATCGCCAGCCCGATGCCGGTGTTGCCGCTCGTGGCCTCGACCACGGTCTGGCCGGGCCGCAGCGCGCCGCGCTCGAGCGCGTGCTGGATCACCGCGAGCGCCATGCGGTCCTTCACCGATCCCATCGGGTTGCGCGACTCGAGCTTGACGTACAGCTCGACGTGCGCCGGCGCGAGCGCCGCGAGGCGCACGACGGGCGTGCGGCCGATGGTCTGCAGGATGTTGTCGTGGCGCATCGCGGTGTTCCTTGCCGTGGGCTCAGGCGGGCGCGAAGCTCGGGTCGAGGATCGTGCGGACCGGCTCGACGCGGTCGGCCGGGAAGCCGCTCAGGCGCGAGTGCTCGCGGATGAGATCCTCGCTCTCGGCCAGGTAGACGCAGTACGTCTTGTCCTGCACGATGAACGATTCGAGCCACTGGATGTCCGGGCCTTGGCGGACCAGGACGTCCTTGGACTGCTGGGCGATGCCGCAGTAGGCGTCGGCGGGATGCTCGCCGATGCCCTTGACGTTGCGTTCGATGATGTACTTGCGCAGCATGATGCTTCTCCTTCGGGTGGATGTCGTCCGTGACCGGACGGGTGGCGCCTGCGGCCCGCAGGCGAGGGTCAGTGCGGGCGGCGGGCCCGCAGCGTGATCGAGGTGACCTGGAGGTGGCGGCCGAACTTGTCGGCCAGGCTGGTGCCGCCGAACGGGTCGTGCCGCGCGACGACGCACACGTCGGTGAGGCCGGCATGCGTCACGGCGCGCGGCAGGTCGCTCTCGGTGAGCGCGCCGCCGACGCAGGCGGCCCACAGCGCGGCGTTGGCGCGCGAGCCCGCTGCGAGCGGCCGGCCGAGCACCACGTCCGACAACCACAGCTCGCCGCCCGGCCTCAGCACGCGGCGGACTTCGCGCAGGACCTGGAGCTTGTCCGGCGCGAGGTTGAGCACGCCGTTCGACAGCACGAGATCCACGCTCGCATCGGGCAGCGGCAACGCGGCGAAGTCGCCGGCGAGGATCTCGACGCGCCCGCCGAGGCCGGCTTCGCGGGCGGCCTCGCGCGCAACCTCCTGCATGCCCGGCGTGAGATCCACGCCGATGGCGCGACCCTTGGCTCCGGCACGCCGCGCCGCGATCAGCAGGTCGGTGCCGGCACCGCACGCGTGGTCGAGCACGGTCGCACCCGGTGGTACCTCGCCGGCGGCGAACGGCCGGCCGACGCCGGCGAAGCGCGCCGTGCAGGACCCGGGCAGCGCGGCGAGTTCGGCGGTGTCGTATCCGAGCCGGCTTGCGGCGTAGGCGGCGCCGACGTGGAAGTGAAATTCGCCCGGGCGCGGCGCTGCGGCCACACGCTCGTACATCGCGAGCACTTCGCGCCCGAGGCGGTCGCGATCGAGCTGCGTCGGGCAGGTCCAGCCTTCGGCTGGCACCTGCGCGTCGAGGACAGGACGGAGACTGGTGGTCGGCAGCATGGCGGTTCTCCCGCGGCCGGCCGCTCGGAGAAGGCGGCCGTCGGGATCAGTCTCGGCAACGGCGGTATCGGGCGCGTGTCCGCGCCCGCGCGCTGCGTATCGAAGTGGTATCGATCCGCGGCGCGCCGCGCTCAGCGGCCGCCGCCAGGCCCTGAGGGCAGCAGCTCGAGCAGCGCCTCGCGCAGACGCTCGGGGTCGAGCGGCTTGGCGAGCATGCGGCGCACGCCGTGGCGCGCGAGCGTGTCGTCGTCGAACGCCTCGGCATTGCCGGTGATCAGCAGCACCGGCAGCGCCGGCCGAAGCACGCGCGCGCGCTCGGCGAGCTGCAGTCCGGTGAGCTGCGGCATCGTGTGGTCGGTGACGAGCAGGTCGACCTCGTGCGCGCGGTCGCCGAGCCAGGCCAGCGCCTGCAGCGGCGAGCGCAGCAAGGTCACGTCCAGCCCCCACGCGCCGAGCTGCTCGTGCAGGTAGTCGCCCGCCATCGTGTCGTCCTCGACGAGCAGCACGCGGCCGTGCAGGGCGGGGCCGCGCGCGCGAGACGGCGACTCGGCGGCGCACGGCGCCGCCTCTCCCGTCGCCAGCGGCAGCATCACGCCGAACTCCGAGCCGCGCCCGGGCTGCGTGCGCAGCACGACGTGGCCGCCGTGGTCGTGCACGATGCCGTGCACCATCGCCAGGCCCATGCCCGAGCCGCGCCCCGGCGCCTTGGTGGAGAAGAACGGGTCGAAGATGCGCTCCATCAGCTCCGGCGGGATGCCGCTGCCGCTGTCGGCGACGCCGAGCGCGACCCAGTGCCCGCCGTCGATGCGGGCGCGGCACGACGCGCAGTGCAGGCGCCTGCCGTCGTGCCGGCGCACGCGCACCTCGATGCGTCCGGCGCCGTCCATCGCGTCGCGCGCGTTGATGCACAGGTTGAACAGCACCTGCTCGAGCTGCACCGGGTCGGCGGCCACGCACAGCGATTGCGTCGACGCGGCGTCCAGGCCCGCGTCGTCGAGGGTCACCGACGTCGGCAAGGTGGCGCGCAGCAGCTGCAGGGTCTGCCGCACGAGCGGGGCCAGCGCGACGGTGCGCCGCTCGCCGCCGCGCCGGCGGGCGAACGCGAGCATCTGCGCGACGAGGTCGCGCGCGCGCTGCGACGCGGCGTGCGCCTGCGCGAGCTGCCGCTGCAAGGTCGTGTCGCCGATCGCCTGGGCGCGCTCCTCGCCCATGACGAGGTAGCCCATCACGCTGGTGAGGATGTTGTTGAAGTCGTGCGCGATGCCGCCGGTGAGCTGGCCGATCGCCTCCATCTTCTGCGCCTGGCGCAGCTGCGCCTCGAGCTGCAGCCGCTCGGTGACGTCGCGCTCCACGCCGAGCGCATAAGGCTCGTCGCCGATGCGCACGGGCAGGTAGCGCAGCTCCATGTCGAACAGGCTGCCGTCGGCACGGCTCACGCGCTCGACCAGGTGCACGGCGCGTCCGGCGAGCGCCGACTCGATGTGCTGCACCAGCCGCTGCATGTCGGCCGCATCCGGGCGTCCGCTCCAGTGGCGGCCGACCACGTCGTCGCGCGACATACCGGTCACGCGCACGAAGGCCGTGTTGACGTCGACCACCTCGAGATGCCGGTTCCACAGCACCATCGGGTCGACGCTGCCGTCGAAGATGGCGCGGTACTGCTCCTCGCGCGACTGCAGTTCGGCGATGGCCGCCTTGCGGCCGGTGATGTCGCGGGTGAAGGCGAGGATGTGCGGCCGGCCGCTCAGCACGGCCGGCTTCAGCCGCACCTCGTCCCAGTGAAGGCTGCCATCGCGGTTGCGGCGGCGCCACTCGAAGGGCGGGCAGCGACCGAGCCGTGCGAGCTGCAGCCAGCGCGCCGCGTCCTCGGCCGTGTACGGCGGCTCGCCGGCGCTGATCTCGGCCACGCCGAGCCGCAGCAGCTCGTCGCGGCTGTAGCCGTAGGTCTCGCAGGCCTTCGGGTTGACGTCGACGATGGCGCCGCTGTCCCAGTCGTGCACGAAGATCGAGTCTTCGGCGGCGTCGAAGATGGCGCGGTAGCTGGCCTCCGAGCGCTGCAGCGCCTCGTTGGCGTCGAGTCGCTCGACCTCGGCGGCGGCGCGCACGGCGAAGATCTTCAGCATCGCCTCGATGCGATCGACCTGAGGCAGCGGCCGGCGCGAGGCGACCGACACGATGCCCAGCGGCGCGCCGTCGAGCGCCGTCAGCGGGTAGCCGGCGTAGCCCTCGGTGCACTGCGCGAGCGCGTCCTGGTCCTCCGGGAACATCTGCCGCACGCCGCGCGGGTAGGCGCGGAACTGCTGGCCGAGCACCGTCTCGCACGGCGTGCCCGCGACGCCGTAACGTACGTCGCGCACGATCTGGCCGTCGTAGTACATCGCGAGGACGCTCAGGTGCCCCGGGTCCTGCCGGTGGTGGCGCGCGATGAACGCGACCTCGACGTGCAGGATGGTCGCGAGCAGGCGCACCAGCTCGTCGAACACGGTGTCGCCGCGCGCGCCCGAGACGGCCAGCGCCGCCGAGCGCAGCACGTCGTCGGTGCGGGTGCGTTCGATCTCGGCGGCGATGCGCCCGGCCACGACCTTGAGCACGGCTTCGGCATGCTTGGCATCGCCGCCGGCGATGGGCGCGCGCGCCATCGCGGCGATCAGCCCCAGCGGCGCGCCGGTGCTGTCGTTGAGCGGGAAGGCGGCGTAGGAGTCCATGCCGTTGCGCGCGAACACGCTGCCCTCGGGCAGCTCGGGCGCCACGCCGACCGGCACGTAGCGGTAGCGTCGGCCGACGACCTGCTCGCAGGGCGAGCCCTCGAGCGGGAACTCGAACTCGCGCATCGGACGGCCGTCGCGCCACGCCGCCAGGGTGCGCAGCCGGGTGCGGGCGTCGTCGGCGAAGGTCGCGACGAAGGCCATCGGCACGTCCAGCGCGGCGGCCAGCTCGCCCACGAGATGGCCGTACAGCTCCGGTCCGCCGGGGTGCGCCACCGCCAGGGCGACACGGCGCAGGGAGTGCAGCTGCTGCGCCAGCTTCGCGGCGACGTCGTCGCCGCCCTCGGGGCCGACCGGATCGCGATGCATGCGGCGAGTCTAGGGCGCGCGCGGTTGCGCGTGTCGGCGATTGCCGGCGCGATACACGCCGGATACACGGCGGTCGCCTGCGCGCCGCGCCGATGCGATCGGGCAACGCGACGACGCGGCCGGCGACGCATCGCCGATACCGGCAGCGGCGAACCTGCGGCCCTCGACCACACGAGGTTTGCCGACATGACCGCACCTTCCCCGACCCGGCCGGCCGTTGCCGTGATGGCGCTGCACTGCAGCGGCAGCAGCGGCCGCCAATGGGAGCCGCTGCGCGCGCTGCTGCCCGCGGGCATCGAGCTGCACGCGCCCGACCTGATCGCCAGCGGCAGCGGGCAGACGTGGCCGGCCGATGCGACGGTGACGCTCGACGCCGAGGCGCGCCGGCTCGTGCCGTGGCTGCAGGCCCATCCGGGCGGCGTGCATCTGCTCGGCCACTCGTACGGCGGCGCGGTCGCGCTGCAGCTCGCGCTGCGCTGGCCGCGTCACGTGCGCAGCCTCACGCTGTTCGAGCCGGTGCGCTTCGCGCTGCTGCACACCGCCGCCGACCGCGAGCTGTGGCGCGACATCACCGGCGTCGGACACGAGATCTGCGCTCACGCGCGGGCCGGCCGGCTGCACGAGTCGGCCGAGCGCTTCGTCGACTACTGGTCGGGCGAGGGCACGTGGGCGCGCATGACCCCGTCGCGCCGCGACGCGCTCGCCCCTCGCATGACCAAGGTGAGCGCCGAGTTCGACGCGCTGTTCGGCGACGGCCAGGCGACGACGGCCTACGCGCGCCTTGCCCTGCCCGTGCACGTGATGGCGGGCACGCGCTCGCCCGCGCCGGCGCGGCGCGTGGCCGCGGTGCTGGCGGGCCTGTGCCCGAACGCCAGCCTGCAGCGGCTCGACGGGCTCGGGCACATGGGGCCGCTGGAGTCGCCGCAGCGCGTGGCCGAGGAACTGCTGCGCAACATCGAGCGGCGCGAGTCACCGTCGTTCGGCGCCATCCGCGAAGGCTTGCTGCACGCGGCGTGAGCGCGCCGCGCGCCGGCCGGCGCGCTCAGTGCGCCATCAGCACCGGCACCGTCATCGACTGCAGCACCGAGCGCGTCGCGCCGCCGAGCACCCACTCGCGCAGGCAGCTGTGGCCGTAGCAGCCCATCACCAGCAGGTCGACGTCGTGGTCGGCCGCCAGCGACAGCAGCGACGCGCCCACGTCGGCGCCGGCCGCGAACTGCCGGTGCATCTGCGGCTTCACGCCGTGCCGCTGCAGATAGGCCTCGATGTCGGCCGAGGTCGTCGGCGTGCCGGAGCCGGACTCGGGCGCGGCGGCCACGTGCACCTGCTCGGCGCGCTGCAGCCACGGCAGCGCTGCAGCGACGGCGCGCGCCGATTCGCGCGACTCCTTCCACGCGACCAGCACGCGCCGGCCCGCCGGACGCGACGCGCCGATGTACGGCACCACGAGCGCAGGCTTTCCGCTGCCGACGACGACCGACGGCACGAAGTCGGCCGGCACGTCGCCTGCCGACGGATCGTCCTTGTCGGCCGGCGCCTGGCCGAGCACCAGCAGGTCGGCGTACAGCGCGCGGCGACTGAAGCCCCACGGCGCCTCCTCGTCGGGCAGCACGGCCCAGCGCGCGCGCGGCGAGCCGGCCGCGGCCTCGAGGAACGCGGCCTGCGCGCGTTCGCGGCGTTCCTGGTCGAACTGCATCATCAGCGGCCCGACGCTGTGCGCGGCTTCCAGCATGTAGGGGTAGCGCGCCACCGACGACGCGACGGCGTACAGGCCGGTCAGCTCGGCATCGAAGGCTTCGGCGAGTTGCAGCGCCACGCGCAGGCGCGCGGCGCTGCGTTCGGACGAATCGACGTGGAGCAGGATGGACCTGGGCATGGAGTCACTCCGTGGCGCGACGAGGGTCGCGGCTTTCGATGTGACTCTAGGCGCCTGGCGACAGGCGACCTTGCGCTCGGTCAAGGTGGCGGGCGGACCCGCAGGCAGGGTCTGCCGGGACCCGTCCGCACCGGATGGCGCGGCGCATGAAGCGACGAGCCCCGTGTCCTTGCGGACACGGGGCTCGGTTGCGGAACAGTGTCGCGGACGCGCCTACTGCAGCTTCGCCTCGACGCGGCGCGCCTCGGCGGCGTCGCCGGCATTCACCTGCTCGGGCTTCTTCAGCTCGATGCGGTCATCGGCCACGCCGGCCGCCTTGAGCGCGTCGCGCACGGCCATCGCGCGCTGCTTGGCGAGTTCGGCGTTCTTCGCCGGGTCGCCGCTCGCGTCGTGGAAGCCGCTGACCGCGATCTTCGCGCCGGCGTTGGCCTTGGCCGCGTCGGCGAGCCTGGCGAGATCGGCCTTCGCCGCGTCGGGCACGTCGGCCTTGGCGACCTCGAAGTACACCTTGGCCATGGCGGCGGCAGGGGCGGTCGCGACGGCCGTGGCCGTTGTCGTGGCGGCCGGTGCCGCGGCCGGGGCAGGTGCAGGGACCGGTGCGGCGGCCGGCGCGGGTGCCGCGGCCATGGTGGCGGACTTGGCGTGCGGCGCGCTCGCCGAGCCGGCCATGCCGGCCGGCAGCAGCGGCACGATCAGCAGCGCGACGATGTTGATGATCTTGATGAGCGGGTTGACGGCCGGGCCGGCGGTGTCCTTGTACGGATCGCCGACGGTGTCGCCGGTGACCGCGGCCTTGTGCGCGTCGCTGCCCTTGCCGCCGTGGTGGCCGTCCTCGATGTACTTCTTGGCGTTGTCCCAGGCGCCGCCGCCGGTGCACATGGAGATGGCGACGAACAGGCCGGTGACGATGGTGCCCATCAGCAGGCCGCCGAGCGCGGCCGGTCCGAGCAGCAGGCCGACGGCGATCGGGATGACCACCGGCAGCAGCGACGGCACGATCATCTCCTTGATCGCCGCCGTGGTGAGCATGTCGACCGCCTTGCCGTACTCGGGCTTGGCGGTGCCTTCCATGATGCCCTTGATGTCGCGGAACTGGCGTCGCACCTCCTCGACCACGGCGCCCGCGGCGCGGCCCACGGCTTCCATCGCCATCGCGCCGAACAGGTACGGGATCAGGCCGCCGATGAACAGGCCCACGATCACCATGTGGTTCGACAGGTCGAAGCTCACCGACAGGCCGCGCGTCTCGAGCGAGTGCGTGTAGTCGGCGAACAGCACCAGCGCGGCGAGGCCGGCCGAGCCGATGGCGTAGCCCTTGGTCACGGCCTTGGTCGTGTTGCCCACGGCGTCGAGCGGGTCGGTGACGTCGCGCACGCTGTCGGGCAGGTCGGCCATCTCGGCGATGCCGCCGGCGTTGTCGGTGATCGGGCCGTAGGCGTCGAGCGCGACGATGATGCCGGCCATGCTGAGCATGGAGGTCGCGGCGATCGCGATGCCGTACAGGCCGGCGAGCCAGAACGACGCGAGGATCGCGATGCACACGAAGATCACCGGCCAGGCGGTGGACTTCATGCTCACGCCGATGCCGGCGATGATGTTCGTCGCGTGGCCGGTGGTCGAGGCCTGCGCGACGTGCTTGACCGGCTTGAAGTCGGTGCCGGTGTAGTACTCGGTGATCCACACCATCGCCGCGGTGAGCGCGAGGCCCACGACGCAGGCGCCCCACAGGCGCCAGTGCGTGCCCTGGCCCAGCGCGTCGGCCGGCATCACCCACGCGGTGACGAACCAGAAGCCCACGAGCGAGATGACGCCGGCAACGATGAGGCCGCGGTACAGCGCCGGCATCACGTTCTTCATGCCCGGCTTGGCCTTGACGGCGCCCGCGCCGACGATCGACGCGAGGATCGAGAAGCCGCCCAGCGCGAGCGGGTACACCACGGCGGCCATCGGCGCGGCGGCCACCATCAGCGCACCGAGCGCCATGGTCGCGATCAGGGTGACGGCGTAGGTCTCGAACAGGTCGGCCGCCATGCCGGCGCAGTCGCCGACGTTGTCGCCCACGTTGTCGGCGATCACCGCCGGATTGCGCGGGTCGTCCTCGGGGATGCCGGCCTCGACCTTGCCCACCAGGTCGGCGCCGACGTCGGCGCCCTTGGTGAAGATGCCGCCGCCCAGTCGCGCGAAGATGGAGATCAGCGACGAGCCGAAGGCCAGGCCGAGCAGCGGCTTGAGCAGTTGCGCGAGGCTCTTGTCCGGCGTCATCTGGCCGAGGCCGGTGATGAACCAGAAGAACACGCTCACGCCGAGCAGGCCGAGGCCGACGACGAGCATGCCGGTGATCGCGCCGCCCTTGAACGCGACGTTGAGCGCCGGGCCGATGCCTTGCGTGGCGGCCTGCGCGGTGCGCACGTTGGCGCGCACCGAGATGTTCATGCCGATGAAGCCGCACGCACCGGACAGCACCGCGCCGAGCACGAAGCCCACCGCGGTGGTGCCGTCGAGGAAGATGCCGATCAGCACCGCCAGCACCACGCCGACGATCGCGATGGTCTTGTACTGGCGGCCGAGGTACGCCGCCGCGCCTTGCTGCACGGCGCCGGCGATCTCCTGCATGCGCGCGTTGCCGGCGCTCTGGCCGAGGATCCAGGCTCGCTGCACGAAGCCGTAGATCACGGCCGCCAAGCCGCAGGCCAGCGCGAAATAAAGCGCCAAGGTCGTGGACATCAGGCTAGCTCCTTCCTCACAACGGGAATCTGATTGGAATTCGGACGGAGGTCCGGCGGGGCAGTGGCCCATCGGTGGTGCGGGCCGGCCGGAACGCCGCGGGATGCTACCAGCGTCGGCACGCGTCAGGCGCGCGCAAGACCGGCCGATAGAATCCGGGTAATCCCCAGCACCGCACGCGAGAACGCGCACTCCATGAGCCTGCACAACGTGACGCCCGGCGCGAAGGCGCCCGACGAGTTCAACGTGATCATCGAGATCCCGATGAACGCCGACCCGATCAAGTACGAGGTCGACGAAGAAAGCGGCGCGCTGTTCGTCGACCGCTTCATGGCCACGTCGATGCACTACCCGTGCAACTACGGCTACATCCCGCAGACCCTGGCCGACGACGGCGACCCGGTCGACGTGCTCGTCATCACGCCGGTGCCGCTGATCCCGGGCGTGGTGGTCGCGTGCCGGCCGCTCGGCGTGCTGAAGATGCAGGACGAGGCCGGCGGCGACAACAAGCTGCTGGCGGTGCCGATCGACAAGATCCTGTCGATCTACTCGCAGTGGAATCAGCCGGAAGACCTGAACCCGCTGCGCCTGAAGACCATCCAGCACTTCTTCGAGCACTACAAGGACCTCGAGCCCGGCAAGTGGGTGAAGGTGCTCGGCTGGGAGGGTGCGCAGTCGGCGCGCGACGAGGTCGCCGCCGGCATCGCGGCCTGGAAGAAGCAGCACCCCGGCCAGTAGCCCGCCGCGGGCGGAACCCCGGCACGGGAGGGCGCCTCTACACTGCGCCTCCTTCCGAGACTCCCCGTCGCCGCCATGCTCCGAAACGTTCTCGCCGCGGCCGCCTGCGTCGTCGGCGCGCTGTTCGTCCCGCTCGCCCCGAGCGTCGCGCAACCGCTGCCGGCCGGCGTGACGCGCGTGCAGGCGGTCGAGGGCATCACCGAGTACCGCCTCGCCAACGGGCTGCAGGTGCTGCTGGCGCCCGACGACGGCAAGCCCACCACGACGGTCAACCTCACGTACCGCGTCGGCTCGCGCCACGAGAACTACGGCGAGACCGGCATGGCGCATCTGCTGGAGCACCTGCTGTTCAAGGGCTCGCCGAAGCATCCCGAGCCGTGGGCGGAGTTCAACCGGCGCGGCCTGGCCGCCAACGGCACGACCGGCTTCGACCGCACCAACTACTTCGCCAGCTTCGCCACCCACGACGACAACCTGCGCTGGTACCTCGGCTGGCTCGCCGATTCGATGGTCAACAGCTTCATCGCGAAGAAGGACCTCGACAGCGAGATGACGGTGGTGCGCAACGAGATGGAGATGGGCGAGAACGACGCCGGCCGCGTGCTGTGGCAGCGCGCACTGGCCACGATGTTCGACTGGCACAACTACGCCAAGTCGCCGATCGGCGCGCGCAGCGACGTCGAGAACGTCGACATCGGACGGCTGCAGGCCTTCTACCGCCTGTACTACCAGCCCGACAACGCGACGCTGGTGGTCTCGGGCAAGTTCGACGTCGCGAAGACCCTGGCGTGGATCGCGCAGTCGTTCGGTCCGATCCCGAAGCCCAGGCGCAGCCTGCCGCGGCTGTACACGCTCGATCCCGCGCAGGACGGCGAGCGCGGGTTCGTGCTGCGTCGCGTGGGCGGGACGCCCATGCTGCTGGCCGCGTACCACATGCCGCCGGCCGCGCATCCGGACTTCGTCGCCGCCGAGGCGCTGGCGATCGTGCTGGCCGACGAGCCGTCGGGCCGGCTGCACCGCGCGCTGGTGCAGAAGCAGCTCGCCGCCGGCGTGTGGGGCTGGGCCTGGGACCTGGCCGACCCGGGCGTGCTGATGATCGGCGCGCAGCTCGCGCCGGGGCAGGACCCGGCCGCCGCGCGCGAGGCGCTGCTCGCCGTGGCCGAGTCGTTCGCGAAGGAGCCCGTCAGCACCGAGGAACTCGAGCGCGCGAAGGTGAAGTGGCTCAAGCAGTGGGAGCTGCGCTTCACCAACCCCGAACAGGTCGGCGTGGCGCTGTCGGAGGCGGTGGCGCAGGGCGACTGGCGCCTGTTCTTCCTGCAGCGCGACCGCATGCAGGCGCTGAAGGCCGACCAGGTGCAGAAGCTCGCCGTGCAGCGGCTGCTGCCGAGCAACCGCACCCTGGGCCAGTACGTGCCGACCGAGCAGCCGCAGCGCGCGCCGGCGCCCGAGCGCGTCGACGTGGCGGCACAGTTCAAGGACTTCAAGCCGCGCGAGGCGCTGGCCGCCGCCGAGGCGTTCGACGCGACGCCGGCCAGCATCGACGCACGCACGCAGCGCTTCACGGTGAGCGACGGCGGCAGCGGCGGCGTGAAGGTCGCGCTGCTGCCGAAGTCGACCCGCGGCAATGCGGTGCACGCGCAGCTCACCGTGCGCTTCGGCGACGAGAAGAGCCTCGCCGGCCAGGGCGCCACGGCCGAGCTGCTGGCAGCGCTGCTCGACAAGGGCAGCGCGAAGCTCACGCGCCAGCAGGTGCAGGACCGGCTCGACCAGCTGCGCACCGAGATGTCGATCTCGGGCGGTGCCGGTGCGATCACGGTCACCCTGGCGAGCCGGCGCGATGCGCTGCCGGCGGCGATCGAGCTGGTGGGCGAGCTGCTGCGCGCGCCGGCGCTGGCGCCCGACGTGCTGGAAGAGGTGCGCCGCCAGGCGCTTGCCGGTGTCGAGCAGAACCGGCAGGAGCCCGAGGCGGTGGCGCAGAACCAGCTCGAGCGCCACGGCAACCCGTACCCGCGCGGCGACGTGCGCCACGCGCGCAGCTTCGACGAGATCGCGGCCGACCTGAAGGCGGTCACGCCGGAGCGGCTGCGCGAGTTCCATCGCCGCTTCCTCGGTGCGTCGCACGCGCAGTTCGGCGCCGCCGGCGACATGGACCCGGCCGCGGTGAAGGCCGCGCTCGAGAAGGCGCTCGGCGGCTGGCGCAGCGAGGCGCCCTACGCGCGCGTGCCGACGCCGCGCGTCGACGTGAAGCCGGCGCGGCTGGTGGCGCGCACGCCCGACAAGCAGAACGCCGTGCTGTTCGTGCGGCAGTCGGTGCCGCTGACCGACACCGACGCGGACTACCCGGCGTTCATGCTGGCGAACTGGCTGCTCGGCGGCGCCGGCGGCGACGCGCGGCTGTGGAAGCGCATCCGCGAGAAGGACGGGCTTTCGTACGGCATCCAGAGCTGGGTGCAGTGGAGTCCGTTCGAGCCGAACTCGCCGTGGAACGTGTGGGGCATCTTCGCGCCGCAGAACCGCGGCAAGGTCGAGGCCGCCTTCGCCGAGGAGGTGGCGCGCGCGCTGAAGGACGGCTTCACCGAGGACGAGGTGCGCGCCGGCGTGAAGGGGCTGCTCGCGTTCCGGCAGCTGTCGCGCGCGCAGGACCCGCGGCTGGCCGGCGCGCTGGTGTCGAACCTCTACCTCGACCGCAGCTTCGCCGTGGCGCAGCGCGTGGACGACGCGATCCGCAGGCTGAGCGTCGCCGACGTGAACGCCGCGCTGCGCAAGCATCTGCGGCCGCAGGACTTCGTGCTCTCGCTGGCCGGCGACTTCAAGGAGTGACGGCTGGGCGTGACGGCAAGGAGTGACGGCAAGGAGTGAGGATGCCGTCGCCGAACGGTCGTTGAAAGTCGGCCGCCGCAGGCATAGAGTCGGTCGGCGGGGTAGGAGGGTTGCGCCTCGCGTGGAACTGGTTCGGCGAGTCACCGAGGAGAGCACCATGGCCATCAAGCCCGGCAAGTTCGTCTGGTTCGAGCACGTCTCGACCGATCCCGCGAAGGCGCGCGCCTTCTACACCTCGCTGTTCGGCTGGACGGTGCAGGACGTGCCGATGGGCGGCGATCCGTACCCGATGCTGCACAACGGCGGCACGCCCGTCGGCGGGCTGCGCGGCGACGCCGGCAAGGCGCCGCCGCACTGGGCCTGCTGGATGTCGGTGGCCGACGTCGACGCGACGGTCGGCAAGGCCGAGCGCGCCGGCGCGAAGATGCTGATGCCGCCGACCGACTTCTCCGGCATGGGCCGCGGCGCGGTGCTGCAGAACCCGCAGGGCGCGGTCATCTGCATCTGGCGCTCGGCCAGCGGCGAGGACGCGCCGGACGAGCCGCGCACGCCGGTCGGCGGCTGGTGCTGGACCGAACTGATGACCGGCGACGACGCCGGCGCGCTCGCGTTCTACGAGAGCGTCTTCGGCTACACGCACGACGTGATGCCGATGCCCCAGGGCAGCTACTACATCCTGAAGACCGGGGACGTCGCGCGCGCCGGCCTGATGCGCAATCCCGAGCCGATGCCGTCGTACTGGATGCCGTACGTCGAGGTGGCCGACGCCGACGCCTGCGTGGCCAAGGCGAAGTCGCTCGGCGGCAAGGTGTACCTCGAGCCGCACGACATCGACGGCGTGGGGCGCATCGCGATCCTCGGCGACACGCAGGGCGCCGCCATCGGCGTGATCAGGAGCGCCGGCTGAACGGGTTGCGCTCGCGCAGTTCGTCGACGTAGGCGTCGACCCCGGCGCCCTCGCGCTCGAGGAAGCGCGCGACGGCGTCGGCGAACGCCGGGTGCGCGAGCCAGTGCGCCGACGCCGCCTCGACGGGCAGCAGTCCGCGGGCCATCTTGTGCTCGCCCTGCGCGCCGCCTTCGAAGCGGCGGTAGCCGTGCTCGATGCACCAGGCCAGCGGCGCGTAGTAGCAGGCCTCGAAGTGCAGGCAGCTCACGTGCTCGACCGCGCCCCAGTAGCGGCCGAAGGCCACGCGCCGCGCGGGGTCGAGCGCGACCAGCGAGGCGGCGATCGGGCGGCCGGCGCGTTCGGCGACGAACATCAGCCAGTGCTGCGGCATCGACTCGGCCATCGCCTCGAAGAAGTCGCGCGTGAGGTACGGCGTCGAGCCGTGCGCGTGGTAGGTGAGCGTGTAGCAGCGATGGAAGAAGTCGCGCTCGGCGCGCGAGGTCTCCTGCCAGGGCCGCGCGCGCACGGTGACGCCGGCCTCGGCGACGCGGCGCCGCTCCTGCGCGATCTTCTTGCGCTTGTCGCGCGCGAGGCTCGCGACGAAGGCGTCGAAGTCGGCGTAGGGCTCGGGCTCGCGACGGGTCCAGTGGAACTGCACCGTCCGCCGGCCCATCCAGCCGGCGTGCGCCGCGGCGTCGCGGTCGGCATCGTCGATGAACAGCAGGTGCGCGGACGACAGGCGCGCGTCGCGCGCGAGCTGCCCGATGGCCTCGACGAGCGCGCGGCGCGCGGGCTCGTCGCGCGCGAGCAGCCGCGCGCCGGGCACCGGCGTGAACGGCACCGCGCACAGCAGCTTGGGGTAGTAGGCGAGGCCGTGGCGCTGGTAGGCGTCGGCCCAGGCCCAGTCGAACACGTACTCGCCGTAGGAGTGGTCCTTCAGGTACAGCGGGCAGGCCGCGACCATCTCGCCCGTCTCGTCGTCGCGATGCACGCTCAGGAAGCACGGCGTCCAGCCGGTGTCGGGCACGGCGCTGCCCGAGCGGTGCAGCGCCTCGAGGTACTCGTGGCGCATGAACGGCGTGGCGGTGGGTTGCGCGTCGAGCAGCGCGTTCCACGCGGCCGAGTCGATCGACGACGGCGCGTCGTGGACGCGGATAACATGACCGCCCGCTCCCGACTCCTTGCGTGCCATGACTTCAGCGTCGCCCCGTGTCCCCGTCGCGCTCGCGCAGATCAATGCCACGGTGGGCGATCTCGCGGGCAATGCGCGGCTGGTGGCCGACGCGGCGCGCCGTGCGCATGCGCGCGGCGCCCGGCTCGTCGTCGCGCCCGAGCTGGCGCTGACGGGCTATCCGCCCGAGGACCTGCTGCTGCGGCCGGCCTTCATGGAGGCATGCGCGCGCGAACTCGCCGCGCTGGCGGCGTCGCTCGCCGATTGCGAGGGGCTGCATGTGCTGGTGGGTCATCCGCATCAGTTCGGCGAGCGCGGCGATGTTAGGTCCAAGTCGCACGCGGTGCAGCTGCGCTTCAACGCGGCCTCGCTGCTGGCGGGGGGGCGTGTCGTCGGTACGTACTGCAAGCGCGAGCTGCCCAACTACCAGGTGTTCGACGAACGGCGCTACTTCGCGTCGGGCCGCGACGCGGGCCACGCGCCACTGGTGTTCGACTGCGGCGGCGTGCGCTTCGGCGTGCTGATCTGCGAGGACGCGTGGTTCGACGAGCCGGCCGCGAGCGCGAAGGCCGCGGGCGCGCAGGCGCTCGTGGTGCTCAATGCATCGCCGTTCCACCTGGGCAAGGCCGAGGAGCGCGAGGCGCGCATGGCCGAGCGCGTGCGCGCGACGGGCCTGCCGCTGCTGTACTCGCATCTGGTCGGCGGGCAGGACGAAGTGGTGTTCGATGGTGCGTCGTTCGCGCTCGACGGCACCGGTGCGGTGCGCGCGCGCGCGCCGATGTTCGAGTCCGCGCTGCTGTTCGCGCAGGTCGGCGTCGACGGCGCCGTCGGCGGCGACGTGACGCCGCTGCCTTCGGCCGAGGCGCAGGCGTGGAACGCGCTCGTGACCGGCGTGCGCGACTACCTCGGCAAGAACGGATTTCCGGGCGCGATCTTCGGCCTGTCCGGCGGCGTGGACTCGGCGCTGGTGCTCGCGATCGCGGTCGACGCGCTCGGCGCCGACCGTGTGCGCGCGGTGATGATGCCGTCGCCCTACACGGCCGACATCTCGTGGCTCGACGCGCGCGACATGGCGGCGCGCCTGGGCGTGCGCTACGACGAGATCGGCATCACGCCGATGTTCGACGCCTTCCGCGGCGCGCTGGCGCCGCAGTTCGCCGGCCTCGCCGAAGACGCCACCGAGGAGAACATCCAGGCGCGCATCCGCGGCACCTTGCTGATGGCGCTGTCGAACAAGAGCGGCCGGATCGTGCTGACCACCGGCAACAAGAGCGAGATGGCGACCGGCTACTGCACCTTGTACGGCGACATGGCCGGTGGCTTCGCGGTCATCAAGGACGTGGCCAAGACGCTGGTGTACCGCCTGGCGAGCTGGAAGAACGCGCAGCCCACGCGACGTGCCGACGGCAGCATCGGGCCGGTGATCCCCGAGCGCATCATCACGCGGCCGCCGTCGGCCGAACTGCGGCCGAACCAGCTCGACCAGGACAGCCTGCCGCCGTACGACGTGCTCGACGCGATCCTCGAGCGCTACATGGAGAACGACGAGAGCATCGAGACGATCGTCGCGGCGGGTTTCGAGCGCACCGACGTGGAGCGCGTGACGCACCTCATCAAGGTGAACGAGTACAAGCGCCGCCAGGCGCCGGTGGGCATCCGCATCACCCATCGCAGTTTCGGCAAGGACTGGCGCTACCCCATCACGTCGAAGTTCCGTGCTTAAATCCTTCGTCAGTCATCCGCTCGGGAGCCGGTCATGAAGCAGATCACCGCCATCGTCAAACCCTTCAAGCTCGAAGAAGTGAGGGAGTCGCTGGCCGAGGTGGGCGTGACCGGGCTGACCGTCACCGAAGTCAAGGGCTTCGGACGGCAGAAGGGTCATACCGAGCTGTACCGCGGCGCCGAGTACGTGGTCGACTTCCTGCCGAAGGTGAAGGTCGAGGTCGTCGTGAAGGACGGCGACGTCGAGCGCTGCGTCGAGGCCATCGTCAAGGCTGCCAAGACCGGCAAGATCGGCGACGGCAAGATCTTCGTCACCAACGTCGAGCAGGTGGTGCGCATCCGCACCGGCGAGACGGACGAAGCGGCGGTCTGACTCAGATTTTCGAGTAGTCGTCCGGCGCCGTCGCGGCGCGCGCGGCGGCTTCGATCCGGTCGAACAGACGCACGGGGTCGTCGTCCACCAGCAGCGCCGCGTGCTGAGAGTCGCTCACGAACCCGCGTCGGTGCGCGTCGCGCTGGAACTGCAGCAAGGCGTCGTAGTAGCCCGCCACGTTGAGCAGCGCCACGGGCTTGTCGTGGTAGCCGAGCTGCTGCCACGACCACACCTCGTACAGCTCCTCGAGCGTGCCGATGCCGCCGGGCAGCGCGACGAACGCATCGGCGCGTTCGGCCATGAGCTGCTTGCGCTCGTGCATCGTGCGCACCACGTGCAGCTCGCTCAGGCCGCGATGGCCGACTTCGCGCTGCATCAACGCCTCGGGGATGACGCCGATCGCGCGGGCGCCGGCGGCCAGTGCCGCGTCGGCCACCGTGCCCATCAGCCCGACGCGGCCGCCGCCGTAGACCAACGTGCCGCCGCGCGCGCCGACGAGCGCGCCGAAGGCACGGGCCGCCTCGGCGAAGCGCAGGTCGTCGCCGAAGCGCGAGCCGCAGTACACGCAGACGGCGAGTCCCATCTCAGGCTCCTGTCAGGCGCTGCCAGAGCGCGGCGGCCCACACGCCGCCGCACAGCACGAGCGACAGCATCACCGCGGCGCTGGCCAGGTCCTTCGCGCGCTTGGACAGCTCGTGCAGCTCGAGCGACACGCGGTCGATCGCCGCCTCGATGCCGGAATTGAGCAGCTCGACGATCAGCACCAGCAGCACCGAGCCCGCGAGCAAGGTCGTTTCCACCCAGTTGCGGCCGAGCCAGAAGGCGGCCGGGACGAGGACGGCCGCGAGCCACAGCTCCTGCCTGAACGCACTCTCGCCGCGGTAGGCGCCGACGAGCCCGTCGATCGAGTGGCCCGTGGCGCGGACGATGCGGTCCAGGCCCGTGTGGCCCTTGTGCGGGTTGCCCATGGGCCGCGATTCTGCCGCGCCGTCTTCAGCCTTTCTGCGGGCGCCACGTGACGAGGCGCGTGCCGCAGATCGCGTCGTGCAGGAACTGCCGCTGCGGATGCAGCAACGCGAGCAGCGCATACGCGATCACGCCGGCCGTCAACACACCGGCCACCGCCGCGCCGCCGCGCAGGCCGGCGAGCCAGATCGCCGCCAGGCCGGGCACGAACCACAGCCACGACGCGACGTAGCGTGCGACGGCGCGCGCCAGGGTGAGCGGCGTGCCGTCGCGCGTGACGACTCGCAGGTGCCAGGTCTTCATCGCGACCGTCTGCCCGCCGTGCGACCAGAACCAGCCGAAGTACAAGCCGAGCACGAGGAACAGGAAGACCTGCAGCCCGAGCCGGTGGTCCAGCGCGTGGCGCTGTTGCGTGAGGGTCGAGAACAGCCAGCCGGCGGTCATCACCACGCCGAACAGCAGCACGCCTTCGTAGACGAAACAGGCGAGGCGCCGGCGAATCGTCGGCGTGTCGGCCCCGGGCCCCATCAGCCCGGGTCGCGCGCCGGCGCCGGCTTCTCGGGCCGCACGACCGCGGCGCCTTGCGGCCCGCGCTTGGGCAGCAAGGTCGTGTCGTCGACGAAGCCCGGCGTCGCCGCGATCTTCGGCAGGCCCGTCTGCTGGTGCGCCGGCGGCGTCGGCGGCCTGGAGATCAGCGACGTGCTCGCGCCGGGCCGGGCCTGTACCACGGTCGGCGCCACGGCCTTGGGCGGCGCGGCGTAGGCCGGGTTGGGCACGATGTTCGACTTCGCCTGGGGCGCGCCGGCCTCGCGCGGCGCGCGCGCGGCTTCGGCCCGCCGGGGGTCGCCGTTGCCGGCGGCCTTCGGCGGCGGCGCCGCGCGTTGCGCCAGTTCACGGCGCTTCTCGGGCGGCAGCGACTGGTACGCGTTCCAGCGCTGCTGACGCTCCTCGGCGCTCAGGTTGCGCGCCTCCTGGAAGCGCAGTCGCGCCTGGCCGCGCTCGGCCGGCGTCATGCGGGCCCAGTCGGCCATGCGGGTCTGGATGCGGCTGCGCTCGTCGGGCGACATGCGCGGGAAACGCTCGGCGATGTCGAGCCACTTCTGCTTGCGGTCGGCGTCGATCGAGGCCCAGTCGCGTTCGAGCGGCGCGAGCGCGGCGCGCTGCGCCGGGCTGAGCTGGTGCCACCCCGGACCGCCGGCGGACTGCGCCGCGGCGGCGACGCAGGCGGACGCGAACGCCGCGGCGATCACCGTGGTCCGCAACGTCTGGAGCAGCGGGCGACGCGGTGCCATGCGGGTCGGCCTCAGTCGCGCGGCGGCGGCGGGGACTTCAGGAACTCGGCGAAGCCCGGGTCGGTGTAGGCCGACGGCGGCACATCGTCGGCGAGCAGCGCCGCGTCGACGTCGGCCGCGGCTGCGATCTGCGTGCGGGTGTGCCAGTACTGGATCGCCAGGAGGCCGGCGATCAGCACGGCCAGGGGCACCAGCGACGCGAGCTTGAACCAGCGCCCGCCCTCCGACGGCCCGCGGCCCAGGCTCGCGGTGCCGGCGCCGTCGACCATGATCTCGGGGGCGGTGGCCGCGACCAGACGCGCGGCCCGCGCCCGGGCCAGAGCCTGTTCGCGCGCGAAGCGCAGCCGTTCGGCCACGTCGTGGCCCGGCTCCAGCGCCGCGTCGGACAGCCGCGCGGTCAGCCGCAGCGCGAAGCGGGCTTCGAGCGCCTGCTCTTCCAGCGGGTGACGGTGGCGGGTGGTCTTGTCGTTCACAGCACGATTCCTCGCGCTCGAAGCGCCTTGGCCAGCGCGTGCACCGCCCGGGAGCAGTGTGTCTTGACACTGCCTTCCGAGCAGCCCATCACGGAGGCCGTTTCGGCGACGTCGAGTTCCTCCCAGTAACGAAGCAGGAACGCCTCGCGTTGACGAAGCGGAAGGGCGGCGACCTCGGACTCGATCATGCTGAGGATCTGGGTACGCGAAACACTGTCGGCGGCGCTCTCGGCCCCGAGAGATCCCTCGGCCGACTCCAGAGTTTCCAGCAGATCGAAGTCGCCGTCCGAGTCGGGGGCTTCGAAATCCGAGAGGTTGTGCACGACGGCGTTGCGCACCTTCTTCCGCCGGAACCAGTCCATCGTGGCGTTGGACAGGATGCGCTGGAACACCAGCGGCAGTTCGGCGGCGGGGCGGTCGCCGTACTTCTCGGCCAGGCGGATCATCGCGTCCTGCACGATGTCCAGCGCGGCGTCGTCGTCGCGCACCGTGTAGGCGGTGCGCTTGAACGCGCGCTTCTCGATGCTCTTCAGGAAGTCGGAGAGCTCTTTCTCGGTGGCCAAGGGCTGGCTCTTGTGTCGGACGGTCGCCCGCAAAAAACGCGGGGGATTATGTCATCGCGTCATGCCGGCGCCGGCGACGCAGGCGGCGATGCCATAATGCTGCTTCGCACAACGCAGTTCGGGTCTAAAGCCGACCGTCCGACCGAGGGCGGCGGGTTCTGACCGCGCAGGTTCCGAGTCCGCCTCACGAGGGCGCGAGGAGGGGCACCGATGGATTTTCGTCAGAGAAATTCTCAGAGGTTCGAAATGGACATGTCTGCCGCGGAAGTCAAGCGTGCCGCATCGGCACAACCGCATTCCCCCGCCACCGGATCGCAGGAGCTCAACGGCTCCGAGATCCTCGTGCGCTGCCTGCAGCTCGAGGGCGTCAAGTACCTCTGGGGCTATCCGGGCGGCGCGGTGCTCTACATCTACGACGCGCTGTACAAGCAAGACAGCATCGAGCACGTGCTGGTGCGCCACGAGCAGGCCGCCATCCACGCCGCCGACGGCTACGCGCGCGCCACCGGCGAGGTCGGCGTCGCGCTGGTGACCTCGGGGCCCGGCGTGACGAACGCCGTCACCGGCATCGCCACCGCGTACATGGACTCGATCCCGATGGTGATCATCACCGGGCAGGTGCCGACGCCGGCGATCGGCCTCGACGCCTTCCAGGAGTGCGACACCGTCGGCATCACGCGGCCGATCGTCAAGCACAACTTCCTGGTGAAGGACGTGCGCGACCTCGCGCTGACGATCAAGAAGGCGTTCCACGTCGCCCGCACCGGCCGACCGGGGCCGGTGGTGGTCGACATCCCGAAGGACGTGTCGCTCAAGACGGCGGCCTTCCACTACCCCGAGCGCGTCGAGATGCGCTCGTACAACCCGGTGCGAAAGGGCCACGGCGGCCAGATCCGCAAGGCGCTGCAGCTGCTGCTGGGCGCGAAGCGGCCGTACATCTACACCGGCGGCGGCGTCATCCTCGGCAACGCGTCGGCCGAGCTGCGCGAGCTGGTCGGCCTGCTCGGCTATCCCTGCACCAACACGCTGATGGGGCTGGGCGCCTTCCCGGCGTCGGACCCGAGGTTCCTCGGCATGCTCGGCATGCACGGCACCTACGAGGCCAACATGACCATGCAGCACTGCGACGTGCTGCTGGCCGTAGGCGCACGCTTCGACGACCGCGTGATCGGCAACCCGAAGCACTTCGCGTCGGTCGAGCGCAAGATCATCCACATCGACATCGATCCGTCGTCGATCTCCAAGCGGGTGAAGGTCGACATCCCGATCGTCGGCGACGTGAAGGACGTGCTGGTCGAGCTGATCGCGCAGCTGAAGGAGGCCGGCACGAAGCCCGATGCGTCGGCGCTCAACGCGTGGTGGGGCCAGATCAACGACTGGCGCAAGCGCGAGTGCCTCACCTACAAGCGCAGCGACGAGGTCATCAAGCCGCAATTCGTGGTCGAGAAGCTGTGGGAGCTGACGCGCGGCACCGACTGCTACATCACGTCCGACGTCGGCCAGCACCAGATGTGGGCGGCGCAGTTCTACGGCTTCGACGAGCCGCGTCGCTGGATCAACTCCGGCGGCCTCGGCACGATGGGCGTGGGTCTGCCGTACGCGATGGGCATCAAGCTCGCGCGGCCCGACGCCGAGGCCATCTGCATCACGGGCGAAGGCTCGATCCAGATGTGCCTGCAGGAGCTGTCGACCTGCGCGCAGTACAAGACGCCGGTCAAGATCGTGTCGCTGAACAACCGCTACCTCGGGATGGTGAGGCAGTGGCAGCAGCTCGACTACGGCGGGCGCTACTCGCACAGCTACATGGACGCGCTGCCCGACTTCGTGAAGCTCGCCGAGGCCTACGGCCACGTCGGGCTGAAGATCGAGAAGCCGTCGGAAGTCGAGCCCGCGCTGCGCGAGATGCTGCGGGTCAAGGACAAGTGCTTCTTCCTCGACGTGCGCACCGACCCGACCGAGAACGTCTGGCCGATGGTGCAGGCGGGCAAGGGCATCACCGAGATGCTGCTGGGCTCCGAGGACCTGTGAGGCCCTGAGGGGCGGACGCGACGGCCGGCGTCACCGCGCCGGCCCGAGGCGCCGCCCGCAGGGAGCGCAGCCGACGGGCGTTCCATTCAACCTCGAACTTTCGAAGAGCGTGGCCAAGGGCCGGCGGTTACCGCCGCCGGCAACGAAGAGCGCGAAGGACGAACTCCCATGAAACACATCATCGCCGTGCTGCTCGAGAACGAGCCCGGTGCACTGTCGCGCGTCGTCGCGCTGTTCTCGGCGCGCGGCTACAACATCGAGAGCCTGACCGTCGCGCCGACCGAAGATCCGTCGCTGTCGCGCATGACCATCGTCACCACCGGCAGCGACGAGGTGATCGAGCAGATCACCAAGCACCTGAACCGGCTGATCGAGGTGGTGAAGGTGGTCGACCTCACCGAGGGCAGCTACACCGAACGCGAGCTCATGCTCATCAAGGTGCGCGCGGTGGGCAAGGAGCGCGACGAGATGAAGCGCATGGCCGACATCTTCCGCGGCCGCATCATCGACGTCACCGAGAAGAGCTACACGATCGAGCTGACCGGCGACGCCGGCAAGCTCGACGCGTTCATCGAGGCGGTCGACCGCACCGCCATCCTCGAGACCGTGCGCACGGGCACGAGCGGCATCGGCCGCGGTGAGCGGATCCTGCGCGTGTAGGGACCGCGATCGACGCCGCGAACGGGTCCGCGCCGGGCCCATCGAGCAATCATCTGGAGAGCACCATGAAGGTCTACTACGACAAGGACGCCGACCTCAGCCTCATCAAGGGCAAGAAGGTCACCATCATCGGCTACGGCTCGCAGGGTCACGCGCACGCCCAGAACCTCAACGACTCCGGCGTCAAGGTCACGGTCGGGCTGCGCCGCGGCGGCGCGTCGTGGTCCAAGGCCGAGAAGGCCGGGCTCAAGGTCGCCGAGGTCGCCGAGGCGGTCAAGGGCGCCGACGTCGTGATGATCCTGCTGCCCGACGAGCAGATCGCGGCGGTCTACAAGAACGACGTCGAGCCGAACATCCGCGACGCCGCCTCGCTCGCCTTCGCGCACGGCTTCAACGTGCACTACGGCCAGGTCGTGCCGCGAGACGACCTCGACGTGTGGATGGTCGCGCCGAAGGCGCCCGGCCACACCGTGCGCAACACCTACACGCAAGGCGGTGGCGTCCCGCACCTGATCGCGGTGCATGCCGACAAGTCCGGCAAGGCGCGCGACCTCGCGCTCAGCTACGCGGCGGCCAACGGCGGCGGCAAGGCCGGCATCATCGAGACGAGCTTCCGCGAGGAGACCGAGACCGACCTGTTCGGCGAGCAGGCCGTGCTGTGCGGCGGCTGCGTCGAGCTCGTCAAGGCGGGCTTCGACACCCTGGTCGACGCGGGCTACTCGCCCGAGATGGCGTACTTCGAGTGCCTGCACGAGCTCAAGCTGATCGTCGACCTCATGTACGAGGGCGGCATCGCCAACATGAACTACTCGATCTCGAACAACGCCGAGTACGGCGAGTACGTGACCGGCCCGAAGGTCATCGGCGACGAGGCGAGGGCGGCGATGAAGAAGGCGCTGGCCGACATCCAGAACGGCGAGTACGCCAAGAGCTTCATCCTCGAGAACCGCGCCGGCGCGCCGACCCTGCTGTCGCGCCGCCGGCTGACGTCCGAGCATCCGATCGAGGTCGTCGGCGAGAAGCTCCGGGCGATGATGCCGTGGATCAAGGCGAACAAGCTGGTCGACCGCAGTCGCAACTGACGCGCCGCGGCGCCGGCCGTGCCGCGACCGCCAGGCCGCCCTCGGGCGGCCTTTTTCGTGAGCCCTGCGCTATCCTCCCCGCATGAATTACCCGCATCCGCTCATTGCCAAGGAAGGCTGGCCGCACATCGCCATCGCGTTCTTCGTCGCGATGTTCGCGTCGTTCTTCCTGCCGGGTGTCCTGGCGCTGCTGTGCTGGCTGGCGCTGGCCTTCGTGGTGCAGTTCTTCCGCGACCCGCCGCGCCCGGTGCCGACGGCGGCCGACGCCGTGCTGTCGCCGGCCGACGGCCGCATCGTGAAGGTCGACAAGGTGCGCGACCCGTACGCCGACCGCGACGCGCTGCTGATCAGCGTGTTCATGAACGTGTTCAACGTCCACAGCAACCGCGCCAGCGTCGACGGCACGGTGACGAAAGTGCAGTACGTCCCCGGCCTGTTCGTCAACGCCGATCTCGACAAGGCCTCGAACGACAACGAGCGCAACGCCGTCGTCATCGACGCCGGAGCGGGGCGCACCGTCACCCTGGTGCAGGTGGCCGGGCTGATCGCGCGGCGCATCCTGTGCTACGTGAAGCCGGGCGACACGCTGGCGCGCGGGCAGCGCTACGGCTTCATCCGCTTCGGCTCGCGCGTCGACGTGTACCTGCCGCCCGACGCGCGGCCGATGGTCGCGCCGGGCGACACGGTGTACGCCACGTCGACGGTGCTCGCCACCTTCCCGGCGGCGCAATGAACGGCGACCCGATGCACGACGGCGCGCTGGACGACCGACCCGATCCCGGCGTCGAGGCGGCCCGGCCGCGCCGCCGCGGCATCTACATCCTGCCCAACCTGTTCACGCTGGCCGCGCTGTTCGGCGGCTTCTACGCCATCGTGATGGCGATGAACGGGCGCTTCGAGCTGGCGGCGATCGGCGTCTTCTGCGCCATGGTGCTCGACAGCCTCGATGGCCGCGTGGCCCGGATGACGCACACGACCAGCGCGTTCGGCGAGCAGATGGACAGCCTGTCCGACATGGTGAGCTTCGGCGCCGCGCCGGCGCTGATCGTCTACGAGTGGGCGCTCAAGGGCCTGGGCAAGCTGGGCTGGATCGCCGCCTTCGTCTACTGCGCCGGCGCCGCGCTGCGGCTGGCGCGCTTCAACACCAACATCGGCGTGGTCGACAAGCGCTTCTTCCAGGGCCTGCCGAGCCCGGCCGCGGCCGCCTTGGTCACCGGCTTCATCTGGCTCATGGACGACGCCGGCTACCGCGGTGTCCGCCAGATCGACTGGCTGGCCTGGACCGCCTTTGCGCTGACCCTGTACGCCGGCCTCACGATGGTGACGAACGTGCCGTTCTACAGCTTCAAGGACGTGAGCTTCAAGCGCAGCGTGCCGTTCATCGTGATCGTGGCCATCGCGCTGTTCTTCGCGCTGATCGCCTACCACCCGCCGACGGTGCTGTTCGTGCTGTTCGTGATCTACGGCCTGTCGGGCTACGGCGTCTACGCGTGGCGCAAGCTGAAAGGCAAGCCGGTCAGCGTGATCGCCACGTCGACCGACGAGCCCGACGAGCGCGGGCTGCATTGAGCTGCTATATTCCGCCTCATGTCGCCGCGCATCGCCGCCTCCCTCCTACTTCTTCTCGAGGTGCTTCGGGCGCGCTGATCGCACACGCATAGAACAACCGCATCAACGGCCCGCAAGCATCCACGCTGCGGGCCGTTCGCTTTTTCCGCCCCTAGTCTTCCACCCTGGAGAGTCCCATGACCGACAAGCTGATCATCTTCGACACGACCTTGCGTGACGGCGAGCAGTCGCCCGGCGCCTCGATGACGAAGGACGAGAAGCTTCGCATCGCGCGCCAGCTCGAGCGGCTGCGGGTGGACGTGATCGAGGCCGGCTTCGCCGCGTCGAGCAACGGCGACTTCGAGGCGGTGAAGGCGATCGCCGGGCACATCAAGGAGTCGACGGTCTGCTCGCTCGCGCGCGCCAACGACCGCGACATCGCGCGCGCGGCCGAGGCGCTGAAGGGCGCGGCGCGGGCGCGCATCCACACCTTCATCGCGACCAGCGCGCTGCACATGGAGAAGAAGCTGCGGATGACGCCCGAGCAGGTGCACGAGCAGGCGCAGCTCGCGGTGCGCTTCGCGCGCAACCTGTGCGACGACGTGGAGTTCTCGCCCGAGGACGGCTACCGCTCCGACATCGACTTCCTGTGCCGCGTGCTCGAAGGCGTCATCCACGAGGGCGCGACCACCATCAACATCCCCGACACCGTGGGCTACGCGGTGCCCGAGCTGTACGGCAGCTTCATCCGCACCCTGCGCGAGCGCATTCCCAACTCCGACAAGGCGGTCTGGTCGGTGCACTGCCACAACGACCTCGGCATGGCCGTGGCCAACTCGCTGGCCGGCGTGAAGCTCGGCGGTGCGCGCCAGGTCGAGTGCACGATCAACGGGCTGGGCGAGCGCGCCGGCAACTGCTCGCTCGAGGAAGTGGTGATGGCGGTGCGCACGCGCCGCGACTACTTCGGCCTGCACGTCGGCATCGACACCACGCAGATCGTCCCGGCCTCGCGCCTGGTGGCGCAGACCACGGGCTTCGTCGTGCAGCCGAACAAGGCGGTGGTCGGCGCCAATGCGTTCGCGCACGCCTCGGGCATCCACCAGGACGGCGTGCTCAAGGCGCGCGACACCTACGAGATCATGCGGGCCGAGGACGTGGGCTGGAGCGCCAACAAGATCGTGCTCGGCAAGCTGTCGGGTCGCAACGCCTTCAAGCAGCGCCTGCAGGAGCTCGGCATCGAGATGGACTCGGAGAGCGAGATCAACGCCGCGTTCGCCAAGTTCAAGGAACTGGCCGATCGCAAGAGCGAGATCTTCGACGAGGACATCATCGCGCTGGTCAGCGACGAGAGCGTCACCAGCGAGCAGGAGACCTACCGCCTGCTGTCGCTGGAGCAGCAGTCGGCGACGGGCGAGCGTCCGCACGCGAAGGTCGCGTTCTCGGTCGGGGACCAGGAGTTCCACTCGGAGAGCGACGGCAACGGGCCGGTCGACGCCAGCCTGAAGGCGATCGAGGCCAAGGTGCACAGCGGTGCCGAGATGCTGCTGTACTCGGTCAACGCCATCACCAGCGGCAGCACCGAGTCGCAGGGCGAGGTCACCGTGCGGCTGCAGCACGGCGGGCGGGTCGTCAACGGCGTCGGCTCCGACCCCGACATCGTGGTCGCGTCGGCCAAGGCGTATCTCTCGGCACTCAACAAACTTCACAGCAAGATCGAACGGGTGGCGGCCCAGGGCTGACGGCCGGTGACCTTTCTCACGCTGTACGCAACTTCAGTGAGACTTGAGGAAAACCACCTAAGCTTTTGATCTTGCGCGTGTTTTTAGGCTCCCATAGACTCGGCCCCAAACCGATCGTTGGGAGTCCCACTTGCCTTCGTTGCTGTCGAAGTTGAGCGCCTTGGTGTGCGGCGCGGCCGTCGCGGGCCTGCTGGCGCTCGCCGCTCCGTCGGCCGACGCGGCGACCCAGCCGAAGAAGAAGCCCGCGGCCAGCGCCGCCAAGACCGGCAAGCCTTCGGCGCGTGCCAAGCGCGCCACCCGCGCCATGCGCGTGGTGCCGGCCCGCCCGTCGTTCGGCAAGCTGCAGGGTCTTCACGCGACGGACGATCCGCTGGACCTCAGGTCCAGCGTCGCGCTGGTGCTCGACCAGGACACCGACGAGGTGCTGCTGAGCAAGAACCCCGAGGCGGTGCTGCCGATCGCGTCGATCACCAAGCTGATGACGGCGCTCGTGGTCACCGAGGCGAACCTGCCGCTCGACGAGCCGCTCACGATCACCCAGGACGACGTCGACACCGAGAAGGGCAGCCGTTCGCGCCTGTACGTCGGCGCGCAGCTCACGCGCGAGGAGATGCTGCACCTCGCCTTGATGGCTTCGGAGAACCGCGCGGCGCACGCGCTCGGCCGGCATTTCCCCGGCGGGCTCGACGCCTTCGTCGAGGCGATGAACCGCAAGGCGCAGGAACTCGGCATGGCCGACACGCACTTCGTCGAGCCGACCGGGCTGTCGAGCCGCAACCAGTCGAGCGCGCGCGATCTGGCCGTGCTCGTGAAGTCGGTCTATGCCGTGCCGCTGATCCGCGAGCTGTCCACGTCGCCGGAGTACGCCGTGGTGGTCGGGCGCCGCCAGGTCCAGTTCCGCAACACCAACGCGCTGGTGAAGAACCCGACCTGGGAGATCGGCCTGCAGAAGACGGGCTACATCTCGGAGGCCGGCCGCTGCCTCGTGATGCAGGCCAAGCTGGCGGGCCGCCAGCTCATCATGGTGTTCCTCGACTCCACCGGCAAGTACTCGCGCATCGGCGACGCCGAACGGGTGCGCCGCTGGCTGAGCGAGCAGTTGTCGCCCGCCGTCGCGGGCGGCGTGCGCCTGACGTCCTGAGCGTCCCGAGCCGTCGGGCGGACCGCCGTCGCGGTCAGACCGCCGCCTGACCCGGCCGGTGACCGAGAGCCGCCGAGATCTGCGCGGCCGTCTCCTTCACGCGCTCCAGCCACGACTCCTCGAGGCGGTCGGCCGGCGCCGACACCGACAGGCCCGCCACCAGCTTGCCCTGGTCGTCGAAGATGCCGGCGGCCATGCAGCGCACGCCGAGCTCCAGTTCCTCGTCGTCGCGCGCCACGCCCGTGGTGCGCACCATCGCCAGCTCGCGCTCGAGCGCGGGCAGCGACGTGAGGCTGTTGCGGGTATGGCCGGCCAGGCCGGTGCGCGTGGCGTAGGCGCGCACCCGCTGCGGGTCGTCGTGCGCGAGGAACAGCTTGCCGACCGAGGTCAGGTGCAGCGGGGCGCGGCCGCCCACGGCGCGGACCACCTGCATGCCGGAGCGCTCGCTGTACGTGCGCTCGATGTAGACGATCTCGTCGCCTTGCCGCATCGACAGGTTGACCGGCTGGTGCGTGAGCTTGTGCAGTTCGCGCATCGGCCCGAGCGCGGCGTCGCGCACGTCCAGGCGCGCCTTCACGAGGTTGCCCAGCTCGAGCAGCCGCATGCCGAGCCGGTAGCTGCCGGCCTCGGGACGGTCGACGAAGCGGCCGATCGCCAGGTCGTTGAGGATGCGGTGCGCGGTCGACGGGTGCAGCCCCGTCTTCTCGCTCACTTCCTTCAGCGACACCGGGTCCTGGTGCGACGCCAGCACGTCGAGCAGCGCGAAGGCGCGCTCCAGCACCTGGATCGTCGGGGTCTGGCCTTCCTTGCGTTTCATCGGGGCTGACGCTCGCGGGGCGCGGCGGATCGGGGAGGCGCTATTTTGCATCGCGCAATCCTGTACCGCGCCTGTATCGTGCCTGGACCGCGCCGGTATCGTGCGATCGCACGCTGCATCGCGCGTCCGTCACGGCAGCGCGCGGGCCGCGGCGATGCCCGAGCGCACCGCGCCTTCGAGCGTCGCTGGGTAGGGGCCCTCGGCGATGTCGCCGGCGGCCAGCAGCCCCGGCGCGACGCGCTGCGGCGGCCGCCGCAAGCCGGGCGTGCACGCGAACGTCGCCCGCTTCTCCACGATCGTGCGCAGCACGCGCGGCGCGCCGCGGCACAGCCCGCCGAGCTGGCGCGCGGCCTGCGCGAGTGCGGCCGCTTCGAGCGCCGGCGTGCCGCGATCCAGCCAGTCGGCCACGCCGCTGGCCACCAGCGCGATGCGCCCGCGCGCCGCGGCGCCGTGCAGCGCACCCAGGTCGAACGCGAACTGCGCCGGCCGCGTGGTGTCGGACTGCAGCGCGAGCATCGGGCACGGCCAGACGGCCGCGGGCTCGGCCTCGAGATAGACGGTCGCGATCGGCTGGAAGCGCAGTGCACGCGCGAGCGCGGCCCACGGCGCCGCGTGCGGCTCGGCCAGCCGCGCCGATTCCAGCGGCCCGCAGGCGAGCACCACGGCGTCGACGGGTTCGCCGTCGACGCGCCAGCCGCCGCCGGCGCGCTCGATCGCGCCGACCCGCGCGCCGCTGCGCAGCTGCGCGCCTCGCGCCTGCAGCCAGCGCCGCGCCGGTTCGGGCAGCAGCTCGCTCAGCGCGACTCTCGGCAGCAGGAGGTCCGACGAACCCGGGCCGCCGAACAGCGCATCGTGCAGCACGCGCAGCAGCACCGCGGCGCTCGCTTCGTGCGCCGGCGTGTTCAGGGCCGCGACCGCGAGCGGCTCGATCACGTCGCGCCGCACCGCCTCGGGCAGGCGCGCGGTGAACGAGGCGACGTCCGTGTCGGGGTCGCAGCGAAAGCCGCCCAGCCGCCAGCGCGCCGCCGCGCCGAGCAGCGCGAGCCGCTCGGCCCACCGCCACCCGCGGTGCGCGATCACGCCGCGCACGAAGGCCGGCACCGGCGCGCCGCCCGGCAGGCGCAGCCCGCGGCCGTCGGGCTTCAGCAAGGCGAGCGGCAGGCGCAGGAACGCCGCGTCCACGTCGACCCCGACGCGGCGCATCGACGCGAGGGTGTCGCGATAGGCGCCGATCAGGATGTGCTGGCCGTTGTCGAGCGCGAGCCCGCCCGCGTCGATGCTGCGCGCGCGCCCGCCCGGCTGCGCGGCCATCTCGAACAGCTGCACCTCGTGGCCGAGCGAGACGGCCTCGACCGCGCACGCGAGCCCGGCCCAGCCGGCGCCGACGATGCCGACGCGCATCAGCGGCCGCGCCAGTGCGTGCGCGTCGCGATCCAGAGCTTGCGCAGCGGGGTGAGCGACGTGCGCTGGTGCAGCACGCGAAAGCCGTCGGCCTCGATCTCGCGCAGCAAGGTGCGGTAGATGTTGACCATCATCAGCCCCGGCTTCTGCGCGGCGCGGTCGGCCTCGGGCAGCAAGGCCAGCGCCTCGTCGTAGGTGCGGTGCGCGCGCTCGGCCTGGAAGCGCATGAGGGCGGTGAAGCGCTCGCTGTAGCCCCACGGGGCCTCGCGCCTGAGCAGCTCGTTCGCCTTCACGTCGAAGCGCTGCAGCTCGTCCACCGGGATGTAGATGCGCCCGCGCCGCGCGTCCTCGCCGACGTCGCGGATGATGTTGGTGAGCTGGAAGGCGAGGCCGAGCCGGTGCGCGTACTGCACCGTCGCCTCCTGCGTGCAGCCGAAGATGCCGGCGGCCACCTCGCCGACCACGCCGGCCACGAGGTGGCAGTAGCGCGCGAGGCCGGGCCAGTCGAGGAAGCGCGTCTGCGTCAGGTCGATGCGGCAGCCCTCGATCACCGCGGCCAGATGCTCCTCGCGGATGTCGAACGCGGCCGCGTGCGGCATCAGCGCCTGCATCACCGGGTGGCTCGGCCGGCCGGCGAAGGCCTCGGCCACCTCCTTGCGCCACCACGCGAGCTTCGACGCCGCGACGCCGGGGTCGACCATGTCGTCCACCACGTCGTCCACCTCGCGGCAGAACGCGTAGAAGGCGGTGATCGCCGCGCGCCGCGGCGGAGGCAGGAACAGGAACGCGTAGTAGAACGACGAGCCGCTGCGCGCGGCCTTGTCCTGCACGTACTGCTGCGGCGTCATGCGCGCCCGCCCACGACGCGCCGCATGCGCCACGCGCGCCACAGCACCGGCAGCGCGTCCGCGGGGCCGAGCGTCGGGCGCCGCAGCAAGGTGCCGTGGCCGAGGGCCTCGATGCGATCGAGCACGCGCAGGCCGCCCTGCACGACCAGCCGCAGCTCCCAGCCGATGCGCCCCGGCAGCGCGAGCGCGAGCGGCGCCCCGTCGAGCATGAGGCCGCGCGCCCACGCGCAGGCGTCGGCGACGAGGGCCCGGGCGGCCGGTGAATCCTCGAGCGCGCGCAGCCGGGCGGGCTCGACGCCGAAGCGCGCGCAGTCGGCCAGCGGCAGGTACAGGCGCCCGCGCGGCAGGTCGACGCTCAGGTCCTGCCAGAAGTTGACCAGCTGCAGCGCCGTGCAGATCGCGTCGCTGCGCTGGCGCGAGCGCGGATCGTCGACGCGGTACAGGTGCAGCAGCAGCCGCCCCACCGGGTTGGCCGAGCGGCGGCAGTAGTCGAGCAGCTCGGCGCGGTCGGCGTAGGCGTTCTTCGTCACGTCCTGCTCGAAGGCGCTCAGCAGGTCGGCCAGCAGCGCCACCGGCAGGCCGTGCTCGTCGATCGCGCGCGCCAGCGGCGCGAACACCTGCGGCCAGCGCGCCGACGGCGCCGCGCCGCGCGCTGCCGCGTGCAGGTCGGCGCGATAGGCGGCGAGCGCGGCCAGGCGCTCGGCCGGCGGCGCGTCGCCTTCGTCGGCGATGTCGTCGGCCGTGCGCGCGAAGCGGTAGATCGCGACCACGGCCGGCCGCAGCGCCGGCGGGCACAGCCATGACGCGACGGGGAAGTTCTCGTAGTGGTCGACCGGCATCGGGCGCGATTGTCCATCGGCGCCCGGTGCACGTCCGGGCACGGCCGCCGAGCCTGCGTCCACGCGCGGCGCGCGGCGACCCGGACGGCGGCCGGACCGATGCCTGCGTCGGCGGCATGGCTCTCGCGCTCCATTGACATCGCCGAAATCGGCCGACTACATTACTGACCGGTCAGTCAGTAACGCCCACTCCCGGTGCCGCCGCCGGTCGCTCCCGCCGGCGCCGTTCCTCGAAGACTCCTTGCCGCACGAGGCCGCCATGCGCTCCGTCGTCCTGCTTCCGACCCTTGCCGCGGCCGTGCTGCTCGCCGCCTGCTCGCGTCCCGAGCCCGCGCCCGAACCGATCCGCGCCGTGCGCACCGTCACCATCGAGGCCGACTCGGCCGGCACGACCTACGAGTTCGCGGCCGAGCTGCGCGCGCGCACCGAGTCGCGGCTGTCGTTTCGCGTCGGCGGCAAGCTGGTGCGCCGGCAGGTCGACCTGGGCGACGCGGTCAAGGCCGGGCAGGTGCTGGCGCAGCTCGACCCGCAGGACCTGCGGCTGGCGCAGGACGCCGCGCAGGCCGCGCTGAACGCGGCGCAGGCCCAGCTCGAGCAGAGCACGGCCGACTTCCGCCGCTTCAAGGAGCTGCGCGACCAGGGCTTCATCAGCTCGGCCGAGCTCGAACGCCGCGACACCGCGCTGAAGGCCGCGCAGGCACAGTTCGAGCAGGCGCGCGCGCAAGCCGGCGTGCAGGGCAACCAGGCGCGCTACGCGGTGCTGGTGGCCGACGCGCCCGGCGTGGTGACCGGCATCGACGCCGAGCCCGGCATGGTGGTCGGCGCCGGCACGCCGGTGCTGCGCCTCGCGCACGACGGGCCGCGCGACGCCGTGTTCTCGGTGCCCGAGGACAAGGTGCCGATGGTACGTGCGCTGCTCGACCAGCCCGGTGCGCTGAAGGTGCGCGTCTGGGGCAACGGCAGCGAGTCCCTGCCGGCCACCGTGCGCGAGGTGGCGGCCGCGGCCGACCCGGCGACGCGCACCTTCCAGGTCAAGGCCGATGTCGGCCGCGCGCCGATCAAGCTGGGGCAGACCGCCACCGTGCTGCTGGCCACGCCACGTCAGCAAGGCGTGATCAAGCTGCCGCTGGCGGCGATCCTCGAGCGCGAAGGGCGCAGCGTGGTGTGGCTGCTCGACAAGTCGACCATGACGGTGCAGCCGCAGCCGATCCAGGTGGCCGGCGCCGACGGCAACGCCGTGGTCGTCGCGGGCGGGCTGCAGCCGGGACACGTGGTGGTGACGGCCGGCGTGCACCTGCTGACGCCGGGCCAGAAGGTGAGGCAGTACGTGGAGCCGTCGGTCGTGAGCTCGGCCCCCTCCGCCGCCACGACCCCGGTCGCGCCGGCCGGCGCCGGTTCGAAGTGAGGCGCGCGTGAGCAGCATCGTGACACCCGACCTCGCCGGCAGCGCCGCCCCGGCATCGGCCGTCGCGGGCGGGCGCTTCAACGTCTCGCGCTGGGCGCTGGAGCATCCCGCGCTCACGCGCTACCTGATGGTGGTGATGCTGCTGCTCGGCTTCGCCGCGTACTTCCAGCTCGGCCAGGACGAGGATCCGCCGTTCACCTTCCGCGCGATGGTCGTGCAGGCGTTCTGGCCCGGCGCCAGCGCGCAGCAGATGGCCGAGCAGGTGACCGACAAGATCGAGAAGACGCTGCAGGAGGTGCCGCACGCCGACATCATCCGCAGCTACACCAAGCCTGGCGAGTCGCTCACCATCCTGCAGATCGAGGACAGCTCGCCGCCGAAGGACGTGCCCAACGTCTGGTACCAGGTGCGCAAGCGCGTGGGCGACATGCGCCACACCTTGCCGGCCGGCGTGATCGGGCCGGTGTTCAACGACGACTTCGGCGACGTCTACGGCTCCATCTTCGCGCTGTCGGCCGACGGCTTCTCCGACGAGGAGCTGCGCCAGTACGCCGAGCGCGTGCGCTCGCGCCTGCTGCGCGTGGGCGACGTGGCGAAGGTCGAGATCTTCGGCGCGCAGGCCGAGAAGCTGTACGTCGAGATCTCGCAGAAGCGCCTGGCGCAGCTCGGCCTCGACCTGAACCAGGTGATCGCGCAGCTCGGCGCGCAGAACGCCGTCGAGGGCGCGGGCGTGCTCAATGCCGGCAGCGACAACCTGCAGGTGCGCATCGGCGGGCAGTTCAACTCGGTCGACGAGCTGCGCCGATTCCCGATCCGCGCGGTCAACCCGCAGACCGGCCAGGCGAGCCAGCTGCGGCTGGCCGACATCGCCGACGTCAAGCGCGGCTACGAAGACCCGCCGCGCGTGAAGGTGCGCCACGACGGCAAGCCGGTCATCGCGCTGGGCGTGTCGATGGCCAAGGGCGGGGACATCATCGCGCTGGGCAAGGCGCTGGGCGCCGAGGCCGAGGCGATCCGCAAGGACCTGCCGATCGGCATCGAGCTCTCGCGCATCCAGGACCAGCCGCAGGCCGTGTCGCGATCGGTCAACGAGTTCGTGAAGGTGCTGCTCGAGGCCATCCTCGTGGTGCTCGCGGTCAGCTTCATCAGCCTGGGCCTGCACACGAAGCCGCTGCGCATCGACATCTGGCCGGGGCTGGTGGTGGCGATCACGATCCCGCTGGTGCTGGCGATCACCTTCGTGACCATGTACTACTGGGGCGTCGGGCTGCACAAGATCTCGCTGGGCAGCCTGATCATCGCGCTGGGCCTGCTGGTCGACGACGCGATCATCGCGGTCGAGATGATGGTGCGCAAGCTCGAGGAGGGCTACGACAAGATGCGCGCCGCGACCTTCGCCTACGAGATCACCGCGATGCCGATGCTGACCGGCACCCTGATCACCGCGGCCGGCTTCCTGCCGATCGGCCTGGCGAAGTCGGTCACCGGCGAGTACACGTTCGCGATCTTCGCGGTGACGGCGGCCGCGCTGGTCATCTCGTGGTTCGTGTCGGTCTACTTCGTGCCGTACCTGGGGGCGTGGCTGCTGCACACGCGCAGCAAGGTCGACACCGTGCACGGCGAGGCCGCGCACGAGCTGTTCGACACGCCGTTCTACGCGCGCTTCCGGCGCGCGGTGGACGGGTGCGTCGAGCATCGCTGGCTGACGATCGGCGCGACCGTGCTGGTGTTCGCGCTCGGCGTCGTGGGGATGGGTCGCGTGCAGCAGCAGTTCTTCCCCGACTCGAGCCGGCCGGAGATCCTGGTGGACCTGTGGCTGCCCGAGGGCTCGACGGTCCAGCAGAGCGAGGACGTCGCGCGGCGCTTCGAGGCGCGCATGCTGAAGGAAGCTGGCGTGGCCGGTGTCAGCACCTGGATCGGCAGCGGCGTGCCGCGCTTTTACCTGCCGCTGGATCAGATCTTCCCGCAGACCAACGTGAGCCAGGCGATCGTGCTGCCGAAGGACCTCGCCACGCGCGAGGCGCTGCGGCTGAAGTTGCCGGCGCTGCTGGCCGACGAGTTCCCCGAGGTGCGCGGCCGCGTGAAGCTGCTGCCCAACGGGCCGCCCGTGCCGTATCCGGTGCAGTTCCGCGTGGTCGGGCCCGACGCCGCGCAGGTGCGCGTCTGGGCCGACAAGGCCAAGGCCGTGCTGCAGGCGCATCCGTCGATGCGCGGCGTGAACGACAACTGGAACGAGTCGGTGAAGTCGCTGCGGCTGGAGATCGACCAGGACAAGGCGCGCGCGCTGGGCGTGACCAGCCAGACGGTGGCGCAGGCCTCGCGCACGATCCTGTCGGGCAGCACGATCGGCCAGTACCGCGAGGGCGATCGGCTCATCGACATCGTGCTGCGCCAGCCACTGGAGGAGCGCAACGCCATCACCGACCTCGCCAGCGCGTACCTGCCCACCGCGAGCGGACGCTCGATCCCGCTGGCGCAGATCGCGAAGGTGGAGTTCGGCTGGGAGCCCGGCGTGCTGTGGCGCGAAGGACGGCTCTACGCGATCACCGTGCAGGGCGACGTGGTCGAGGGCGTGCAGGGCCCGACGGTGACGATGCAGGTCTGGCCGCAGCTCGCCGCGATGAAGGCCTCGATGCCGCCGGGCTACGACATCCAGATCGCCGGCGCGCTGGAAGAAAGCAGCAAGGGCCAGGGCTCGATCGTCGCAGGCGTGCCGGTGATGCTGTTCATCATCTTCACCCTGCTGATGCTGCAGCTGCACAGCTTCAGCCGCGCGATGCTGGTGTTCCTGACCGGGCCGATGGGCATCGCCGGCGTGGCCGCCGCCTTGCTGCTGATGAACCGGCCGTTCGGCTTCGTCGCGATGCTCGGGGTCATCGCGCTGATGGGCATGATCATGCGCAACTCGGTGATCCTGATCGACCAGATCGAGCAGGACCGCGCGAAGGGCGTCGACACGTGGACCGCGATCGTCGAGTCGGCCGTGCGGCGGTTCCGGCCCATCGTGCTGACCGCGGCGGCGGCGGTGCTGGCGATGATCCCGCTGTCGAGGAGCGTGTTCTGGGGCCCGATGGCCGTGGCCATCATGGGCGGGCTGATCGTCGCGACGGCGTTGACCCTGCTCGCGCTGCCGGCCATGTACGCGGCGTGGTTCCGCGTGAAGCGGGCGCCCGGGCCGGCCGGAGCGGCGGCCGTGGCGCGCTAAAATTCGCCGCAAGCCACCTCGGAGGGGCCGCTCGCGCGGCCCCGATTTCCTTCCGACGTACCCCGCTTTCCTTCCGACACCCGCGCGGGTGGCGAAATTGGTAGACGCACCAGGTTTAGGTCCTGACGCCGCAAGGTGTGCCGGTTCGAGTCCGGCCCCGCGCACCACATCCTTCCACTGACTCTTCCTCGCAGAACATCATGGCCGTCACCGTCGAAACCCTCGAGAAGCTGGAGCGCCGCATCACCCTGACCCTGCCGGCCGAGACCATCAACGCGGAGGTCGAGTCGCGGCTGAAGAAGCTGTCGCGCACGGTGCGCGCCGACGGCTTCCGTCCGGGCAAGGTGCCGATGAGCGTGGTGGCGCAGCGCTACGGCTGGTCGGTGCAGTACGAGGTCATGAACGACAAGGTCGGCGAGGCCTTCGCCAGCGCGGCCAACGAGGCCAAGCTGCGCGTGGCCGGCGCGCCGCGCATCACGCAGAAGGAAGGCGCGCCCGAAGGCCAGATCGCGTTCGACGCCACGTTCGAGGTGTACCCCGAGGTGAAGATCGGCGACCTGTCGGCCGCCGAGATCGAGCGCGTGTCGGCCGAGGTCGACGACGCCGCGATCGACAAGACGCTCGAGATCCTGCGCAAGCAGCGCCGCACGTTCCAGCAGCGCCCGGCCGCCGAGAGCGCCCAGCCGGGCGACCGCGTGACGATCGACTTCGAGGGCAAGATCGACGGCGAGCCGTTCGCCGGCGGCAAGGCCGAGGGCTTCCAGTTCATCATCGGCGAAGGCCAGATGCTCGAGCAGTTCGACGCCGCCGTGCGCGGTATGAAGGCCGGCGAGAGCAAGACCTTCCCGCTGCAGTTCCCGGCCGACTACCACGGCCAGGACGTGGCCGGCAAGGAGGCCGACTTCCTGGTGACCTTGAAGAAGGTCGAGGCGCAGCACCTGCCCGACGTGAACGAGGCCTTCGCCAAGTCGCTGGGCATCGCCGGCGGCACCGTCGAGGCGCTGCGCGAGGACATCCGCAAGAACCTCCAGCGCGAGGTGAAGTTCCGCGTGCAGGCGCGCAACAAGGCGGCCGTGATGGAGGCACTGGTCCGGGCGGCCGAACTCGACCTGCCCAACGCGCTGGTGCAAGGCGAGCTGGAGCGCATGGTCGAGGCCGCGCGCGCCGACCTCAAGCAGCGCGGCGTGAAGGACGCCGACAAGGCGCCGATCCCGAACGAGATCTTCCAGCCGCAGGCCGAGCGCCGCGTGCGCCTCGGGCTGGTGGTGGCCGAGCTGGTGCGCGCGCACGGCCTGCAGGCCAAGCCCGAGCAGCTGCAGAAGCACATCGAGGAAATGGCACAGAGCTACGAGCGCCCCGCCGAGGTGGTGCGCTGGTACCTGAGCGACCGCCAGCGCATGGCCGAGGTCGAGGCGGTGGTGATCGAGAACAACGTGGCCGAGTTCGTGCTCGGCAAGGCGAAGGTGACCGACAAGGTCCTGCCCTTCGACGAACTGATGCAGGGCTGAGGGTCATCGCGCGCCGACATAATCGTGCGAACGTGTTGAACCGGGGAACGTGATGAGCGCACTGGAGACGCAAGGGCTGGGCATGGTGCCCATCGTCATCGAGCAGTCGGGCCGCGGCGAGCGCGCCTACGACATCTACTCGCGGCTGCTGCGCGAGCGCGTGGTCTTCCTGGTCGGCCCGGTCAACGACCAGACCGCCAACCTGGTGGTCGCGCAGCTGCTGTTCCTCGAGAGCGAGAACCCCGACAAGGACATCTCGCTGTACATCAACTCGCCCGGCGGCAGCGTCTCGGCGGGGCTCGCGATCTTCGACACCATGCAGTTCATCAAGCCCGACGTGTCGACCCTGTGCATCGGCATGGCGGCGAGCATGGGCTCGTTCCTGCTGATGGCCGGCGCCAAGGGCAAGCGCTTCGCGCTGCCCAACTCGAAGATCATGATCCATCAGCCCTCGGGCGGTGCGCAGGGGCAGGCCACCGACATCGAGATCCACGCGCGCGAGATCCTCAAGACGCGCGAGCAGCTCAACCGCATCTACGCCGAGCGCACCGGTCAGCCGCTGGAGAAGATCGCCGCCGACATGGAGCGCGACTTCTACATGTCGGCCGGCGAGGCGGCCGAGTACGGCCTGGTCGACCAGGTGATCAGCCGACGCGGCTGAGGCGTCCGCACGCCCGGCAAGGCGTCACGGAACGCGGGCGCGGGCGGCGGGGTCTTTCCACTATCATTGCCCGACACCCGTCGCCCCTCTGACGCTCATGCCCGACAAGAAAGGCTCCACGACCGAGAAGGTCCTGTACTGCTCGTTCTGCGGCAAGAGCCAGCACGAGGTGAAGAAGCTCATCGCGGGCCCGTCGGTCTTCATCTGCGACGAGTGCATCGAGCTGTGCAACGACATCATCCGCGACGAGGCGCCGGCGGAGTCGGCCGGACCGCGCGCCGCGAAGTCGGACCTGCCGGTGCCCAGCGAGATCAAGTCGATCCTCGACCAGTACGTGATCGGCCAGGAGGTCGCCAAGCGCACCTTGTCGGTGGCGGTCTACAACCACTACAAGCGGCTCAAGCACATGAGCGGCGCCGGCGCGAAGGACGACGTCGAGCTCACCAAGAGCAACATCCTGCTGATCGGGCCCACGGGCTCGGGCAAGACCCTGCTCGCGCAGACCCTGGCCCGGCTGCTCAACGTGCCGTTCGTGATCGCCGACGCGACCACGCTCACCGAAGCCGGCTACGTCGGCGAGGACGTCGAGAACATCATCCAGAAGCTGCTGCAGAACTGCAACTACGAGGTCGAGCGGGCGCAGCGCGGCATCGTCTACATCGACGAGATCGACAAGATCTCGCGCAAGGCCGACAACCCCAGCATCACGCGCGACGTGTCGGGCGAGGGCGTGCAGCAGGCGCTGCTCAAGCTGA
>Ga0073934_10002224_pt1 | contig 41645 bp, 41 predicted proteins | sample LarsenN4metaG_FD_76834 | JGI IMG/M metagenome (GOLD analysis project Ga0073934, IMG submission 76834) | Hot spring sediment bacterial and archeal communities from British Columbia, Canada, to study Microbial Dark Matter (Phase II) - Larsen... ...
ACGATGTCGCCGGTGTGAACGATGACGTCCGGGAGCGGATCGAGCGCATTGCTGTCGGCGATCGCGGTTTCGAAATCGCGCAGTCTACGATCAGCATCGGGCGCATCGAGAGCGATATGGGTGTCGGAGATCTGCGCAATGATCATGCTTTCGAGTCCTTGGCGCGCAGACCGGCGTAATATTCGCGCAGGATCGCCACCACCTCGGGCCGGCTGAACTCCGGCGGGATCTCCGCGCCGCTCGAAAGCATTTCACGCTGCTGCGTGCCGGAAATCGAAATATGGTGTTCCGGCCCGTGCGGGCAGGTCTTCGCCGTGGCCATGCCGTAGCATTTGCGACAGTAAAACGTGACGTCGATCTTCAATGGCTTGGTGTGCAGCGCCCCGGGCCATAGTTGATCGAAGATGTGATGCGCATCGAACGGGCCGTAGTAGTCCCCGACGCCGGCATGGTCGCGGCCGACGATCAGATGCGAACAGCCGAAATTCTGCCGGATCAGCGCGTGCAGCAGCGCCTCGCGCGGGCCCGCATAGCGCATCTCGATCGGATAGCCCGCCTGGATCACCGTGCCGGGACGGAAGTAATTGTCGATCATCACCTGGATCGTGCGCGTGCGGACCTCGGCCGGGATGTCGCCGGCTTTCAGCTTGCCGAGCACCTGATGGATGAAAACGCCGTCTGACACCTCCACGGCGATCTTCACCAGATGTTCATGGCTGCGGTGCATCGGGTTGCGGGTCTGGAAGGCGGCCACGCACGACCAGCCCTTGGCCAGGAACATGGCCCGCGCCTCGGCCGGGCGGATGTAGAGCTCGGGATACTTGACCGGATACTCGCCCTCGCTCAGGACCATGATCCGCCCGGCGAGATTGACGTCGCCCTGGCCCAGCACCTTGGCCACGCCCGGATGCTTGGCATCGGTGGTGCGGTAGACGTGCTGCGCCTCGAACGTCTTGTCGATCGCGTACTTCTCGGCGACCTGCATGACGGCGAGCACCTCGCCGCTCTCCGCATCGACCAGCGCCACCTCGTCATCGGCGTTGACCCCGCCGGCAAGATCCTTGTCGACCGGCAGCGTGATCGGGATCGGCCAGAACACGCCGTTCACAAGTTTCATGTCCAGGCACGAGCCGCGCCAGTCGTCGTGCCCCATGAAGCCGTCGAGCGGGGTGTAGGCCCCCATGGCCAGCATGAACACGTCGGAGACCGCGCGTGAGTCGAGCGGGATCTTCCGCAACTTCTCGGCCCGCTTGCGTTCCTCGGCCCGCTCCGCCTCGGGCAGGAGCAGCGGTTTGACGGCCTCCGAGCCGTGCGGCGGGACGAGTTGCGGCATCGTCATTCCCTGGGTGGCGTCAACTGAACGCGGCTGGCCCGGTCACTTTGGATCGGAGGCGCGGCGGCAAGCGTGCGCTCGTCGCGACGTTGCGCCGGTGCGGCGGATTGCGCCTCGCGACCAACGGTCCGCCCGGCCGACCGATCAATCGATGATGTGATACACGGGGGCCTTCTCCAGCTCCCACTTGCCGGAGTCCCGGTCGTAGCGGGAGAGCGTGAAACAGTGCCAATTCTGGTCGTCCAGCTTCGGATAGTCGCCGCGGTAATAGTAGCCCGGCCAGCGCGTTTCCTTGCGGAACAGGGTGTGCTGGGTGACGCATTCGGATGCCAGCAGCCGGTGCTGGAACTCCCAGGCGCGCTGCAGCTGATGCAGGTCTTCGGCACCGAGGCTGGCGGCGTCCTCTTTGAGCATCGTCAACAATTCAAGCCCGCGCGTGAGCAGCGGCTCGTTGGTCATGTAGTTGACGCTGATGCCGCCACAGTACTCGTCCATGATCTTCTCGAGACGCTGCAGGGCGTGGATCGGCAGGATGTAGTTGGGCGAAACGCTACCGGCGACGATCTCGTTGCGGTAGACCTCGTAGTGCTCCATGGGCTTGTAGACCGCACGCTTGAGGTCGGCGATTTCCGCCTCGCTGACCTCAGTCTGATCCCTGCCCTTTTCCATCACGTATTTGACCGCCGCCTTGCCGGCGATTCGGCCTTCGGTGAAGGAGCCGGAGGAGAACTTGTGCGCGGTGCCGCCGATCGTGTCTCCGGCCCCGAACAGTCCCTCGACCGTCATCATGCGGTTGTAGCCCCACTGGTACTCCGACGGTGCGTAGTCCTCCGGGCCGCTCGCCCAGGCGCCCGAACAGGTCGCGTGCGAGCCCATGACATAGGGCTCCGACGTCGTCAGTTCGGGATTGGTGTGCTTGGGATCGATGTTCTGCGACGCCCAGACCACCGCTTGGCCGATCGTCATGCCGAGGAAGTTTTCCCAGCCGATCGTCTCCTTGTGCGGATCCTGGAAGGCCTCCTTGGTCACCATGCGAATGGGACCGCGGCCGGCGGCGATCTCCTTGAGGATGGCGTGATTGCGCAGGCAGGTCGGGACCGGGTGCTGATCGATGTAGTTGCCTACCAGCGCCTTGGTGTCGTCGTACCACTTCGATTCGTACTCCTCGCCATAGGCGTTCTGCGTGTAGGTCTTCAGGTGCAGGAAATAGGCCCCGACCGGACCATAGCCGTCCTTGAAGCGGGTGAGGACGATGCGGTTCTCCATCTGCGTCATCTTCGCGCCGACCAGGATCGGCAGCGCATAGGCGGATGCGCTGCTCCAGGGCGCATACCAGGTGCGCCCCATGCCTTCGCCGACCGCGCGCGGCTTGAAGATGTGCGAGGCGCCGCCGGCGGCAACGATCACGGCCTTGGCGCGGAAGACATGAAAGTCCCCGGTGCGCACGTTGAAGCCGACCGCGCCGGCGACCCGTCTCCCCGACCGGTCCATCAACAGGTGCGTCACCATGATGCGGTTGTAGACCTCGGTGGCGGCCTTGCGCGCGGCTTCGGCGACGATCGGCTTGTAGCTCTCGCCGTGGATCATGATCTGCCACTTGCCTTCGCGCTGGTAGCGGCCGGTCTTCGGGTCCCGCATGATCGGCAGGCCCCACTCCTCGAACTTGTGCACGGTGGAGTCGACGTGCCGGGCGATGTCGTAGCCGAGGTCTTCGCGCACCAGCCCCATCAGGTCGATGCGCGCATAGCGGACATGGTCCTCGGGCTGGTTCTCGTTCCAGTGCATGCCCATGTAGCAGTTGATCGCGTACAGGCCCTGCGCGACCGCGCCGCTGCGCTCGATGTTGGCCTTCTCCACGCACACGATCTTCAGATCGCGCCCCCAGTAGCGCGATTCGTAGGTGGCGCCGCATCCGCCCATGCCGCCACCGACGACCAGGATGTCGCAATCCACCAACACAGTCTTTGGGCGTGCCATCACACCAATCCTTGCTTGAGTTTGTCCGGCGCAAGCGCCGGCAGCTTTTCGACCTTGAGCGACTCGGGCTCGTGCGCAAGCAGCTGCGATTTCATGTCGTCGGCCGTGGGTGCCGCGTAATCGGAGGGGGCCTTGATCGACCCCCATGGCGTGGTGCGGATCGGCGAGACGAAATTCTTCTCGCGGCCGTCGCGGAACCGGATCCTCCAGGAGATGGTGCCCTTGGTGTCCTCGCGCAGCACGCGGACACTGTGGCCGAGCGGCGCAAAGTCGGCGTAGCCGCGGCAGTCGATCGCGTTCTGCGGGCAGGCCTTCACGCAGGAATAGCACTCCCAGCACATGTTGGGCTCGATGTTGTAGGCCCGGCGGTAGGTGGTATCGATGTGCATGATGTCGGACGGACAGATATCCACGCAGTGGCCGCAGCCGTCGCAACTCGTCATGTAGACAAAGGTGGGCATGGGATTCCGTAGCTCCTGTGTCGAAGACCGACCCTGGGCGAACTAGTAGTTCCGCGGCGGCCGGCGCGCGCTCTCGAACTTGATCGGCACGTTGGCGGGAGCGGGCAGGTTGCGGCGCGAGCCGTTGGCCTGTTCGACCCGCTTCTGGAATGCAGCGGCCGGCTTGTAGAACATGTGCGAGAACTTGGACCACGGTACCGATCCGAACAGCACGGTGGTGGCGAGGAGATAGAGCGCGAGCAGCACGTGCGCCCCGGTTCCGCCGCCGGCCCACTGCACGATGGCCCAGATCAGTGCGAGCGTGGTGCTTGCAAGCAGCGACACGATGAACAGGTCGGCACGAACGAGACGGTACGGCGGATGGCCTTCGGCGGCCACATCGACGCGAATGAAGAACCAGAACCAGTAGCCGCCGATGCACACCAGCAGCGCACCGAGATACCAGAGCGCCGGCACGATCGCGGGCGCGGGCGTGGCGGACGTCGGATAGGCGAAGACCAGGATCAGCGTGGTAACGACATAGGCAATGAAGCCATACATGGTCAAAAGATGCGCGACCCGCCGCTGCGGATTGCAGAATTCGCCGGAGGTGAGGCCTTCCACCACCGCCGTCCGGATCGCGAGCGACAGCATCTCTCCGCCGCCGACCGGCCGCGTGCCGCGACGTTTGACGTTGCGCCAGTATTCGAAGAAGTAGCGGGCGCTCTTCTTGTGCATCAGGTCGGCGAGCGTGCCGCCGGCGACCAGCACGATCATGAGCACGACATAGGCCTGCATGACGGCGGGCGGGATGGACACCGACAGCTGGGCAAAAGGATTGGCTGTGAACATTCGTTGACGTCCCCCGATCAGGCTCAGGTTCGGGCGTCACGATAGCGGACAGGTGTTCCGCTTACAATCAATTGTTTGAATATATCAATCGGTCGTGTTATTTCAATCGGAACAATCGATTGGTTGGCCGTGACCCTTGATCAGCTACGCATCTTCATCGAGGTGGCCGAACGCGGGCATGTCACGCGTGCGGCGGAGGCTCTCGGCATGAGTCAATCGGCCGCCTCCGCCGCCGTCGCCGCGCTCGAGAGCGCCTATCAGGTCCGGCTTTTCGACCGCGTCGGCCGCGGCATCCAGCTCACCGAAACCGGACGCATCTTCTTGCGCGAGGCGCGCGCTGTGCTTGACCGCGCGACGATGGCGCGCGCGCTGCTGCAGGAGCTCGCCGGCTGCGTTGCCGGACCCGTGTCGATCGCCGCAAGCCAGACCATCGCCACCTACTGGCTGCCGCGCCGGCTCGCCGCCTTCCACGGCGCCAACCCGCGCGTGCGCCTCAACGTCGTCATCGGCAACACCAACGAGGTGGAGAACGCCGTGGTCGACGGCGAGGCCAACATCGGCCTGGTCGAAGGGCCGACCCAGCATCCGGCGTTGATCCGCACGCGGATCGACTGCGACCAGATCGTGCTGGTGATCGCCGCCGATCAACCGCCGCCGCCGGCCGACGACGGCGGCGGGCTCGACCTTCGCGCCATCACCTGGGTGATCCGCGAGGCGGGTTCGGGCACGCGGCGCGGGCTCGAGGATCTTGCGCGGCGCGCGGGCCTGTCGCTCGACGACCTCAACGTCTCGCTGGTGTTGCCGAGCAACGAGGCGGTGCGCGAGGCGGTCGAGGCCGGCGCCGGCGCCACCATCGTTTCGCGTCACGTCGTTGCCTCCGCCATTGCCGCAGGCAAGCTCCGCGAAATCCCGATCGCCCTGCCGCAACGCGATTATGCGCTGGTGCGCCACCGCGAGCGCCATGCGACGCCGGCGCAGGAAGCGCTGGTCGCACACCTGAGCGGCGCGGCCATGGCGGAACCGCGAGCCGCGCAGACGGCGGACGCTTGAGTCTCGTCCGCTTGCGGCGGACGCGTCGCATGCGGGGTTGCGGCGCGGACGGCGCACGCCGCGCGCTTGCAGCACCGCGGAATGCCGTCCGGTCGCCGACTTGGCGCAGGCCCGCGACGCCCGCGCTCAATCGGCTGCGCGCGGCGCGCCGTCCGGCGGGGTCGCGTCGAGCGCGCGCGCACGGCCGATCACGGTCACGCTGTCCTTGCAGCCGCTCATGCAGGGGTTTGCGTTCCAGAAGGCGCGCTCGGCCGATTCGCGGTCGTCGTCGTAAAAGCGTGCGGCGTTGGGCATCCGCACGTTCCGCAGCGTCTCCCGCGACAACACGAAATTCTCGTCGACGAGGTCGTTGAGAAAGAGAAGGTAGGCGGCGACGGCATAGACCTCGTCGTCGCGCAAGGATTGCGGCGCGCCGAACGGCTGTGCGCGGCGGATATAGTCGAGCAAGGTCGAAGCATAGGGCCAGAACGAACCGACGGTCTTGACCGGCCGATCCGCGGCCAGCGTGCCGGAGCCTCCGGCGAGCGCCGGCCAGCGGCCCGCGCCCTCGCCGAATTCGCCGTGGCAAGCGGCGCAGCGCCGCTCGTAGATGGCCTCGCCCTCCTTGACCGAGCCGCGGCCGTGCGGAAGGCCGTGGCCGTCCGGCCGCACGTCGATGTCCCAGCCGGCGATGTCCACCGCATCCGCCTGCCGGCCGATGCCGAAGCGACGCGGCGGGACGACGGCCGGAGCACCGGCCGGATCGTCGGCCGAGGAGGCTACCGAGGAAGCAGCCGGCGGCGCGGCGGGCGGCGCCGCTCCACTGGCCGCCGGCGCGTGCTGCGCGGACGCCAATGGGATCATGGAGATCATGGAGAAGCCGCAGCCGGCCAGCCCTGTGCAGGCGGCGAAGCCGAAGGGCGCCGCGAAGGCGAGCGCAAGAGTCCGCCGCGCAACGCTGCGTCCCAAGGCGCGCGGCCACGGGCGCGTCCGGCGAGACCCGCCCGCATGCCCGTTCGCTCCGCGATCGCCACCCATCATGTCGGTTGGTCACCGCTTCCGGGCGCCGCCCTCCCGCGCACGGCCATTCCCCGCGCGGCCGCCGCGGCTGCCAGCCAAAGTGCGGCCGGCGCAGCGCCTGAGCCCGTGCGCGGTCGTGCTCTCCCGTCGCTAGCAATCCCGGCCCGCGCACGGCCGTCGTCCGAGCCCACGGAATGATAAGACAAAACCTGATATCCGGCATCATGGCCGCTGTCGATGGCGCGCGGCCCGGCGGGCGGAGCAAAGCCCCGATCGAGTGCGGGGACAGGCAAGCCAGACGCATCATTGGCTGACCATCCCGTCGTGCGGAGCCCGGGTCGAGCGCGCGGACAGGCAAGCGGAGCCTCGGTAACCTATTGACTCTGCCTCATTTTCTCGGGGAATTCGATGCCGAAAAGGGATGCGGATCGGACCTCCACGGCGCCTGGTCCCGCCACCCCGTCACAGCTGTTTGAAATCGTAGTCTTGCAGACACTCCGCAGCACGCGCTGCAGCGTGCCGCTCCCATGAATGCATGCGCGACGCGGCGGATCGCCTGCTGCCGGAGGAAATCACGATTCGCGCTGGCTGAGAGCGGTGCGACATTGCACCCTTTACACTTTGCAGAACCTTGCGCGTGTCAACTTGTCAGCGGTGCGGCGACGGAAGCATCAGGGGCTCCATCAGCCTGACGATCTGCTTGCGTCCTTCGCCGTCGATGATCTCCACGCTGGCAAGGCCGGTCGGCCCTTCATCGGCGGCCAGCTCGCGCGGCCTGTGGATGAGGTGATCGAGCCCCTCGAGCGCCACTTCCAGCACATCATCCTTGGGATCGTAGGTGATGCCGATGATCGGCACCCATTTGGCGGCAATCTGATCCCCCAACGGCAGTGCCGCCACCTCGACCTGCGCCCGCTTGCCTTCCAACCCCTTGGACACGCGGTCGCAGTAGGACTGCCATTCGCTCCTTGCAAGCTTGCGGATGCTCATCGGGTCGACTCCGTGTTTGTCATTGAACGCATCGGTCTGGATGTGTCCGTTTCGGCGACTGTTCGCGCCCGGCTAGCTCACGATGATGAACAGAGCCGTATCGCCGCGCAGCACATCGAGCGCCGCCACGCGGCCGGCTTTGTCCAGCGCGGCCTGAAGCTCGGCGACGTTGCGCACCGGCCTGCGGTTGACGGCAACGATCACGTCGCCGGCGCGCAATCCGCGCGCGGCCGCCGGGCTGCCGGCCTCGACTTCGGTGACCACGACCCCCTGCACCTTGCCGTACATGGGCATGCCGGGACCGATGTCGCGCACGATGGCCCCGCGCAGGCGCGGCATTGCCGTTCCCTTCTCGGATTGCAACGCAGCGGGCTGGGGTGCGCTTGCGCCGCGCTCGACACGTGCGCGCAGGCGCCGCTCGGCGCCGTTGCGCAGGATCGTCAGCTCCACCTCTTCGCCCGCGCGCGTCAGTCCGATGCGATTGCGCAGGTCGGATGCCCCGCGCACCGCGCGCCCGCCAAGCGCGATCACGACGTCTCCGGCCTTGACGCCGGCCCGTTCGGCCGCCGAACCGGGTTCGACCTGCACGACCACGGCGCCTTCGACCATCGCCGGGATGCCGATCGCCTTGGCAATGTCCGGGGTGAGATCCTGCACCACGAAACCGAGCCGGCCGCGCTGCACCTCGCCGTAGCGAATGAGCTGCTCCATCACCGAGCGGGCCATGTTGCTCGACACGGCGAACCCGATCCCGACGTTTCCGCCCGAGGGCGCGATGATGGCCGTGTTGATGCCGATCAATTCGCCGCTGAGCGACACCAGCGCGCCACCCGAATTGCCCGGATTGATCGAGGCGTCGGTCTGGATGAAGTCCTCATAGCCTTCGGCGTTGATGCCGCTGCGGCCCAGCGCGCTCACGATGCCCATGGTCACGGTCTGCCCGAGACCGAACGGATTGCCGATGGCGAGGGCATAATCGCCGACCCGGACCTTGTCGGAATCGGCAAGCGGCAGCTGGGTCAGGCGATCGGCCTCGATCTGCACGAGCGCGATATCGGTTGCCGCATCGCTGCCGATGAGTTTGGCCTTGTATTGCCGGCGGTCGCGCAGCGTGACCACGATCTCGGTGGCCTTGTCCACCACGTGATGATTGGTGATCACATAGCCCTTGCCGGCATCGACGATGACGCCCGAGCCCGCGCTCATTTGCGGCGGCAGTTTCTCCGGATCCGGCAGGTCGAAGAAGCGTCGGAAGAATGGATCGCGCAGCAGCGGGTTGTCCTGTAGCGGCGAGCGCGAGAGCACGGAAATGTTGACGACCGCGGGCGCCACCTTCTCCACCAGCGGCGCGAGCGTCGGCTGCGTTGGAACGGCCGGCGCCGGCTGCGCCGCCACGGGAGCATGGCCCGGCAGCGCGGTGAGGCCCAGCGTCAGAACAACAATCCAGATGCGCGCTTGCATCGCAATCACCCTCGTTCTGGGCGATGCCGTTCGTCAGGCCGGCCGCACCGGAATGCGCCGCGTCGAGGCCACGGCCTCCGGCTTCTTGGCAAACCTGACGGTCAGGACACCGTTCTTGAATGTTGCGTTCGCGGAACCGAGATCAACGCTGTCCGGAAGCGGTATGACGCGCTCCACCGAACCGAAGGTTCGTTCATGAAGGTAATAGTTCCTCTGCCTTTTCTCGGTTTCCGACTTCTTCTCGCCGCGAATGGTCAGCACGCCCTCGGCCAGGCTGACGTCGATGTCCTTCTCGTCCATGCCCGGGAGTTCGGCCGTGATCTCGACCTCGCGATCGGTCTGCGAGACATCGACACTCGGCACGGAAACCGACCATGAGGTGGACAGCGACGGCCAAGCCGGTTCGACGCCGCGCCAGAAATCGTCGAAGGCGCGGTTGATGTCGTTCTGCAGCGATCGGAGCGGCGCGCTTTCCTCGCGTCGCACCGGGATCCGTCGTTTGCCCCAGTTCCAGGGGATGAGATCGCGAATCCTCATGTCGATGCTCCTGCACGCAGTCTAAGCGGCGCGCACGTTGATCTTCCTGGCCGGCGACGGCGTCGCCTTCGGCAGGGTCAGCCGCAGCACACCATGCTTGAATTCAGCATCGACCCGCTCGCTGTCGATCAGTTCGGAGAGTGTGAACGTCCGCTCGTAGTTGCCCTCTTCGTATTCCGCGTGCGCAAGCGCGTAGCCCTGCGGGGCGAATGGCTTGGAGTTCGCGGTGATGGTCAATGTCCGCTTGTCGAGCGTGACATTGAGGCTCTGCGGATCGGCGCCCGGCATTTCCAGCAGCATGACCACCGCATCCTTGGTCTCGTAGATGTCGGCCGGCGGGACGAAAGTGGGTGCGCGGCTGACGGTCTCCGCCTGGGCCTTCGAGGCTGGTGAATTGTCGGTCATCGGAAACTCTCCCGTTCACGCCGAGGTGATCTTGATCTGGCGGGGCTTGTCCGCCTGAGGACGCGGCAATTCGAGAATGAGAATGCCGCGCTCGAAGCGGGCCGCCGCCATTTCGGAATCGACACGGAAAGGAAGCACCAGCGTTCTGGCGAAAGTGCCCGTGACGCGCTCTTCGCGATGCACGGTTGCGTCCTTTTCAGGCACCGCAGGCTCGCGCTTGCCGCGCAGGGTCACGGTGTCCTGGTGCACCGTGATGTCGATCTGATCCGGCGCGACACCGGGAATTTCCGCGGTGACGATGGCGCCGTCGGCTCCCACCCAGACATTGACAGGCGGGTACTCGGTCGGAACGGCAACCCGCAGACCACCGAATATCCGATTCATGTCTTCCTGAAGTCGGCGCATCTCGCGCGCCAAGTCCGGCCATCGTCCGCCGAGTGCCAAGTCCGTAAGCATGGTTGACGCTCCCTGGTTGGTCTCGCACACCGCGCGACCACGCAATCGGCTTTCTATCTGAGCGATTTGCGCCGAACTTCAATTGATCTTCGTCAAAGCCGCGGGTGCACCCGGATGCAAAAAAACGCAAGCAGCCTTGAACACCGAAGGCGCTCTCGCGTTGCGCACCAGTCGGTCGCAATCCCTGCAGCGAGCCGATTCGATCTTGCTCACCGTCCGCGGAGCCTCGCTTGAACGAAGATCCCTACAGCGTTCTGGGCGTCAAGAAAGATGCCAGCCAGGAGGAGATCCAGAAGGCCTATCGCAAGCTCGCCAAGAAGCTGCATCCCGACCTCAATCCCGGCAACAAACAGGCCGAGGAGCAGTTCAAGGCGGTTTCCGCCGCTTACGACCTCCTGAGTGATCCTGAAAAGCGCGCGCGGTTCGATCGCGGCGAGATCGACGCCTCCGGCCAGGAGCGGCCGCGCCAGCGCTACTACCGCGACTTCGCTGGTGCCGCGGCCGGCGAGCATCCCTATGCATCCTCGGAAGGGTTTTTCGATTTCGGCGACGAGGGCGACCTGTTCTCGGGCTTGTTCGGCCGAAGGGGTCGGTTCGATCTGAAGATGCGCGGGCAGGACGTGCATTACCGGCTGCCCGTCGAGTTCCTGGAAGCGGTCAACGGCACGACACGCCGTGTCACCCTGTCGGACGGCTCGACCGTCGAGATCACCGTGCCCCCGGGCGCGCGCGACGGTCAGTTGCTGCGGCTTGCAGGCAAGGGAGGCGCCGGGATCGGCGGCGGGCCGCCCGGCGACGCATTGATCGAGATCAACGTGAAGCCGCACCCCCTCTTCAAACGCAAGGGTGACGACATCCATCTTGAGCTGCCGATCTCGCTCAGCGAAGCTGTGCTGGGAGGCAGGATTTCGGTTCCGACCCCGACCGGGAAGGTTGCGATGAGCGTCCCCAAGGGTTCCAACACGGGCACGGTCCTGCGCCTGCGCGGCAAAGGCGTGGCGCGGCCGGACGGAACGCGCGGCGACGAATACGTCAGGCTCAAGGTTGTCCTGCCCGACAAGCCCGATCCGGAGCTTGAGAAGTTCGTCCAGGGTTGGGCCACGGGCAAGGCCCATGATCCGCGCCGCGGCATGGAGGCGTAGATGCTCGACCTCGAGGAATTCGTTCTGCGCCTGCGGCTGACCCAGGACGTTGTCGAGGCATGGATCTCGGAAGGCTGGCTGCGCCCGCAGCGGACCGAACAGGGGCCGGCGTTCACGGAAATGGACATTTCCCGCGCACAATTGATCCGCGATCTGCGCGAGGACCTGGGCGTCAACGACGAAGGCATCGCCATCATTCTCGATCTTATCGATCAGATGCACGGCCTCAGAACGACGTTGCGCGAACTGTGCGCAGCGGTCGGCGCGCAGCCCAGCGAACTACAGCAGCGAATTCTTGCGGACATGCGAAGCCGCCGCCCCATTCTGATGAAGGGCCCCGAGAACGAATGACTCTGTCCGACCAATGCCTGCCAGGGTCGCGCCATGCAGTTCAGTAAAGAGACGACATTCAACATCTGGTATGTCATCGCAGCCATTTTCGGCGTGCTGCTGATCCAGTATTTCTGGGTCGAGAGCCAGCGCGTCGAGCCCATCCCCTACAGCGAGTTCGAGCGCTATCTCGACGAAGGACAGATCGATAACATCGTCGTCGGCAACCAGTTCATTCGCGGCCACTTCAAGGAATCCCGCGAGGGACGCACGCAGTTTGTCACCACGCGCGTGGACCCGGCGCTGGCGCAGAAGCTTGCGGAAAAAGGGGTGCGCTTCACGGGCGCCGTCGAAAGCACGTTCCTTCGCGATTTGCTCTCATGGGTCCTACCGATCCTGGTGTTCTTCGGCCTGTGGATGTTCGTCTTCCGGCGAATTGCCGAAAAGCAGGGCCTCGGAAACCTGCTGCCGATCGGCAAGAGCAAAGCCAAGGTTTACGTCGAGAAGGACATCAAGGTCACATTCAATGACGTTGCCGGTGTCGACGAAGCGAAGGAGGAATTGAAAGAGGTCGTCGCTTTCCTGAAAGCACCGCAGGAATATGGCCGGCTCGGAGCGCGCATCCCGAAGGGTGTTCTTCTGGTTGGACCCCCGGGCACCGGCAAGACGCTGCTGGCGCGCGCGATTGCAGGCGAAGCCGGCGTGCCGTTCCTGTCGATCAACGGCTCGGAATTCGTCGAGATGTTTGTCGGCGTTGGCGCGGCACGCGTGCGCGACCTGTTCGAGCAGGCCAGAAGCATGGCTCCCTGCATCATTTTCATCGACGAATTGGATGCGCTCGGCAAGGCGCGCGGCGCATTTCCGGCCATCGGCGGGCACGACGAGCGCGAACAGACGCTCAACCAGCTCCTGGTCGAACTCGACGGCTTCGATCCGACCCAGGGCATCGTGCTGCTGGCGGCGACCAATCGCCCGGAGATCCTCGATCCGGCGCTCTTGCGCGCCGGCCGCTTCGATCGGCAGGTCCTCATCGATCGGCCCGACAAGACGGGGCGGGTGCAGATTCTCAAGGTGCATATGCGCAAGGTGACCCTGGCCGACGATGTCGATGCAGAGAAGATCGCCGCGCTGACCACGGGATTCACCGGTGCCGACCTTGCCAATCTCGTCAACGAAGCGGCGCTCCTGGCCACGCGTCGCGGCGCGAGCGCCGTCGCCATGCAGGATTTCACCGCCGGCATCGAGCGGATTGTCGCCGGTCTGGAAAAGAAGAACCGGCTTCTCAATCCGCAGGAGCGAAAGGTCGTCGCCTATCACGAGATGGGCCATGCGCTGGTCGCGCTCGCGATCTCCAAGACCGAGGCGGTGCACAAGGTCTCGATCATCCCGCGCGGGGTGGGCGCGCTCGGCTACACCATCCAGCGGCCGACCGAGGATCGCTATCTGATGACCCGCGACGAACTCGAGAACAAGATCGCGGTGCTGCTTGGCGGACGCGCTGCCGAAAAGCTGGTCTTCGACCAGCTTTCGACCGGGGCCGCCGACGACCTCGCCAAGGTCACGGATATCGCCCGCAACATGGTGGTCCGCTACGGCATGGACGAATCGCTTGGCTACGTCGTCTACGAGCCCGAGCGGCCCACGTTTCTCGGAAACGTACCGGGTGCGCTGCCGAGCGAGCGGCAATTCAGCGAAGCGACGGCCGAAGCGATCGATGCGGCCGTCAAGAAGATCGTCCACTCCGTATTCGACCGGGCGACCGCAATCCTTGCGGCAAACCGCGACGTGCTGGAACGGTGCGTTGCCGCCCTGCTTGAAAAGGAGACGCTGAACGAGGACGAACTGCGGACGCTCACGCGCGATTTGCGCTTGCCGGACGCTCCTGCCGGGGTCGCACCCGCGCCCGCGGTCGCGGCCGCGCATGCTGCAAGGGCGTGACCGATGTTTCCGATCCAGAACGGCGTGCCGCACCGCAGCGCGCCTTTCGTCACCTGGGGTCTCATTGCCATAAACGTTGCCATTTTTCTCTATCAGGTGACGCTGTCTCCGCCCGCGCTGGATCGATTCCTGGTCCGCTACGCGCTCATTCCCGGACGCTATTTCGTCGCGTTGCCCTTTTTGCCGGAGCCGTCGCTCGCCGACTACGTGCCGTTTGTCACCAACATGTTCCTCCACGGCAGTTGGCTGCATCTGATCTTGAACATGTGGACGTTGTATCTGTTCGGCCCGACGGTCGAGGACCGCATGGGTTGGCCGCGCTATCTGCTGTTCTATCTGATCTGCGGGATCGCGGCCTCGACCGCACACGCCTATTTCAATGCCACCTCGTTCGTTCCGGCGCTCGGCGCATCCGGCGCGATCGCCGGCGTGATCGGCGCCTTCGTGCGACTGTTCCCGCTCGCAAATTTGATCGTCGTCGTTCCCATCTTCTTCCTTCCGTTCTTTTTTGAAGTGCCGGCGCTCGTGTTTGCCGCTCTTTGGTTCCTGGTGCAGCTCATGCAGGGCGTGATCGAACTCATTGCGCCCTCGGTGGGCGGCGGAATTGCCTGGTGGGCCCATATCGGCGGCTTCGTGGCGGGGGTGCTGTTGACGTCCGTGCTGGCACGATCGCCGCGGGCCTATCGCAAGTACTATCAGGATGAGGGGATCTATGGGTTCACTCCGAACGGCCGTCGCTGAGGTGGATGGAGGCAGCATCCGATGAGTCTCACCGACATCTTTTGGCTGTTTTTCATGTTCACGGCGCTGCAGCCGCTGCTTCGGCAGCGCATGCTGGAGGCGATGCGGACGCGAAAAATCGTCCAGATCGAGCGCGAGCGGAATTCACGCGTGATCCTGCTCGTCCACCGCCAGGAAACGATGCGGCTCCTCGGTTTCCCGCTGATGCGCTTCATCGACGTGAACGATTCCGAGGAGGTCCTCCGCGCCATTCACATGACCGATGAGGACATTCCGCTCGATATCGTTCTGCACACGCCCGGCGGCCTCGTGCTTGCCGCGCTGCAGATCGCGCGCGCCATCCGCGCCCACAAGGCGAAGGTGACGGTTTTCGTTCCGCATTATGCGATGTCGGGCGGCACGCTGATCGCGCTCGCGGCCGACGAAATCGTCATGTGCCGGCATTCCGTCCTGGGCCCCATCGATCCGCAGATCGGGCCATCGCCGGCCGCCTCCCTGCTCAAGGTGATTGAACAGAAACCGCTCGCGGAGATCGACGATCAAACGCTTGTGCATGCCGATATCGCCCGCAAGGCGATCGCGCAGGTCAAGGCGGCCGCCAAGGAGCTTCTGACCGACAAAATGCCGGACGACAAGGCGGAAGCGCTGGCGGAAGCCTTGTCGATGGGCCGCTGGACTCACGATTATCCAATCTCGCCCGCGGAAGCCAAGGAACTCGGCCTGCCGATCAGCACCCAAATGCCGGACGCCGTGCTGGAGCTGATGACGCTCTATCCGCAACCCGTGCGCGCCCAAGGAGGCGGCGTCGAGTATCTCCCTGTGCCGCGGCAGAAGGAACGAATGTGAGCATGTCCGACGACAGCCACCAGGCGAAGCTGTCGCACCAACAGGCGGGGTCAAACATCATGAAGCTGCTCGAACAATTGGACATCAAGACGGCGCAATGGGAGGTCGCGAGTGCCTACGAGCGATTCGAACAGGTGGTCGTGCTCATTCTGACCGGCCTGATCATCGTCGTCATTGCATCCGCGGTCTGGCATCTCGCCATCAAGATTCTGTTCAGCCTCGTCTTGACGAGTTTTGATCCGACCGATCCTGCCGTCTTTCAGACGGTGTTCGGGATGATCTTCACCGTCATCATCGCCCTGGAATTCAAGCACTCCATCCTGATCATGGTGAAACGCCAGGAGAGCATCGTGCAGGTGCGCACCGTGGTCCTGATCGCCATGCTGGCCGTGATCCGCAAGTTCATCATTCTTGATCTGACGGCGGCGACGGCCAACCAGATGTTTGCGCTGGCCGCCGGCATTGTTGCGCTTGGCGCCGTGTACTGGCTCGTTCGCGACCAGGACCGAAAGGCGGAGATGGACCGGCGCGAGAGGGCAGCGGCATGACCAGGCAAGCCACGCACATTGTCTGCCCCCATTGCCTGTCCACCAATCGCATTCCTTTGGACAAACCGGCCAAGGCGGCGCGGTGCGGGCGCTGTCACCGCCCCCTGTTCGAAGGCAGGCCGATCGATGTCGATGATGCGCAGCTTGAAAAGCACATCCAGGGAAACGAGATTCCTGTTGTCGTCGACTTCTGGGCGCCATGGTGCGGACCTTGCCGGGTCATGGCGCCCGCCTACGCGCAAGCGGCCGCAGCCCTTGAACCCGCGGTCCGACTGCTCAAATTGAATACAGAAGGTAATCCGCAGGCGGCACAGCGCTTCGGCATCCAGGCGATTCCGACGCTCATCCTGTTTCGCCACGGCAAAGTTGCCGCACGCATGAGCGGCGCCATGGACGAACGCAGTCTGCGCCAATGGATCACATCACACGCGACCCAGTCCTGAGAAACAAACACAAGGAAGCAACCGATGCCGCGCGCCCCGAAACCGACCGCGAAGACACGCAAGAACAATGACGATCCTGTGATCGAAGCCGACGTCGAATCGTTCCCGGCAAGCGACCCGCCGGGCTGGATTCCCGCGCGCATCGGCCCTCCCGAACCCGTCAGGCCCAAGCGCCCCCCGACCCTGCGGGCGGCAAAGCCGTCCAAGAAGCGACGCTGAGAACACCCGATGGCACGCCACGAGACCAATCGGCATGGCGCTGCACGAGCATTCGATTGCGTCGTCGCCACGGCACATGGTCGCGCCGACATGATTGGACTGTGCGTCGCCGCGTCCCGCGTGGATGCAGCGCGCGCGCGCAGACCGGCTTGCCGCGCGGCAGCCGAGCCTGAATTCTGCGGCAATGGGCCTCAGTCGACGCGGAGAGCAACGGCGCAGGCGCAAAAACCGGCTTGAAGGAGATTGATTCATGGCGTTCGGGGAGATCGAGCGGCGGATGTGGGCGGATGCATGCGAACTGTTGGCTCGCGCGGAACGGCTGCATCGGCAATTCTTCACGCCGCAGACCGTCGAAGGCGCAATCGGCTGGTCGCCGCCGGTCGATTTGTACGAGACGGAGAACGAGTTCGTTGTTCTCATTGCATTGCCCGGCGTGGATCCATCCGACATCGAGATCAGGATGCTCGATCGGATGCTGGAGGTTCGCGGTCATCGCCGAATGCCGGAACTGGGCCGCGGGGCCGTCATTCACCGCCTGGAGATTCCGCAAGGACGTTTCTTGTTGCGTTTCACTCTGCCCGAGGCGGGGACCGCGCTTGCCGCGCGCGGCTTCGAGCACGGCTGTCTCCTCCTTCGTCTGGCCAAGCGGCCATAAGGCGCAAGACCATGAATGAACAAGCATCATCGCATGCGAACAGCACGACGCTTCCGCCGGGCGCATTGATCCTGCTGCCCGTCCGCAACTTGGTGCTGTTTCCAGGCATCGTCACGCCATTGACGATCGGTCGGCCGCGCTCCCAGGCCGCTGCGCAGGAGGCATTGCGCGGCGAACGTCCGATCGGCATCGTTTTGCAGACCGATCCGACCGTCGACGATCCGGCCGACGAGCATCTCCACCGTGTCGGCACTGTTGCCGAGATCCTGCGCTACGTGACCGCACCGGACGGTACCCATCATCTGATTGCGCGCGGAGTCCGCCGATTCCGGATCAAGAGTTTGCTGCCCGGCTACCCCTTTTTGGCGGCGCAGGTCGAGGAGATCGGAGAAGCCGAGGTTCTGACGCCTGAAATCGAGGGTCGGATGCAGCTGCTGCGGCAGCGGGCGCATGAGGCGATGCAACTGTTGCCGAATGTGCCGCCAGAGCTGGTTGCGGGCCTCGACGGAATCCAGTCAGCCTCGGCGCTGGCGGATTTCGTCGCCAATCTCATGGACATCAAGCCCGCCGAAAAGCAGGACATCCTCGAAACATTCGACGTCAAGACGCGGCTCGACAAGGCCATCCGGCTGCTGGTCGACCGCATTCAGGTGCTCCGCATCAGCAAGGAAATCGGCGAAAAGACGCAAGAGTCGCTCAGCGCCCAGCAGCGCGAGCACATCCTGCGCGAACAGATGCGGCAGATTCAGCGGCAGCTTGGTGAAGCCGACGAGCGCTCTGCCGAATTTGAAGAGCTGAAGCGGGCGATCGAAGCGGCAGGAATGCCGAAGGAGGTGGAGGACCAGGCCAGGAAGGAGTTGCGCCGCCTGGAGCGAATGCCTGACGCGGCCGGCGAGTACTCCATGATCCGCACCTATCTCGACTGGCTGATCGAACTGCCCTGGTCGAAGCTCGCCGAAGAGAGAATCGACATTCCCGAGGCGCGACGCATCCTCGACGAGGACCACTACGACCTCGACAAGGTCAAGAAGCGCATCCTCGAATATCTCGCGGTGCGCAAGCTCAACCCCGACGGCAAGGCGCCCATCCTCTGTTTCGTCGGCCCTCCCGGCGTCGGCAAGACCTCGCTTGGTCAGAGCATTGCGCGCGCGACCGGCCGTCCCTTCGCGCGTTTGAGCCTCGGCGGCGTCCACGACGAGGCGGAAATTCGCGGTCATCGCCGCACCTATATCGGCGCGCTGCCCGGCAACATCATTCAGGCAATCCGCAAGGCCGGTGCCCGCAATCCGGTCCTGATGCTCGATGAGATGGACAAGCTCGGCGCCGGCTTCCACGGCGATCCGTCGTCGGCTCTGCTCGAGGTGCTCGACCCCGAACAGAACAGGACCTTTCGCGACAACTACCTCGGCCTGCCGTTCGACCTGTCGAAAGTCCTGTTTATTGGAACCGCCAATATCCCGGACAGCATCCCGGGTCCGCTGCGGGACCGCATGGAGATGATCTCGGTCCCGGGCTATACGGAGGACGAGAAGCTGCAGATCGCCAGGCGATACCTCGTCAAGCGACAGCTCGATGCCGCTGGCCTGCGCGCGGAGCAATGCGAAATCTCCGACGAGGCGTTGCGCGGAATCATTCGCCATTACACGCGGGAGGCCGGCTGCCGAAGTCTCGAGCGCGAAATTGGCGCGCTCTGCCGCCACGCGGCCATGCGGATCGCCGAAGGCAAGGACAGCGCCATTCGCATCGATGCGCCGGAGCTTGCGGCCATTCTCGGCCCTCCCCGCTTCGAAGACGAAGTGGCCATGCGCACGAGCCTGCCGGGTGTCGCCACGGGACTGGCATGGACGCCGACCGGCGGCGACATTCTTTTCATCGAGGCCGCGCGCGTCCCGGGCAGCGGCAAATTGATCCTGACCGGACAGCTCGGCGACGTGATGAAGGAGAGCGCGCAGGCCGCCCTCAGCCTCGTCAAGTCACGCGCCGACAGCCTTGGGATCGACGTCGCGCAATTCGAGAAGTCCGATATCCATATTCACGTGCCAGCCGGCGCGATCCCGAAGGACGGTCCGAGCGCTGGCGTGGCCATGTTCATCGCCTTGGCCTCGCTGCTGACCGGCCGGACGGCGCGGAGCGACACGGCGATGACGGGCGAGATTTCGCTGCGGGGCCTGGTGCTTCCGATCGGCGGCGTCAAGGAGAAGGTGCTTGCCGCCGTGCGCGCCGGCATCGTCACGGTTCTGCTTCCGGAGCGGAACAAGAAGGATCTCGACGACATCCCCCCGGACGCACGGCAGCGCGTCCAATTCCGGTGGATGCAGACGGTGGACGATGCAATTGCCGCAGCGCTGGAACCGCGCAAGGAGTGATAGCGGGCTCTGCCGATGACAAAGACTGCCAGGAAAAGTTATCAGGGAGCATCGGCGCGCGGTTCGAATGCGCGCGAAAGATCGCTTTCGATGGCCTTCCACGCCACTTCCGGGGTGTCGGCAAACCGGAAGAGCCGGGCGTCTTGCGCCGTGATCATGCCGTCGAGAACAAGACGCTCGAAATTCAAGAGCGAAGTCCAATAGGACTGGTCGAACAGCAGGACGGGAATTGGCGGCATTTTCCCGGTCTGCTTCAGCGTCAAAATCTCGAACAATTCGTCCAGCGTGCCGAAGCCGCCCGGAAACACCACAAGCGCATTGGCGCGCATCGCCAGATGCATCTTCCGGATCGCGAAATACTGGAAGCGGAAGGTCAGCTCGGGCGTCGAATAGGCATTCGGCTGCTGTTCGTGCGCAAGCGTGATGTTGAAGCCGATGGAAGGCGCGCCCGCATCCCATGCGCCTCGATTGGCGGCCTCCATCAAACCCGGCCCCCCGCCCGTCGCGATCACGTTGTCGCGAACCGGACCGTTGGCTGTCTTCGCGCCGCCGCGTTCGGACACGATGCGCGCGAATTCGCGGGCCTGCCGATACCACGCCGCATGCCGCGGATGCCCGTCTTCGCGGACACGGGAGCTGCCGAACACGACGACGGTGGAGCGCACGCCCCAGGCGCGGAGCGCTTCCTCCACCTTGGCGTATTCGAGCTGAAGCCGGATGCCGCGGGTCGAATCGCCAAGTATGAACTCCCGGTCGAGCGCAGCCAGCCGGTAGGTCGAAGAGTTGCGCTGCCTTGCGTTGTCGGTGATCGGCGCATCCGCCGTCATGAGGGCCCTTCTCCTTCATCGCGAAATGGGAGCCGCCGCTTTTGCCAGTCTGGGGCACACAAGTCCACCCGTCTCTCTGAACGCACGAGCGGCCGAATTGTTTGAGATGGATCAAGACGTTCCGGCGACGGTCTGATTGAATGCTGTCGGCATCGGCAAGACCCGCCCCGGCCGCGCGCGCATGCGAGCCCGATGTCGATGATGGCCGCGACGGGAAAGCCGATCGAGACCCGCCCCGACGGGCATGGATTCGTGTGCAGACCTTGTGGAGGTGACCAGGCCACGGCCATCGAATGCATGGCGGGACGCGCGCCGCTCGAGCGAGACGTCGCCAATGCGCGGGACTCTCGGGTCGGCATTCTTCCCGCGCCAAGCGCGAAACGCGCGTCGCGGCGGCATGCAAGGCGATCGTGGCTGCCGCTTTCGCAATGAAAGTCTCGGCACCAGGCAATGAGGAACGAGATGTCTTCTCCCCACAGCATCGAGGACGAGGCGATTGCGACGGAAGCCACCGATGTCGCGACGCTGTTGGCCGAGAATGCATCGTTGCGCGACCGGCTGCTGCGGGCGTTGGCCGACGCCGAGAATGCGAGGCGGCAAGCCGACCGAAAAGCGGACGATACTCGGAAATTTGCGGTCGCGGATTTTGCGCGCGAGCTGCTGCCGGTCATCGACAATCTGCAGCGCGTGCTCGAGGCCGGCAAATCCAGACCGTCTGCCGAGAACGGAGCGTTGCTGGAGGGCATCGACTCGACGTTGCGCATGTTTCTTCAGACGCTGGAGCGATTCGGCATCAGGAAGGTCGCCGCCCTGGGACAACCGTTCGATCCGTCACGGCACGAGGCGCTGATGGAGACGGACGACCCGTCGCATCCACCGGGCATCGTCACGCAAGTGCTGGAGGATGGCTATACGATTCAAGAGCGGTTGCTCCGGCCGGCGCGGGTCGTGGTGTCGAAGCGCCGTCCGTCGATGGCGCGGGAGACCACCGCCCAGGTCTGAGGGGAGCACACAGGATGCCTTTCGACCGCGACCATAATCGACCCAGGACCTTGCCCAAGCTGCCGGGCACCGACTTCATCGTGCCGGGCGGAGTTCCGCCCGCGCGCATATACCGTGCCGAACGTTCGGTCACCCAATCCGCGCCCGGCCGGCAGCGGTGGATTTTGGAGTTCGAGCGAAGCGCTTTCCCATTCATCGAGCCATTGATGGGTTGGACCGGCAGCAGCGATCCGTTCGCTCCTATTCGCCTGGAGTTTCCGGATTGCGCCAGCGCGGTCGACTTCGCGGAAAGGAACGGATGGGACTATTCGGTATTCGAGCCGCCGGCGCGAAAGACGACGGTCAAAAGCTATGCCGACCGCTTCAAGTACGCGCTTGCCGATGCGGTGACGCTGGCGCGCAACTTCGGCCAGGGCGATGACTCGTTATCTCAACAACTTCCGTTATCGTCTGGCGCCGGCCCAAGCACCTCGTTCGGTGACGCTCAATTGCCAAGCGAGAATTCTCCGGCAACGGCCGAGGAGGCGAAGGAGCGCGCCTCTCGCAACGGACGGCGTTCGCGCGCGTGATGTCGCGCCGGTCGCGAGCCCTCGATTGGGCTCGACATGCCGCACGTGTTCGCACTCGCGCTTTTTGCCATGATTTGAAGCACTTCGCCGCAACGCCAGGAAGGCGCCAGCACCGGGCCGCCAAGCATTGCCTTGGCCCTTTTGATAGAGATCAACGCCGGCAGTCCTTGAAACACTAGGATTTTTCACTTGAGCCGTCCGCTACGATCAGCAAGGGGTCATCACCATGATTACCCGGATCCGTTCCATCGCCTTGCTCTCGATCCTGCTCGGCGCCCCGTCGCCGCAGCCGGCGTTGGCCGAAGCGTCGCTGGTCACGCAGCCGACCTATGCCTATCAGTTGATCGACACGTTCGAGGTCAAGGGCCGACAGGGCGTCACGAGCGACGGCGACTTCTATTATGTCAGCGGCAGCAAGGCGCTCTACAAGTACGACAAGAGCGGCAGGCTCTTGCAGAGCAACGAAAGCCCCTTCGAGGGCTATCCCATTCCCGCCAACCACATCGGCGGGATCGACGTCTTCAACGGCGAGATTTTCGTCAGCGCGGAATGGTTTGCCGACGGCGTCGGCAAGGACATCCAGATCGCCATCCATGACGCCAACACGCTGAAGCTCAAGCGCGCATTCAGCTTCGAGCCGTCGAGCGGCCAGCTGGAGGTGTCGGGTATCTGCGTCGACACCGACAAGCGCATCGTCTGGATGGTGTCGTGGGTGGGCGAAGAAAGCGGACGCTACATCTACGGCTACAGCCTTGATACCGGGAAGTATCTGCGCAAGGTCCACCTGCAGCCTGTGCCGCAATGGATCCAGGGCTGCCATTACTGGAAAGGAAAGCTGTACGTCACTGCCGACGACGGCAATGCCGACGACGAGGAGCCGGACAACCTGTATCGCATCGACATCACCGACAAGACCTACGCACACGTCGTGCGCGAAAAGGTGTTCGATGACGTCAAGCGCCAGGGTGAAATCGAAGCCGGCGGCGTCGATCCCAAGACCGGCGAGTTTCTCGTCCTGTTCAACCGCGGATCACGCATCGTCCTCGGCATGGTCAAGGGCTTCTACCCCGGCTACGACCGCGAGATTTCCGAGGTCTATCGCTACCGGATGACGCCGTTCACGGCGAAGTAGGGACAAGTCGCGTCCTGCGCCGGAGCATGGCCGCCGGGCCGGATCGCCGGCCCGGTGAGGGCCATTCCCCGCGCCCGGAGCCCCTTGATTGAAGCCCGGTCCTGCGGACGCCGCGATGCACGCGCCCTCTTCTCTTGCGATCCGAGAGCTGATTTGCCGTAGCGTGACTTGCAGACATTGCCGATGGGACTGCAGAGCCGCTCTCAGGACGCATGCCCACAACGGGGGCAGGCGGCCGGATCACAGGCGCGGCACCAAACCTTGCCGCACGACGCGCAGGGTGCCTGCCCCTCCGGGTCGGTGAGGTGCAGGCGATCATCACAGACGAGCCGCGTGCGGGCGGCGCCGGCGCCCCAGTCGCAAGGCGGCGGCTCGATCATGCGAACCCCCGGATGCCAATCGACGCGGATGAGCCGTTCCCCCTTGCGCCGCTTGATCAGCACGTCATAGCGATGGACCGGGGCGAACAGCATCAGGGCATGCGCCCATTCGACCGTCACGCGCAAGGCGTAGTGATGGCGTAGATCATTGAGCTTGGCGGCATACTCGCGCTCGATGGCGGCAATGCGCAGCGTCTCGCGCTTACGGTCGGCCGCCGCCTTTTCGCCGGTCGCGGCGGCGAGCGCGGCGAGTTTCTTCTGTGCCAAGCGGCGCAGATCGTCGTGATACTCGTAAATTCGCCCACTGTCGCGGTCGAGCCGGCGCCTCATGGCGTGAAGGAAGCTCGCAAGATCATGCCGCACGCGATGCTCGATCAGCGGCGGAAGCCGCGCCGCGAGCGTCGTCATGTCCGCGCCGACCGCCGCGGCGGCACGGACCTCCGGCGAGGGCGCTTGCCAATGCATCTCGCGCGCAAGACTTGCGTCGAGCCTGGCGAGCAGGTCGCCGTCGAGCACCGCGCCGGTCCCCAGATTCAGCCCGATCCAGACCAGTCCTTCGCGCTTTTCGTCCGAAGTCGCCGCGTAGCGGCAGGCCAGCAACAGGCAGCGCGTCCACGCCGGAGCCGCCCCGCGCAGCCGCCAGGCAGCGTTGGGAAGATCGAAAACGTGATCGAGCAAACGTTCCGGATCGCTTGGCGCGACGACCGTGTCGGGAACCGCAAGTTGCCGGGCGGCGCAGCGGCCGCGCTCGCCGATGAGGGCGCCGAAACGATCGAGCCAGTCGCTTTCAAGACCGATCGGGATGGCGCCCGGCTGGGGCGCTGCGCCAAAGTCGAGCCGGACGAAATCCGGCCAGCCGAAGGCGGTGCGCAGCGGCGCGGGCGCGAGCACATCGAGCCTGTCCGGCTCCACCGGCTCGACCGCCGCCCCCTCGCACTCAAGGAGTTCGCCGACGAAATCGCGCAGCGCGCCCATCCTTGCTTCTCACGCCGTTTCGAAATCTTCGCCGAACAGCGCCTCGTCGAGTGCCTTGGCGTCCTCATGCTGGGCGCGGGCCTGTTCGAGGCGCCGGCCGAGCGCTGCGAACGCCTCGGCGCGGCCGACCTCGGTTGCCTCGAGCCAGGCATCAAGCACGAGGTCGGGAAACTCGCGCTCCTCTTCAAGGCCGCCGAGGATCGCGCCGACCTCGCCCACCACCAGTTCGAACATTGAGATTTTCTCGTCCAGGAGCGCCAGAATCTGCTCCTCAATGGTGCCGCGGGTGACCAGATTGAAGACGAACACTTCGCGGGTTTGACCGATGCGGTCGATGCGGCCGATGCGCTGTTCGATCGCCATCGGATTCCATGGCACGTCGAAATTGATCAGCGTATTGCAGAACTGAATGTTGCGCCCCTCGCCGCCGGATTGCGTGGACAAGAGGACGCTCGCATGGTCGCGAAAGGCGGCAATTGCCGCATCCTTCTCGGGCCCGCTGAGACTGCCGTCGAAACGCACGAGCGAAATGCCCGCTCGTTCGACGCGATCGGCGAGGTGGGCGAGCGTCTCGCGCGCATGAACGAAGACGATCTTCTTTTCAGCCGGATTGCGCTGCAAGAGATCGAGGAGCGCCGACTCCTTGCCGCCGATCGGAATGGCCGCCCAACGCTGCTGAAGCTCGGCCCAGGCCGGCTCGCCGGGATGTCGTGCTGCGAGCCGTGACAGTGCCCCGACCGCGGCCTGCGGCGAGGAGCCCGCCGCGCTGAGGAGATGGCGCAGCGCGAGGCGGTCGCGCCGACCGGCTTCGCCGCCAGCAAGCCGTCTCATCGCCGCGGCAAGCTCGGCATAGGCCGCAGCTTCGCTCGCCGCCCCATCGACCCTGATCGTGGTCGCATGGCGCCGCGGCAGCTTCAGCGCCACGACAGCGCGTGTATTGCGGACCATCACGTCACGCATCAACGCCCGCAGACGCTCGGAATTGGCCGGCTGGCGCGGCTGACCGGGGGTCATGTAGGCGTGGCGGAATTCCTTCAGGGTCTTGAAGATGCCGGGCTTGAGCAGCGTCAGCAGATTGTAGAGTTCGACAAGATCGTTCTGAACCGGCGTCGCCGACAGGAGCAGCAGGAAGCGCTTGTTGAGCGAATCGACGAGCTTCCAGCTCTGGCTCGACCGCTCGCGCAGATGGTGCGCCTCGTCGACGATGACGAGATCGAATTGCCGCGCAGCAAGCTGCACGGCATGCTCGCTCCGCCGCGCGGTGGCAATCGAGGCGATGATGCGATCCTGCGCCCAGAACGCCTGCGCATCCTCGCGCAGCAGCGGATCATGGGTGGTCGCGAAGCTAAGCGAGAACTTGGTTGCAAGCTCCTCACGCCACTGCCCGACCAGCGAGGCCGGCGTCAGCACCAGCACGCGCTCGGCCATGCCGCGCATGGCATACTCCTTGAGGACCATGCACGCTTCGATGGTCTTGCCGAGACCGACCTCGTCCGCCAGGAGCACGCGGCCGCGGAACTGCTTGAGCACCTTGCGCACCGTCTCGATCTGATGCTGCAACGGCGCGAAGCCTTGAAGCTGTGGCAGGCAGAGAAGCTCGTCGAAGCTCTGCGCGAGGCCAAGATGGAGGAAGCGCTGGCGCAGGGAAAACCAGCGACCCTCCGGCTCGATCGGGCCCGCCAAGGCCGCAAAAAGCGGCGCCGCGTCAAACCCGAGGGTCAAGGGAATGTCGACCTCGGGGCGAGGCAGGGCAGGCGCGGCGGGGACGTCGATGACGGGGGGCGGCGCCGGCGGAGGCGCCGGCGCAACGGATCCGCTTGCGGCTCCGCTCGTCCCTGGCGTTTCGCGGCTGGCCCCAGCCTTTTGCGTGACCTTTGCGGTCTTCTTGGGTTTGGCAAGGCGCGCCCGACGCTGGCCAGGATAGAAAAATCTACGATCAAGGATTGCTTCGAGTCGCGGCGTCAGCCACCGCAAACGTGCAAAACCGGCCGGAAACGCCCGCGTCGCCGCAAAGTTGTCGTCCAGACCATGCTTCTCCAGCAGCATCCGCGCCGCGGCCCGCCTGCCCAGCTGATCCAGCGTCAGCGCCTGCAGGAGATGCTGAGCCGGAGCCGTGGCCCGCTTGGAAAATCTCTTCAGAAAGACATGGGCGCGCTGCGGCTGCCCGTCGAAAAGCGCCGCCGTGGCGGCCAGCAGAAGAATGTGCGGATCGCCCGGGCAGGCGGCGACGGCCTCCTCGGCGAGCGGCAGGAAGCCGGACGGGCGCGATGTCTCACCGAAGGCCGCAAGCAGCCTCTTCGACCAACGGTCAGACTGGTCTTCGCCAACAAGGTCCAGTTCGCGCAATGCGGAAAGAGACATGGCCTTTGCCGCCATCGGTGTCGCGGCCGGAAGCCGCCCACCAGCCCGGCGCGAATCGTTTTCTTGCAATTTGACCGACGTGGCAGCCCCGCCGCAACGCCTTTCGCGTGTGAAGACGGTGAGGCTCAACAGCAAAAAGGGTCCGTCGGCGCATCGCCAACAAACCAACTTCGTCGCTGTCATTCAACCTTGACCGGAACCGCCGGGCGCCGAGACCACCCCCGCAAGTTGCCGGGACAATTCTGCGTAGCTGGCGGAGAGGGTGGGATTCGAACCCACGATACGGTTTCCCGTATACACGCTTTCCAAGCGTGCGCCTTCAGCCACTCGGCCACCTCTCCGGCGCGCGTTGAACGTCCCACTCATGGCCGCGCATCACCGAATTTTCAAGCCATGGGCGGGATTTTCCGCCTCAATTGAGATGGCGGACGGTGCCGGTCGCCGCGGTGTCGTAGCCGCCAAGCTCCGCTGCGCGCTCGGCGAAGGCCGGCTGCCGCATGAAGTGGAACAGCGCCTGCGGGCCGGGCAGGAAAAAGTCGCGGTGGCGGACGACGAGATCGAAATGCTCCCAGATAAGCGGCACGAAATCGAGTCCCGCCGCCCGCGCCACGCCGCGCGTGGCGATGCCGCAGTCGGCCCGCCCTGCGCGCACCGCCTGCGCGATATCCGGCCCGGTCGGGCACGGTGGCTTGAGCGCGTTGAGCGCGGCGTGTTCGAGGCCCGCGCGCGCAAGCAGTGCCAGCAGCAGCAACTGCGCGCCGGCTCCTGCCGGTCGTGTCGCCATGCGCGCGCGCCGGGCCACCACCGCGGCGATGTCGACCAGGCCGAGCGGATTGCCGGGCGCGACCAGAAGCCCCTGCTCCCTCCGGGCAAAGGCGATCACCACCGCATCGTGCAGGCCGGGTGCATGCGCCACCGCTTCCGGATTGGCCGCGGCGGCATCGCCCTCCATCCGATGCAGATGGATCGCCGCGACCAGCACCTCGCGGCGGGCCAGGCGACGCAGTCCCGCCTCGCTGCCTTCCGGCAGGCTCGCCAGACCGGAACCGCTTTCGCGCAGCGCCCATTCCAGCAACGGATCGTGACTGCCGCCGACGATTGCCGGTGCCGGCTCGCCCAGCATGGCCGGCGCGACAAGTCCCGCCATCACCCAGCGATCAAGGGCGACCTTCGGAAACAACCACCGCCCGGTGACCTTGCTGCAGGGCACGGCACCGGCCGCAACCAGTTCGTAGACCTTGCGTTCCGAGAGCCGCAGATAGTCGGCCGCTTCTTCGGTTGTCAGGAATTCTTTCATTTGCAGTTATATGCATCGCTATGCATTTTCTACGAAGATTGACGCTATTATTTTCAGATGCAAGAAAAAACATATGCCGACCGACATCCCTGTGGTCGATCTTGTGTTGCGTGCGGACCCCGAGCTGCTGGCGATCGTCCGCCTGTCGCTGGCGGTCAGTCTCGCCGCGGTCGCTTGCGCCGCCGCCCTCGCATTGCCGCTTGGCGCGCTGGTTGCGCTCACCCGCTTCCCCGGCCGTGACGCCACGATCGTTGCGCTGAACACGCTGATGGGGCTGCCGCCGGTAGTGGTCGGCCTTGCGATCTATCTGTTGCTGTCCCGCTCGGGGCCGCTCGGCGATTTCGGCCTTTTGTTCACGCCGCAGGCCATGGTGATCGCGCAGGCGGTGCTCGTGGCGCCGATCATCGCCGCGCTGACGCGGCAGACCATCGAAGACCTGTGGCTTGAGTATTGCGACGAGCTGGCCGCGATGCACGTCGCCCCGGTGCAACGGGTGCGCACGCTGCTCTGGGATGCGCGTTTCAGCCTGTTGACCGCGCTGCTCGCCGGATTTGGTCGCGCCTCCGCCGAGGTCGGCGCCGTCATCATCGTCGGCGGCAACATCGAGGGCCATACCCGCACCATGACCACGGCGATCGCGCTCGAGACGTCCAAGGGCGACCTGCCGCTCGCGATCGGGCTTGGCCTTGTGCTGATGGCGATCGTCGTGCTGGTCAACGCGCTCGCCTGGGGCGCCCGCCGGGCCGGCGAACGGTTGGCCGGATGATGCGCGCGCCCGGCTCCGATCTGCCGATCGAACTTGCTGACGCACGTTATCACGTCCGCGGCAGCGTCATCCTCGACGGCATTTCGCTCGTGCTCGGCGAAGGTCCGCCCACCGTTCTGATCGGCCCGAACGGCTCGGGCAAGACCACGCTGCTGCGCATGCTCATGGGCCTGATCGCGCCGACCGACGGAGCGGTGACCTGGGGCGGGCGCCGCAACGCCCCGCCCGTGCGGCGGGCGATCGTGTTCCAGCGGCCGGTCATGCTTCGCCGCAGCGTGAGCGCCAATCTCGTCTATGCGCTCTCAAGCGCGGGGGTCGCGCGCGCCGCGCGGCCGCGCCGCGTGGCTGAACTGCTCGAACTCGTCGGACTGCTCGCACTCGCCGCTCGGCCGGCGCGCGGGTTGTCCGGCGGCGAGCAGCAGCGGCTGGCGCTGGCGCGCGCGCTCGCCCGCGATCCGCAGGTGCTGTTCCTCGACGAGCCGACCGCAAGTCTCGATCCTGCCGCCACCAAGGCGATCGAGGACCTGATACGCACGGTCGCCGAGCGCGGCATCAAGGTCGTCATGTCAACGCACGACCTCGGTGAAGCGCGCCGGCTCGCGGGCGAAATCCTTCTCCTCCACCGTGGGCGCATCGTCGAGCGTGGCCCCGCCGAAGCGTTCTTTGCCGCGCCGCGAACGGATGAGGGACGCCGCTTCCTGGCCGGAGAATTGCTGATCTGAGGAGGCACCGGTGTCGTCCCATGCGGCTCGCATCACCCCTGCGCGCATGTCGCTGCTTGCCGTCTTGGCCGTGTGTCTCGTCGCCTGGCCTGCCGCCGGCGAGGACCGGTCGATCGTCGTGGCTTCAACGACATCCACGCAGGATTCCGGCTTGTTCAGACATATTCTGCCGCTGTTCAAGGCCAAGTCCGGAATCGAGGTCAGGGTGGTGGCGCAGGGCACCGGCCAGGCGCTCGACACCGGCCGGCGCGGCGATGCCGACGTGGTGTTCGTGCATGCCAGGGCGCTGGAGGAGAGATTTGTTGCCGATGGTTTCGGCGTGCAACGCCATCCGGTGATGTACAACGACTTCGTGCTGATCGGCCCGAAGCAGGATCCTGCCGGCGCGCGCGGCACGTCCATCGCCGCCGCGTTGCAGGCGATCAAGGCCACGCGCGCGAGCTTCATCTCGCGCGGCGACCGCTCCGGCACGCATGCGGCGGAGTTGCGGCTGTGGGCCATGGCCGGCATCGACATCGCGCGCGGGAAAGGTCCCTGGTACAAGGACATCGGCCAGGGCATGGGGGCCGCGCTCAACGCCGCCGCCGCCATCGGCGCCTATGTTCTGGCCGATCGGGGCACCTGGATATCGTTCAGGAACCGCGGCGAACTGGCGATCCTGGTCGAGGGGGATGCCCGGCTCATCAATCAATACGGTGTGATCCTGGTGAATCCGGCGAAGCACCCGCACGTCAAGAAGGAATGGGGCCAAGCCTTCATCGACTGGCTGATTTCGGCGGAGGGCCAGAAGGCCATTGCCGGCTACAGGATCGACGGCCAGCAGCCGTTCTTCCCCAACGCGACCAGGCCGGGAGGGTGAGGCATCCCCGACCCGGAGCGCACATTTAGGCGCCCAGCGCGCACGCGACGCAGATTGCGATCGAGTCCTGTTCGCCGATCTGCTACTCCTGTCCGCCCAGGCATCAGCGAGGAACCATGAGCGGATTGAGAGTGCTGGCCGCCGGCGCGACCGAAGGCCCGCTGCGCGAACTCGTCCCGCAATTCAGCCAGGCAAGCGGCCATGCGGTGGACGTCGAGTTCGGCACCGTCGGAGCGCTGAGGGATCGCTTCGCGGGCGGCGAGCGACCGGACGTCATCGCGCTTTCGACCGTGGTGCATGAGGCGCTGGAGAGGGAGGGCCGTTTCGTTGCCGGCAGCCGAGTCGAGTTCGGCCGCGCCGCCTGCGGGGTCGCGGTGCGCGATGGCATGCTGATGCCCGACATTTCCACGCCGGAGAAGTTCAAGCGCATGCTGCATCTTGCGGGCTCGGTGGCGGCCACAGATCCGGTCCAAGGCGGCTCTTCAGGGATTTATCTTGCCAAGCTGTTCGAGCGGCTCGGCATCGCCGACGAGATGCGAGGGAAGATGGTCTATGGCCGGGCCGGGCGCGATGTCGGCCACCTCGTCCTCACCGGCCAGGCCGAGATCGGGATCACCTTCACCAGCGAGTTCATCCCCATCGAGGGGCTGCGCGTGGTCGGCCCTTTCCCCAAGGAATACGCATACGAGAACGGTTACGGGGCGGCGATCCCGCTCGGCACCGCAGTCGAACCGGCCAAGGCGCTGCTCGACTTTCTCACCACGCCTCAGGCAAAGCAACGCTTTGCCGCCTTCGGCTTGGAGTAGCCAAGCGGAACGCTATATGATGCCGGGCTTGGCGATTGAGCCCCTGCGCCGTGCGCGCCCCACCTGTGCGCGCCCCACCTGTGCGCGCCCCATGCGTCCCCCGGAAGGGAACGCGCGCTCAGCCGGGTTTGCGGCGCATGTTGGTAAGCGACGGACCTGACCTGCGAATGCGCAAGCCGACGGACTATCTGATCAAGCCCGACCCGTTCGATCCGCGACTGACCGAGCGGGTCAGGGGCGTGGACCAGACCGGCGCGCCGATCGAGACGGCGGTGACGGTCGAACGCGCGCTCACGATCTTCCTCAACGGGCAGGAAATCGTGACCGCCATGACGATCGGCGACTATCCCGAATATCTTGCCGTCGGCTATCTGCTCAATCAGAACATGCTGCGGCCGGACGACACGGTCACCGCCGTCGACTACGACGAGGATCTTGCGGTCGTGGTCGTGCGCACCGAGCGCAAGACCAACTACGAGAAGAAACTGAAGAAGAAGGTGCAGACCTCCGGCTGCGCGCAGGGCACCGTGTTCGGCGACCTGATGGAGGCGCTGGAAGACGTCAAGCTGCCCGACGCCGAGCTACGCACGTCCTGGCTTTATGCGCTCACCCACAAGATCAACACCACGCCTTCGCTCTATCTCGAAGCCGGCGCGATCCATGGCTGCGTGCTGGCGGTCGAAGACCAGCCGCTGGTCTACATGGAGGATGTCGGGCGCCACAACGCCGTGGACAAGATCGCGGGCTGGATGTTCAAGCACCGGGTGCGGCCCGACGACAAGATTTTCTACACCACCGGCCGGCTCACCTCGGAAATGGTGATCAAGACGGTGCGCATGGGCATTCCCATTCTCGTCTCGCGCTCGGGCTTCACCGCCTGGGGCGTGGAGCTTGCGCGCAAGGCCAATCTGACGCTGATCGGGCGCGCGCGCGGCAAGCGTTTTGTCGCGCTGTCGGGCGAGAACCGCATCGTCTTCGATCAGGACCTCGCCTATGTCGAGGAGGAGAGCGCCAAGCACCGGCGCAAGGCTGCGGTGCACGACGACTGAGGCGCCATGCCGGCAGCGGGACGCAAGGTCCCGGCCTTACGACCCGCCGATCAGTCCTGCCACGTGAGGGCGCAGCGCGGACGTGCAGCGCGACGCCGACAGGCCGCGCGCGGCCCTGCCGACCCTTTCGCCGTGGCCCTTTGCCGTCATTTCGAGGCCCGTGAGTCGGGCGCGACCATTGCGTCGCACTTTCGCCATGGAACACACAAGGAACATGCCGCGCAGCCGCAGCAGCGCGAGCCTCGCGCCTGACGCCCGGAACGGTCGTGCCTTGCGCGGCGTCGCCCGAAACCGTGTCCCGCCGGGCTGCCCCGGTTTGTCGCATTTGATCTTGATCAAGGAGCCGTGCGGACGGGAAGGCGATGGTTCGGCGCCTCACATGTTTCCCACCGACGGCGCACCATGGCTTATTCGACCCCTGCGAAGTCCATGACCATTGGCGAGGGAGGGCTTGCGCTCTTCTTTGCCGCCGCAACGTTTATCTGCCTGTTTGCCGCGGCCAATGCTGCGGACGCACCTTTTGCGTTCCACGCCTATCTTGGCGCGGCGGCGAGCGCGGCGGCCGTGTTCTTCATCTTCAACCGCTATTTCAGCCGTCCGGCCGAACTGCCGCCGGCGGAGATCGACGGGCGGCCCAACTACAACATGGGGCCGGTCAAGTTCGCGGCCGTGATGACGGTGTTCTGGGGCCTCGCGGGCTTCGTCGTCGGGCTCGTCATTGCGCTGCAACTCGCCTGGCCTGCACTCAATTTCGATCTGCCGTGGACCACCTTCGGTCGGTTGCGCCCGCTGCACACCTCCGCAGTGATCTTCGCCTTCGGCGGCAATGCGCTGATCGCGACCTCCTTCTACGTCGTGCAGCGAACGTGCCATGCGCGTCTTGCCGGCGACCTTGCACCCTGGTTCGTGGTGCTGGGCTACAATTTCTTCATCGTCATCGCCGGCACCGGCTATCTGCTCGGCGTGACCCAGTCGAAGGAATACGCCGAGCCTGAATGGTACGCCGACTTGTGGCTGACCATCGTTTGGGTGACCTATTTCCTCGTCTACTTGGCGACCATCTTCAAGCGGAAGGAGCCGCACATCTTCGTCGCCAACTGGTTCTATCTTGCCTTCATCGTCACCATCGCGGTGCTGCATCTCGGCAACAACCTCGCCATCCCCGCCTCGATCTTCGGCTCGAAATCCTACATCGCCTGGGCCGGCGTTCAGGATGCCATGTTCCAATGGTGGTACGGCCACAACGCGGTCGGCTTCTTCCTGACCGCGGGCTTCCTTGCCATGATGTACTACTTCATCCCGAAGCGCGCCGAGCGGCCGATCTATTCCTATCGGTTGTCGATCATCCACTTCTGGGCGCTGATCTTCCTCTACATCTGGGCCGGTCCGCACCATCTCCACTACACCGCGCTGCCCGACTGGACGCAGACGCTCGGCATGACCTTCTCGGTGATGCTGTGGATGCCGTCCTGGGGCGGCATGATCAACGGCCTGATGACGCTGTCCGGCGCGTGGGACAAGCTGCGCACCGATCCCGTGCTGCGCATGATGGTGGTGTCGGTCGCCTTCTACGGCATGTCGACCTTCGAAGGCCCGATGATGTCGATCAAGGCCGTCAATTCGCTGTCGCACTACACCGACTGGACCATCGGCCACGTCCATTCCGGCGCGCTCGGCTGGGTCGGATTCGTGTCGTTCGGCGCGCTCTATTGCCTGGTGCCGTGGCTGTGGAACCGCAAGCAGCTCTACAGCCTCAAGCTCGTCAACTGGCACTTCTGGATCGCCACCATCGGCATCGTGCTCTACGTCTCGGCGATGTGGGTGTCGGGCATCCTGCAAGGCCTGATGTGGCGCGCCTACACCTCGCTCGGCTTCCTTGAATACTCCTTTATCGAAACCGTCGAGGCGATGCATCCCTTCTATGTGATCCGGGCTCTGGGCGGCGCGCTGTTCGTCGCCGGCGCGCTGATCATGGCCTGGAATCTCTGGATGACGGTGCGCGCCGGCGAGGAACGCGAGGCTGCGCCGCGCGCCGCGCTGCAGCCGGCCACATGAGGACACCATGTCGTTTTGGACCCGCCATCACCTGCTCGAGAAGAATTCGATCCTGCTCGTGATCGCGATTCTCGTCGTCATCGCCGTCGGCGGCATCGTCGAGATCGTACCGCTGTTCTATCTCAAGAGCACGATCGAGAAGGTCGAAGGCATGCGCCCCTACACGCCGCTGGAACTGGCGGGGCGCGCGATCTACGTGCGCGAGGGCTGTTATGTCTGCCACTCGCAGATGATCCGTCCGCTGCGCGACGAGGTGGAACGCTACGGCCACTATTCGCTCGCGGCCGAGAGCATGTATGACCACCCGTTCCAATGGGGCTCCAAGCGCACCGGGCCCGATCTTGCACGCGTGGGCGGCAAATACTCCGACGAATGGCACGTCGCGCACCTGATCGACCCGCGCGCCGTGGTGCCGCAATCAATCATGCCGGGTTATCCGTTCCTGGCACAGACCGAGCTCGATCCCGGCACCGTGGCCGCGCATATGAAGGCCAATCGCACGGTCGGCGTGCCCTATACCGACGAGCAGATCGAAAAGGCGGCCGACGACCTGCGCGCCCAGGCCAATCCGGATGATCCGGGCGTGGCCGATCTGCAGAAGCGCTATCCCAAGGCGGTCGCGCGCGCGTTCGACGGCGATCCCCGCCGCGTCACCGAAATGGACGCGCTCGTCGCCTACCTCCAGATGTTGGGCTCGCTGGTCGACTTCAAGCTCTACGATGCCAAGGCCCACCTGCGCTGAAGGGAGCGCGAATCGTGAAACCTGATCCGTCGATGCATTCGTTTGTTGCCGACCTCGTCAGCACCTGGTGGACGCCGGTGTTCGTCGTTCTCTTCGTCATCGTGGTGATCTACGCGCTGTGGCCGAAGAATCGCACGACCTTCGAGCGCGCCGCCAAGCTGCCGCTACAGGACGACTGACCATGGCGACGCACACCGAGATCGACCCGCATTCGGGCACCGTCACCACCGGACACGAGTGGGACGGCATCAAGGAACTGAACACGCCGCTGCCGCGCTGGTGGCTGTGGCTGTTCTACATCACCATCATCTGGTCGATCGGCTACTGGGTGGTCTATCCGGCCTGGCCGACGCTCACCGGCTACAGCCGGGGAATCCTGGGCTATTCCTCGCGCGCCGACGTCGCCGCCGACCTGCAAGCGCTGCAGCAGGTGCGCGGCGAGAAGGCGGCGGCGCTCGCCAGCGCCTCGCTTGCCGACATCGAGAAGGACGATGCGTTGCGCACCTTCGCCGTCGCCCAGGGCAAGGCCGCCTTCGGCGACAACTGTGCGCCCTGCCACGGCGCCGGCGCCGCCGGCTCGAAAGGATATCCCAACCTCAACGATGACGATTGGCTGTGGGGCGGTACGCTCGCCGACCTGCACCAGACCATCGAGTTCGGTATTCGCTCCGGCCACGCCAAGGCGCGCGAGAGCGCGATGACGGCATTCGGCGCGACCAACATGCTCAAGCGCGACGAGATCGTGGCGGTGGCCAATTACGTGCGCTCGATCGCCGCGCTGCCGGTGCGCCAGGGCGTCGACCTTACCGCCGGCAAGGCCATATTCGAGGCGCAGTGCGCGGTCTGCCACGGCGAGGACGGCAAGGGCAAGCAGGAGCTGGGCGCGCCCAATCTGACCGACCGCATCTGGCTGTACGGGTCGGACGAGGCCACCATTATCGACGTCATCACCAACGGCCGCGCCGGCGTGATGCCGGCCTGGGCCGGCCGGCTCGACCCGGCAACCATCAAGGCGCTTGCGGTCTACGTGCACACGCTCGGCGGCGGCAAATAGCGCCGCTGTCGCGCGGTTGCGCTCGATCAAGGCGGGCGGGAGGGGGCGCCTGTAGCCTGAATGCGCCATTTCGACCGGACTCCGCCATGACCAAGCCCATTCCCCCGACCGAACTGCAAGCGGCCTCCTCCGCGCCGCTCTATGCCGCGCGCAAGAAGGTCTATCCGCAGGCCGTCTCGGGCACGTTTCGCACCATCAAGTGGGCGCTGATGGCGATCTGCCTCGGCATCTACTACGGCCTGCCGTTCGTGCGCTGGGATCGGGGCCCGCACGCGCCGAACCAGGCGGTTCTGGTCGATCTGGCCAACGAGCGCTTCTACTTCTTCTTCATCGAGCTGTGGCCGCAGGAGGTCTACTACTTCACCGGGCTCCTGATCCTGGCGGCGCTGGTGCTGTTCCTGATGAACGCGATCGGCGGCCGCATCTGGTGCGGCTACCTGTGCCCGCAAACGGTCTGGACCGACCTGTTCTACGCGGTGGAGCGCCTGATCGAAGGCGACCGGCGCGAGCGCATGCGGAAGGACAGGGAGGCGCTGCGCATTCCGCGGGCGCTGGAACTCGTCGCCAAGCACACGATCTGGCTCGTCATCGCCTGGGGAACCGGCGGCGCCTGGGTTCTGTACTTCGCCGATGCGCCCACCCTGGTGAAGCAGCTCGCCAGCGGCGAGGCTCCCTTCGTCGCCTATCTGTGGATCGGCATCCTCACCTTCACGACCTACACGCTCGCGGGTTTCATGCGCGAGCAGGTCTGCGTCTACATGTGCCCGTGGCCGCGCATCCAGGCGGCGCTGACCGACGAATGGGCGCTCAACGTCACCTATCGTTACGATCGCGGCGAGCCTCGCACTTCGATCAAGAAGGCCGAAGAGCTGCGCGCCAAGGGCCAGCCGGCGGGCGACTGCATCGACTGCCAGCAGTGCGTCGCGGTCTGCCCGACCGGGATCGACATCCGCAACGGGCCGCAGCTCGCATGCATCCAGTGCGGCCTCTGCATCGATGCTTGCGACAATGTCATGGCCAAGATCGGCCGGCCGAAGGGACTGATCGCCTACGACAACGACGTCAACATCAAGCGTCGCCTTGCCGGCAAGGACAACATCTACCGCATCGTGCGTCCGCGTACCGTGCTCTATGCCGGGCTCATCGCGCTCGTCGGCAGCATCATGCTCTACGCGCTGCTGACCCGAAATTTCATCGACATCAACGTGCTGCACGATCGCAACCCGATGTTTGTCGTGCTCAGCGACGGTTCGGTGCGCAACGCCTACACCGTGCGCCTGCTCAACAAGCGCAACCACGAACGCCACATCGCCCTCGGCGTCGAAGGCCTGTCGCTCGCGCAGGTCGAGGCGGTCGGCGTTGAGACCGTCGCCGGCGGGCGGCCGATCGTCAGCGTCGGCCCCGACCAGACGCGCGAGCTGCGTGTGCTGGTGACGGTGCCGCCCGAACAGCTTCCGCAGCGGCCGGTATCGCTCACCTTCCGTGCCACCGATGTCGTGGTGGGCGAAATGGCGACCGCCAGGGACAACTTTGTCGCGCGATAGGAGGTGACGATGCCTCTTAGCACTCCGCCCTCGACCCGCCCGGACCGCCCGCTGCGCGGCCGCACGGTCCTGTTCAGCCTGCTCGCCTTCTTCGGCGTGGTCGTGGGCGTCAATGCCGTCATGATCACGCTTGCGGTCCGCACGCTGCCCGGCACCGAGGTGGACAGCGCCTATCGCGCAAGCCTGGCCTACAACGGTCTGATCGCGGCCGCCCGCGAACAGGACGAGCGCGGCTGGCGCGTGGCAGCCCGGATCGATCGCGCCGCCGACGGCCATGCCGCAATCCAGGTGCAGGCCCGCGACGCGCAAGGCGCGCCGCTTCCCGGTCTCGCCTTCACCGCCCGGCTGCAACGGCCGACCGACAAGCGCGCCGACCGCATCGTCCCCCTCGCCGAGCGCGCGAGCGGCGTCTACGCCGGCGCGGCCGAGGACGTGGCCGGCGGGCAGTGGGAACTGGTGCTCGAGGCCGAGCGTGCGGAGGGGCGCGTGTTCCTGTCCCGCAACCGGATCGTCCTCAAGTAGCGGCGGTCGAAGACCATGACCCGCGACTATTCGCATTTCATCCGGCATCTCGACGGCGGCCGCGCCCGCATGGAGCTCGCCGTCGACGGCATCACCTGCGGCGGCTGCATGAGCCGGATCGAGCGCAGCCTCAGGGCGGTCCCGCACGTCACCCATGCCCGCGTCAATTTCGCCGACCGGCGCGTTGCCGTGGAATGGGTTGACGGCGCACTCGATCCGGAGCGCGTGATCGACCGGCTGGCCGAGCTCGGCTATCGCGCGCATCCGTTCGAGGTCGCGCGCGCCGAGGACGAAAGCGCGCGCGAGGCAAGGCTCTTGCTGCGCTGCCTTGCGGTTGCCGCGTTTGCGGCCATGAACATCATGCTGCTTTCGGTCTCGGTCTGGTCCGGCCATGTCACCGACATGACGCCGGAACAGCGCGATTTCTTCCACTGGCTGTCCGCCCTGATCGCGCTGCCCGCCGCGGCCTACGCCGGGCGGCCGTTCTTCCGCTCCGCGCTCGGCGCGCTCAGGCAGGGGCGGCTCAACATGGATGTGCCGATCACGGTCGGCATTGTGCTGGCGCTCGGCATGTCGGTGGTCGAGACGCTCAACCATGCGCCGCACGCCTATTTCGATTCGGCGGTCATGCTGATCGCCTTTCTGCTGGCGGGACGGTTCCTCGATCAGAACATGCGCCGGCGCACGCAGACTGCCGCCGCCAATCTCGCCGCCCTCAAGGCCGAGACCGCGGTGAAGTTCGTCAGTGCCGAGGAAATCCGCGAGGTGCCAATCGAGGCGATCAGGCCGGGCGACCTCGTGCTGGTGCGCCCGGGCGAGCGCATTGCGGTCGACGGCGTCGTGGTTGAGGGGCGCTCCGATGTCGATCAGAGCCTGGTGACCGGCGAGACCGCGCACGTTGCCGCTGCCAAGGGAACCCCGGTCTATGCCGGCACGCTCAACGTCTCCGGTACGCTGCGTGTGCGTGTCGGCGCGGCGCGGGGCACGCTGCTGGACGAGATCATGCGCTTGCTCGACCGGGCGACCGAGGCGCGCACGCGCTACCTGCGCCTGTCCGACCGGGCATCGCAGCTCTATGCGCCGGTCGTTCACCTGACGGCGCTTTTCACCCTTCTCGGCTGGGCCGCGGCGGGCGCATCCTGGCACGATGCGATCGTCACCGCCATCGCCGTGTTGATCATCACCTGTCCCTGCGCACTCGGGCTTGCCATTCCCGCCGTTCAGGTGGTCGCCTCGGGCGCGCTGTTCCGCGCCGGCATTCTGCTCAATGCCGGCGACGCCATCGAACGGCTCGCCGACGCCGACACGATCGTCTTCGACAAGACCGGCACGCTCACCCTGCCGGAGCCCGCCGTTGTCAACGCCACCGAGGTGCCGGCCGACGTGCTCGCGCTGGCGGGGAGGCTCGCGTTGTCGAGCCGGCATCCGCTCGCCGCCGCCCTCGCCCGGGCGGCGAACGCCACGGCGCCGATCGACGGCGCGATCGAGCAGCCGGGCGAGGGGGTGCAGGCAACGATCGACGGCGTCAGCGTGAGACTGGGCAAGCCCTCCTTCTGCGGCGCGTTGGCCGAAGCGGCGGCGATGGCGGCGGCGACGCCCGATGCCTCGCTCATTGCCTTTGCCCGCGGGCAGACCCGCCATGTCTTCGCGGTCCGCCAGCAACTGCGCGCGGATGCCACCGCCGTGGTCGCCGACCTGCAGGCGCAAGGCTATCGGGTCGAGATCCTGTCCGGCGACCGCGCCTCCGCCGTGGAGCCGATCGCGCGGGCTCTCGGCGTCGCCGCCCATCGGGCCGGCGTCACGCCGGCGGAGAAAATCGCACGCGTCGCCGAATTGCGCCAACAGGGTCGCAACGTCGTCATGGTCGGCGACGGCCTCAATGACGCGCCGGCGCTGGCTGCGGCCAACGTCTCGATTTCGCCGGTCACCGCCGTGCACCTGACGCAGGCCGCGGCCGATGCCGTGTTTCTCGGCCAGCAGCTTGCGCCGGTCGCGGCGGCACTCGTCATCGCGCGTCGCGCCAAGCGGATCATGCGCGAAAATCTCTGGCTCGCGGTGGTCTACAACGCGATCGCGGTTCCGGTTGCGATCCTCGGCTATGCCACGCCGCTGATTGCCGCACTTGCCATGTCGGGCTCCTCGATTCTCGTCACCGCCAATGCGCTGCGCGCTCATGCGAGCAAAGGAACGTGACGACGATGGAAGTCCTGATCTATCTCGTGCCCTTGGCGCTCGGGCTCGGCCTCGTGGGACTTGCCGCTTTCATGTGGGCGCTCAAGAGCGGCCAGTTTGAAGACCTTGACGGCGCGGCATGGCGCGCCATCGGCGACGAGGATGAAGCGCCCCGTCCGCCCACGGACGGGGACGGCCCGCGCGCGCCGCCGCACTGATTCCGCCGTGCGGCCGCCGGCGCGGACGTTCTCCATGGCGGCTTGCGCCGCCCAATTGGGACACATGCTCGCCAAGGACCGGCGAGGGAGGTAAACAATGCCGGCCGGGAACTCGCAGCAGGGGCAGGCGATGAACCTCGTTCGCATCTACCTTCGCGTCCTGTCGTTGCTGAGCAACGTCAAGACCGTGGCCTGGCTGCTCGCCGTCTCCAACCTGGCCATCGCCGCCACGCAATTTGCCGAGCCGATCCTGTTCGGGCGCGTGATCGACGCGCTCACGTCCAAGCCGGGGGTCTGGCAGGCGCTGGTGCCCTTGCTTATTGCCTGGGCCGGGTTCGGCCTGTTCAACATCGTGGCAAGCACGCTGATTGCGCTCTTCTCCGACCGCCTGGCGCACCGGCAGCGCCATTACGTGCTGCGCGACTACTTCCAGCACATCCTGCAACTGCCGGTGACTTATCACGGTGACGTCCACTCCGGACGGCTGATGAAGGTGATGCTGCAGGGCACCGATTCGCTCTGGCACCATTGGGTCAATTTCTTCCGCGAGCATCTTGCCAGCCTGGTGATGTTCTTCGTGCTGCTGCCGCTCTCGCTTGCGCTGAACTGGCGGCTGGCCATGCTCCTGATCGTCCTCACCGTGATCTTTGCCGTTCTCACCTGGTACGTCATCCGCAAGACCAACGAGCTGCAGGCCAAGGTCGAGGAGCACTATTCCGAGCTGGCCGAGCGCGCCTCCGACACGCTCGGCAACATCGCCCTGGTGCACAGCTTCGTGCGCGTCGATGCCGAGGTGCTCGGCCTGAAAAGCGTGATCGACAAGCTGCTCGCCGCCCAGATTCCGGTGCTGTCGTGGTGGGCGGTG
>Ga0073934_10002225_pt1 | contig 41642 bp, 38 predicted proteins | sample LarsenN4metaG_FD_76834 | JGI IMG/M metagenome (GOLD analysis project Ga0073934, IMG submission 76834) | Hot spring sediment bacterial and archeal communities from British Columbia, Canada, to study Microbial Dark Matter (Phase II) - Larsen... ...
CTAGACGACCACGACCCAGACAACGAGAAGCCCCCGGAAACCCGGGGGCTTCTTCGTTTCTCGGGATCGCCCGCCTCACACCAGGTCGGCCGGCAACGGGCCCTGGCGCGCCGTCGTGCGGCGCCCGCCGCCTTCGACGACCACGCGACCTTTGCCGAAAACCTGCCACGCCCCGCGCCGGCCGACGAGGGCCGTGCTGCCGTCGATGCCGACCAGGATCGAGCGGCGCGGCCGGAGCCAGACCAGCGGCCGGGTGACCCAGCGCGGGATCTCGTCGAAGTGCGGAAGGACGACCGTGTGCGGCACCAACCCGAAGCCCGGGCGCCACAGCCCGCTCCGCAGCCTCGGCCTGGCCGGGATCCAGCCGCCCAGGATCATCGCCCCGGCGCTGCACCCGGCGACGACCCCGCCGCGTGTCAGCACGTCGAGCACCGCCTCCCACAGCGGAGAGCCGTGCAGGGTTTGCAGCAGGTAGTCTGGCTTGCCGCCCGAGAAGTAGATCAGGTCGGCGCGGCTCACGACCTCGACGTAGGCCGGCGCCCCGCAGGCGGCCGCGTCGAGCGCCATCACGGCCTCGGGCTGTGCCCCGAGCGCGGCGAAATGCTCGCAGCCCAGCGCCGCCCAGCGCTCGGGCACGCCCGCGCCGTCGGGCGCCGAAGCGGTGGGCACGATCGCGACGCGCCGTCCGCCGGCGCGTCGCAACAACTCGGCGTCGACCGCCTGCATCGCCGAAAGGAACTCGCCGGCGCCGACCAGCGCCAGGGTGCCGCGCGCGACGTCCATCGCTTCGCCCGCCCCGCCGCCCATCGAGACCTACGGCGCGTCGATTACCTCCGAGGTGCGCACGAACCAGATCGGCCCCATGGGGTCGTCGGCGTGGTAGGTGAGCGTAGTGTCGCTGCAAGTGAACGGCTGCGGAGCCCTAAGGAAGATCGGATCGTTGCTGCCGCCCGTCGGGCGCGCCTCCAGCACGTGCCCCTCGACCACCTGCTCGGCGATTAGGGCGAATTCCCCGCTGTCGAAGAACAGGTAGCGCTGCTCCGGCTCGTCGTCGACTTCGACGCGCCAGGTGGCGGCGCCTGCCCCGTTGTAGATGAAAGCCATCTCGATCGCCCCTTCGCGGCCGGTGGCCTTGGCGGCGATCCCCCATCCCGCCTGCTCCCCTTCGGCCGTCCCGTCGTCGTGGAAGGTCAGGGTCATGGTGCCGAAGACACTCGTCGGGAAGACCTCGACCCCGCTGCCCGGTAGGCCGGCTGGTAGGCCGGCGACGACGATCGGCACGAGGCCGCCCATGTGGCGAAAAAACGAGTTGTTGTCGAGTTGCCAGGTGCCGATCAGGCACGCCTCGCAGTCGACGTCCTGCTCGAGCGGCTCTCCGGTGGCGTCGACGGCGAGCGTCATCGGCGGCTCGCCGCTGGCCTGGGCGCTGGTCACCAGCAGGACGTACTCTCCCTCGCCGCAGGCGGTGTTGACGCGCGGCGGCAGTGTGCCCCAGGCGCCGGGCCGCGCCCCGGCGTTGGCCGAGTCGCGGCCCTCGCCCTCCGTCTGCTGGCGCCGTACGTCGAAGCGGGTGTCGTCGACGAAGAACAACTCGTGACGGTCGAGCACGAAGGCCTCCGGCGCGAATTCCTCGTGGAACGACCCGCGCGGGACTTCGAGACTGCTATCGAAGTGCGGCACGAAGGGGATCGTCGCTCCGCCGGGGTCGGCGATGGCCAGATCGAGGTAGGCCTTGCCGAAGTCGTGGAAGACATCACCCATGCCGGGCGTGGCGGCAAGACGGTCCTGCTGCTCGGCGACGCCTCCGGCGGCGGGCATCAACTCCAGCAGGCTGATGACCCCGTTGTCCCCCCAGCGGTTGGCCAGGAACTGCCAGAAGCCGAAGGTTTCGTATCCCATCTCGTACAGCGGAGTCGACGGCGAGAGCGAGTCGAAACCGGGGACCCAGCGATATTCGTAGTTCGTCGTCGGATAGACGAAGTTGCTGAAGTACTCGGCCGTCCCCTCCGACCACCACATCTTGATCTGCTGGGGCACCTGCATCTGTGCCTCCAGATTGTTGAATTGCCAGCAGTGGAAGATCTCGTGGGCGATGATCTGTTCGAACTCGGCGGCGCCGAGCGAAAGAGCCGCCGGGTAGATCAGGATCGGGCAGGTCTCGCGCAGGGAGTCCAGGTAAGGATGGGTCGTCGCCAAGTAAGCGGCCGCGGCATGGTTGACCGTACTGAAGATCAGACTGACGTCGTCGAACGGGCCGAAGTCGGCCAGCGTGCTCAGCGAGTTGTAGGCGGCTTCGCGGGTGCGCTCGAACCACGGCAGGAGCGCAGCGTCCCCCATCCACGCCGCCGGGAAGTAAACCGTGAAGGTCGACGATCCGGGGACTGCCTGGCGGCGGTAGGCGAAGCACGGATACACGGTGACACCCTCCAGCGGAAACCCGGCCAGCCAGAGATCGGCGCAGTCGAGCGGCGGCTGCCCCACACGGCGCGCTAACCCCGCGCCGCCGGCGGCCGCCTCGGCCGGCCGGCTGTAGGCCTCGAGCGCCCCCGGGGAGGGCACGATGAGTTCGAGCAGGCGGAGCATCTCGGCCCTGGCGGCCTCGTCGCCACCGGAGGCCATGTAGTCCCAGGCGCGTTCGACAGTGCTGTTCCCTTCGGTCGTCGTCACCTCGTCGTAAGCCGCCGGGAGCGTCACCTCGGGGTCGCCCAGGATGGCGCGCAGCAGGCGTATCAGGCCTTCCTCGTAGGCGATCTCCCCCGCTGCGACTTCCGCATCCAGCACGGCGACGAAATCCGATGGCGGGAGCGGCTCGGGCCCCGGCGTCGGCTCGGCCGGCGGAGTCGCAGGTGGAGGCGTGTCGCCGGGAGGCGGAGCCTGCCCCGGAACGGCGCAGGACAGGATGACGACGGCGTGCAGCGCGATCACCGCGAGCGGAGTTCGGGGGCGCATGGGTCTCCTTTGGGACGCCGGATACACAAACCGATCGCCGGGCCTCACCGCGAGACACCCGGCGTGGTCCCATCCTATCCGGATCGGTGATCTCGCGCCACTCCCGGGAGGCTGAGCCTCGAAACGTGAGAGGCGGACCAGGCCATGGCACTTCGCCGGCGTGCAGACGTGGGCCGAGCCTCCCAGACCTCGGCGGCCGCGCCCTCGATCGCTTCCCATGGGATGTTCCCCCGCGTTCTCATGTAGAATGTCCGACCTTCTCTCCTGGCCGAATGGGCCGGCCGAGGATCCCACCACGTCACAGTCAGCGTTGATCCGAGCCGAGGGCCTGACACGAACCTACCGGCGAGGTTCGGAGAAGGTCCACGCCCTGTGGGACGTCACGCTGGCGATTCCTGCCTCGGCCTTCGCCGTCGTCCTCGGGCCCAGCGGGAGCGGCAAGTCCACCCTGCTCAACCTGCTCGGCGGGATCGACCGCCCGAGCGGCGGCCGCCTGCGCGTGGACGGCGTCGACCTGCGTTCGCTGACCGAAGGGCAGCTCGACGCCTACCGCCGCGATCACGTCGGTTTCGTCTTCCAGTCCAACAACCTGCTCCCCAACCTGAGCGCCCTCGAGAACGTCGCCCTGCCGCTGGTCGCCCGCGGCCGGCGCTGGTCCGAGGCGCGACGCCAGGCGGTGGCCGGGCTCGAGGCCCTCGGCCTGGGCCGCCGGGCCGATCATCGCCCCTCGGAGCTCTCGGGCGGAGAACAGCAGCGCGTGGCGTTGGTGCGAGCGGTCGTCGCTCGTCCCGATTTGGTACTGGCCGACGAGCCGACGGGCGACCTCGATCGGGCAGCGACGGAAACCGTGCTCGATCTGATGATGTCCCTCAATCGATCTCTGGGGGCCACGTTTGTAGTCGCCACGCACAACCAGCGGCTGGCGTCGGTGGCGACGCAGGTTGTCGAGCTCCGCGACGGGCGCACGTCCGCTGCCGGGCCGCCCGCATGATCCATCTGGCCCTCCAGGACCTCCGCCGCGACCGCCTGACCTTCGCCTTCAGCGTCCTCGGGCTGGGCGTCCTGGTCTTCGCCTTCCTCCTGCTCGTCCTACTCTCTCTGGCGGTCAACCGGCTGGGAGAGGCCGGCGGACTTCCCCGGAATCTGATCCTAGTGGAACGAGGCGTCCTCCAGCCCGAGCTGAGCCGCATCGACCCCGGCCTGGCCCGGCTCGCCGCCTCGATCCTGGGCGACCGTCTGAACCGGATCGATCCCGTGATTTTCCGCATCCTGCGGATCGAGGGGCACCCGATCCAGTTGAGAGGCGTCGCCGTCGAGTCGTGGCCCACGACGTTCCGCCTGCAACTCCTCGAGGGCGACTGGCCGTCCGGGCCATCACAGGTCGTCCTCGGTCGGCTGACTGCCGAAGGCGGCGGCTGGGGCATCGGGAGCCGCATCGAGGTCTACGGCCGGAGTTTCCGCGTGGCCGGGATCGCCGACGGGCCGGGGACCAAGACCCAGACCCTCTGGATGCCCTCCTCCGCTGCCAGCGAGTTGTTCGGCCCCGACAAAGGCCCGCAGGTTCTGGTGATCCAGTTGCACCCCGGGGCGGATCCGCTGACCGCGCGGCAAGACCTGGAGGACGGCCTGCGGACGGCCGGCGTCGACTACGATGTCTACTTCGAAGACGCCCTGCTGCGCCAGTACGGCGCGGCGCTGTCCGATCTGCGTTCCCTGTCGATCGCCACGGGAATCATCGCCGTCGCCGCCGTCACCCTCGGATCGCACAACCTGGCCTGGCTGGCGGCGGAGGAGAGGCAACGCGCCCTGGGGATTCTGCGCGCCGTCGGTTTCGGCCGCCGGGCCGTCGGCCTCTACCTGCTTCTCCGGGCGGCGCTGATCACGCTCGCCGCCTACCTGCTGGCGCTGGCAGCGGCGATCCTGTTTCTCCGCCTGGGGATGGGCCCGAATCACCTGGACATCGGCGGCTCTCGCACGACCCTGAGCCTGAGCCCGGCGACCGCCGGGACGGGCCTGGCGCTGGCGAGCGCCGCCGGTCTCTTTGGGACGTGGTGGTCCATCCGACGCATTCTGGCCGCGTCGCCGGCGACACTGCTGGATCGCGGACCAGGGAGCAGTTTCGCATGAGATTCTCCGTCTGGCTGGCGTGGCGCGATCTCGTCGCTCATGGCCGTCAGGCCGTGGCGCTGGCGGTCGTGTTCGCCATCGCCATCTCGGCGTTCGCGGCCCTTGGCGGCTACCGGGTGGCGCTGGAGCGGGACTACCCGCTCGCCGACCGGCATTTCCTAGTCATCCAGGAGACCCAATCGTTCGCCGAGTTTTACGGCAGCCGCCTCTCGTATGATGTCGCCGCTGCCCTCCAGGAAGTAGGCCTCGCATCGCTGGTGCCGGAGATCCATACGGTCGTCGGCACATCGCTGGAAGATGCCGTGCTGCTCAAAGGGGTCGACTTGGAGCACTACACCGGACTCGACGCCTTCGTTGTCCGCTCCGGCAGACGTCTGCAGCCCGGAGATTCGCCGCGCACGGCGATGCTCGGTGCGCGCTTGGCCGAGCGGTGGGCGGTCGGGCCGGGGGATACGATCCGACTGCGCGGTCGGCCGTTCGCGGTGGTCGGCGTCTTCGAGACTGGCGCGTACACCGAGAACGAGGCCTGGGTTCCGCTGGCCGGGGCCCAGGATCTTCTGGGCTGGGGCCGAGACGTTTCCCTATACGTCGTTCCCGACGACGGCCGGCTGACGCCGGGCGAGCAGCTCCTCGACGGCGTGTCGGTCGCCCGGCGCGGCGAGTTGTGGTCGACCTTCCCGCGTCAGTGGGAGGGGTTGATGGTCCTGCTCGGAGCCGTGACGCGCGCGCTGGGAGTGGCCGGGGCCCTGTTTCTGGCCACACTGTTGTGGAGGCTGGCCTGGCGACGTCGCCGCCAGATAGCTATCCTGCGCAGCCTGGGGTTCGGCCAGAGCACGCTGGCGGCCTACCTCGCCGCGCAGGGAGCACTGGTCGCCCTGGGTGGGGGGATCGGGGGCTTCCTGGGCTCGTTGGCGCTTCTGCGCTGGGCGCGGCCCACGCTGGCCGGAGTCAGCCTGCGACCGTCCCTCACACTTGAGGTCCTGCTTTCGACGGTCGTCTGGCTGGCGATTCTGACCTTGTTGAGCGTCGCCGTGCCGGTGTGGGTGCTGGCGCGTCGAAAGGTGGCGACGCACATCAGCGCCGAGTGAGGGGTATCCGGAAACACGCCGATCGATCCTGACGAAGGAGGAGACGTGAAGATCGGAACGAAGTCCATCGGCTTCAGCCTGTTGATCCTGATGGCCGGATCCGCCTGCGGGCTCAGCTCCCTGTCGGGGCCTCCGGAGGCCGAGTCGGAGGGTGTCCTCACTCCGACGGTGGCCGAGCCGCCCGGCCTTCCGGTTTCCGTCAACGAAGGACTGGCGAGCCTCGACAGTTACCGCCTGACGTACACCAGCGATGCCTTCGATTCGATTTCGCAGCAGCGGACCGTGACGAACTCGCTGGTGCTCCACGACCGGAATGCCGACGCCGACTTCACCCGCACCGAAACACGCGTGACCGACGCGGACGACCAGATCCTCTCTGAGGACGTGCAGGAGCAAATCGTGATCGGCGACCAGTCGTGTGCTGTGGCCTACGGAGAGGCGGAGCTGACCACCCTCAGCCCCACCGAACGGACGATGGCCGACCTGATGTCGCGGGTGGTGGTGATCCGTCCCCTGATCGAGAACCCCGTCTTGCTCGGACAAGAGGTGATGAGCGGGGTCCCGGTGCGGACCTACACCTTCGAGGTGCGCAGCGTCGGCTCCGGCACGGAGGTCGAGGCCTCCCGTTCGGACGGGGTCTACGCCGTCGCCGTCGACGGGGACTACCTGGTGCACTACCGGCTCGACCTGGAGTTGAGGACAGGGGCCGAAGACGATCCTTCCGCGGAGGTCTCCGCCATCCTCCTCGAGATGCGGCTCGAATCGATCAACCAGCCTGTGTCGATCGAGTTCCCTCCGGAGTGCCAGGCAGCAGGGTCGTCCGAGTGACGCCGTCCGGGGGAGGCTGGAGGCGGGCGCGTCGGCGATGACTGCCGAACGTCGGCTACGGGTCACGCTGCTGACCCTGGGCTCGCGCGGCGACGTCGAGCCGTACCTTGGCTTGGGGGTGGCGCTGGCGCGCGCCGGGCATGCGGTCACCGTGGCGGTCTCGGCCGGCTTCGAACGGCTAGCCCGACGGGCCGGCCTGCAGACGTTGGCGGTGGAGCCCGACCCTCGTCTCACGGCGGACGACGGCGGTCCACCGCTCTGGCTCCGCCCGTCGGCTGTCGAAGGGGTAATCCGCCTGCGTCGCGCCGCACGGCAAGCGTCCCGTCCGTCGGGCGCCTACTCAGGGTATCTGGAGGCCGGCCGGGGAGCCGACGTCGTCCTCTATCCGGCATTGCTTGCGCCCATCGCCCGAACCATCGGGCACCGGTATGGCTGCGCCCTGATACCTGCGTACCTCGCGCCCCTCCACCCGACGCGCGCTTTCCCCAGCCCTTACCTGAACCTGCCGCTCCGTCCCTCGTGGAATCGGACCAGTCACCTCCTGGCGCTTAGGCTGAGCAAGGCCGCGATGGCCGGGCTCCCCTCGAGCTGGCGTACGCCGATCCCCGGTGGCGCCCCGGCGTCGCTCGATCCAATCCCGCCGCGCAGCGAAATCTGCCTGTATGGCTTCTCTCGGCACGTGCTGCCGCCTCCGCCAGACTGGCCGCCAGGCGTCGTGGTCACCGGGCGGTGGTGGTTTGATGCATCCCCGGACTGGCGTCCGCCCGAGGAGCTGGACCGGTTCCTGCGGGCGCCGGGTAAGGTGGTGTTCATCGGGTTCGGCAGCATGATGGACCCTCGCCCGGCCCACCTCAAGGCGACCGTCGAAACCGCTCTCACCCGACTCGGCTGCCGCGCGATCCTGCTCACTGGTCCTTGTCAGCAACTGGACCTTCCGCGTTCGCCGCGCTGGAGCGGGGTGGAGGACATTCCCCTCGACTGGCTCTTCCGCAGGGTGGACGCCGTCGTCTGCCACGGCGGTGCCGGGACCGTCGCTCAGGCCGCTCGGGCAGGCAAGCCGGTGGTCACGATCCCTTTCTTTGGAGATCAGCACTTCTGGGGTGTGCAGATCCATCGTGCGGCAGGAGGCCCGCCACCGATCCCGCGCCGCGCGCTGACGACGCAGCGGCTGGTTTCCGCCCTCGAGATGGCGCTGGAGGACTCGGACGGAAGAGAACGGGCGGCCCGGCTGGGGGCCCGGGTGCGCTCTGAGGACGGGCTGGCAACGGCGGTCCGATTGATCGAGGCCCGTCTCGGTGTGTAGACGCCGCCGCGCGAGCGCCGCGGCGAGGCTTCTGGCTTGGAGGAAGAGAACTTCCCGGGCCCTCCCGCCTGATGGCTACGGCGAATGCCAGGAGCGCCTCGCCCCTCGGTCTCTGACGCGGGCCGCGCCGATGAACGCCACCGCCGCCAGGGGGAGCGGGCAGCAGATGGGGAACGGTGGGAAGACGACGTCGCTGCGCGGCGAAGGCGTCGTGGTCGGAGGAACCGGTCGATCGGTCGGCGTCGGCATGGGCGTGCGCGGCGCGGGGCCTTCCCACGGTGGAGTCGGATAAGCGCCGGGCTCGCCGCCGAGCCACTCCCACCATGCCTGCTGGAAGCCCTCGAAGTCGAGGCCGGTCACCTGGAGCAGCGCCTCGTCGAGATCGGCGCCCTGCCGCAAGGCTTCGAGCAGCGATGCCATCCCGTTCTCTCCCCATCCCTCGTAGACGAATGTGACGGCGCTCAGGCTTTCGGCGTATAGCAGATCGACCCGAGCCGCGTCGACCCCGAACGACCCGCTGGCCAGCCGCAGCGGGATGAGCTCGCCGCTGGCGGCGGCGTCGCGCACCAGGCGCAGGTCGCGATGGTGCGACGAGAACTCGTGGTACGAGGCGTAGCCTTCGTCGAGCCACGACGGAGGTCCGTAACTGAGGGCGGTATGGGTCGCCTGATAGAAGAAGAGATGCGCCACCTCGTGGGGGATGACGTCCTCGATCCAGTCGGCCTCCGCATCCGGAGGCACGACCTGAACGGTGACCGCCATCGACGGGTAGGCTCGTCCGCCAACCCACTCCTGAACGTAGTCCTGCGCCCCGGCGAAGGATTCGTCGTCGGCATAGATGACGATGTGCAGACGATCGTCGATGTCGGCGGTCGAAGCGCGGCGCATCCGATCGAGGGCGCGGTTGGCCGCGTCGAAGATCGACCGACCGAACCGGTCGTCGCCGCGGTACCACCACACCGCCAGGTCGTCGCCCTCGAGGGTGCGCCAGGCGAAGCGCGCGTCCTCGACGATGAACGTCTCGCCGGGACTGGTGAAGACGTTTCCGGCGGCGTCGCGCACTTTCCAGGCGTACGTCACCGGGACACCGGGCGGGACGCCGTCGGGGCGCGGGTCCCACTCGACCCAGGCGATCGGCCGCCGCGTGGGGACGGCGTTGGCGCGCAGCGAGCGCGTCGTCGTGTCGCCGCGCACGGTCAGAAGCAGGTCGACCGTTTCGACGTTGGCGGCAGCGCTGGCGACGCGCACCTCGAAGGCGATGCGCTCCGGGTACTCGTTGGTGATCGTCGTCTGCCCGACGGTGATCGGCCCCTGGAGCAGGGCCGCCGCCAGCGGCGTGAACGCGAGCAGCCGAGCGACTCTCACCCCCACGGGTTGGCCCCCGGGCTCTGCGGGTGCCGACCGGGAGGAAAGTACTCGCGCACCGGGTTGCGCTCGTACTCATCGGCCGTGATGTAGCTGTGCGCGTTGTGCACTGGGTCCGGGTAATGGCGCAGCACGCGGGTGACGACGGGCTCGCCCGTCGCCACCTTGCGCAGGTGCTCAAGCGCTTCCTGCAACGCCTCCTCCCCGGCGGCGTCGACCGGTACGATCAGGTTGGCCTCGCCCTCGACGACGTCGGCGCGGACGATGACCCACCTGTCGCCTCCCTGATCGAAATAGGCCGCAAGCGACTTGGCGGCCTGGTCCGGGTCCTTCGCTCGGAGAAGGACCCACGCTCGGACGCGGGCGGTGCTGGCATTCATCGACCACCTCCTTCGGAGTGGGGACGGACGGTCACAGCGTCAAGGCCGATCGACGAAGGCGTCCTTCAGGCGCATCAGACTGGACGGCAGGCGCGGCAAGCGCACGTAGGGTTTGACCAACCGCCGCCCCTGGGCATACGCCAGCGGCAGGACGGCCGCTTCGCGCGCCACCAGAATGCGATCGGCTTCCTGATACAGTTCGATGCGTTGCTTGCGGTCGGAGATCCGGGCGGCTTCCTCGACGAGGGCGTCGAACTCGGCGTTACGCCAGCGCAGCGGCGAGTGACCCTGCACCATGACTCGCAGCATGCTGTCCGCGTCCGGGTAGTCGGCGGACCACCCGCCGATGGTCAGATCCGGCGGGTCCTCGCGTCCCCGGCGCAGCAGCTCGGCCCAGTCGAGGCGAGTCAGGCGGACCCTGACCCCTAGCGTGCTCTCCCAGGCCTGCGCCAGGAACGTGGCGGTCAGATAGTTGCTTTCATTCGCCTTGCTGCTGGCGTCACCCCCGAAGGCAAGCTCGGCCGTGGGGAACCCCGCCCCGCCGGGGTAGCCGGCTTCGGCGAGCATCCGGCGGGCCTCCTCCGGATCGAACGGCGGGCCGGCCGTGGCGGAATGGCCAGCCATTCCCGGAGGCAGGAATCCTCCACGGGCGGGCCTGAGGTAGGCTACGCCGGTGTGCTGGACGAAGGCCTCGCGGTCGATCGATTCGGCGAAGGCCCGGCGGACGAGCGCCCGGTCGAAGGGCGGGCGATCGGAGCGAAAGGCCAGGTATAGCGTCGAGAGCGCCGGGGTCATGGAGAGCTCGCGCCGATATGCTGGATGCAGCCTCTGCTGGAAGGTACTCGGGTCCATCTTGAGCAGGCTGATCCCGTCGAGCTTCCCTTCATCGAACTGCACCAAGACGGTCTCGTAATCCCCGATGACCGGGGCGTCGATCCGCGCCACGTTGCCGCGCCGCAGCCCGCGGTAGAACGGGTTGGGTTCGAAGGTCATCTTCTCGCCGCGTCGCCACTCGGCCAGCCGGAAGGGACCGTTGCCGACGAGGCTCTCGATCTCCGTCCACGGCTGCCGAGGGCCGTCGACAACCGTTCGCGGCAAGGGATACGTGACGAACATCGACAGCAGGAGCGGGAAGAATCCCTGCGGCTCCTCGAGGCGCACCTCCAGCGTCCGATCGTCCAACGCCCGTACGCCGACATCCGAGACCGGCGCCAGCCCGTCGAGGTGGCGGCTGGCCCCGGCGATCCCGCTGAGAACCAGCCGGGCGATCGAGTCCTTCCCCAGCGAGAGGTTCCGCTTCCACGCGTACTCGACGTCGGCGGCGGTCAACGGCGCGTCGTCGCTCCATCGCAGGCCATCCCGCAGGTGAAAGAAGTAGTGCCGGCCGTCGTCGGAGACGTCCCAGCGGCGGGCCACCGCCGGGACGATCCCGCCGGCCTCGTCCACCTCGACCAATCCTTCGAAGAGCTGCCCTACGATGAAGGCCGTCAGGTCGTCCACGACCATCCCCGGATCGAGCGTGAACGGCTCGTCGACGGCGTAGCGGAGGGTGACGCCGTGTGCGGCAGGGTCGAGGCTCGGCGGCGGTCGATGCTCCCAAAGGTCGAAGGCCTGCTCGTAGGCCTGCTGCGCCTTCTCGAACTGGAAGTCGGCGGAGTAGGCCAGCCCGAGGTGCATGGCCGTCTGCGCCGCCTGCTCGTGCTGGTTCAGCGCCCGCTGGATTTCAAGGCCGGCGGTGTAATGATCGATCGCCTCCGGCAGCGCGTACAGGCTGTACGCCCGCTCGCCGGCGCGGACGTAGTAGTCGGCCGGCTTGCTTCCCTCCCCGGCCGAACGGTAATGGTGGGCCAGCGACTCGTAGGCCTCCGGGACGAGCGCCTCGAGCGCCGGCGCCTGACGCGCGTGCAGCTGCCGACGCTGCGGCGCCGGCAGGTCCTCGGCGATCGTCGCCGGGATCAGCATGTGCGTGAACCGGTATGCGGCCGGGTCGCCCGGGACCTCCTCGATGACCTTCGCCCGCAGCGCGGGCTCGAACGATTCGGAGGCACTCGCCTCGTCCAGCGGCACCGCGCGCCGCACGACGTCGACCTCGAACTGCTGGCCGCACAGGGCGGCGACCTCGAGGGCGCGGCGGGTTTCGCTCGGCAGGGCCTGCAGGCGATCGGCGATGGCTACCCGGACGTTGACCGGAACGCGAAGCTTTCGGCTGTCCGGGAGCTGCCAGCGCCCATCGGCGTGGACCAGCGCGCCGCTCTCGGCCAGAGCCCGGCAGACCTCTTCGACGAAGAACGGGTTGCCTTCCGTGACGCCGTAGACGGCGTCGACGACCCCGGGGGCCGCCGCTTCTCCGAGGAGCGAGGCGAGCATCGCCTCGGTCTGGCGGCGATCGAGGCGCCGCAGCGGCAGCGGCACGGCGAGGTTCCCTCGGCGGAAGTCGTGCAGCACCTCGTGCAGCCGGCGGGCGTCCTGCGGCTCGACCTCGCGATGGGTCAGGACGAACAACACACGGCGTTCGCGCGTCTGCTGGACCAGGTAGCGGAAGAGATCGAGCGTCCCGCTGTCGGCCCAGTGAGCGTCTTCGACGACGAGCAGCACCGGGGTCTGCTGGCTGAGGCTCGAGAGCAGGATGGCGACCGCCTCGAACTGTCGCTGCTGGTCCCCGGCCGTGTCGACCGAGAGCGGCAGGTGAATGTCGGGGAAGCGGGGTTGATACTCCGGCACCAGCGTCAGCACGCCGGCGGCGACGAACTCCGGCGCGGCGGCGACGACCGGCGCCAGGTCGGCGACGACGGTGCGCAGGATCTGCTTGAAGGGACCGAAGGGTTCTGCCGTGCGCGCGTAGCACCATCCCTGGAGCACGCGCCCGCCCGAGACCTCGGCCAGCGCCACGAGCTCCTGCACCAGACGGGTCTTGCCGATGCCGGGTTCGCCGCTGACGAGGAGCGTCTGAGTCTTCCCGGCCGCGGCCCTTGCCCACAGGCCGCGCGCCTGGCGCAGCTCCGAGCCCCGGCCGGCGATCGGCCCGCGCCCGATCCGTTCGAGGGTGGGGATATCGGCTTGCGTCTCGCCCGACGACCATGCCTCCGGTGTCTCCATGCTCTCGAGCACTTCCAGCGCCGACGCCGGGCGGTCTTCGCGCGACTTGCTTAGCAGGCGGACGATCAACCGGTCGAGCGCCGGCGGCAGCGAGGGGACCTTGGCGCGGGGCGGTATGACCGGCGCGTACAGGTGCTGCGTGATGACCGCCAGCGCTTCCTCGGCGACGAACGGCAGTTCGCCGGTCGTCCACTCGTAGAGCAGCACCCCGAGCGCGTACAGATCGGCGCGGCCGTCGACGGCCCCGCCGTGCACCTGCTCCGGGGCCAGGTAGAAGACCGATCCGACGATGACGCCGTCGCTGGTGACGCGTGACGCCGGCGCCAGGGCCAGCCCAAAGTCGGTCAGCTTGACCGTGTCTGTCCCGGCCCGCAGGATGTTTTCGGGCTTCAGGTCGCGGTGGACGACGCCGTGCTCATGCGCGTGGGCCAGCGCCAGGCACAGCTGGCGCGCCACGGCCAGTACGTCTCCAAGCGCGGTCGGCCGCTGGCGGAAGGCCGAGGCGCCCTCGACGAGTTCCATGACGATGAACGGCGCCCCGTCGACTTCACCAGCGTCGTAGACGGCGACGATGTTGGGATGATTCAGGCGGGCGGCCAACCGCGCCTCGCGCAGCAGGTGCTCTCGATCAGGGGCCCCGAGGCGTTCGGCGGTCACGAGCTTGACGGCGACCGGGCGATCGAGCAGCTCGTCGCGCGCCCGGTAGACGACGGCCATCCCGCCGCGGCCAATCTCGGCCTCGAGGCGATAGCGGTCGCGCACCAACTGGCCGAGTTCCACGCGCATCCGGGTCCTTCGTCGGAAAGGAAAGGTAGACGGCTTCCCGGCCGTCCGGACCCCCGGTGGACGTGCCGGGTGCCTGGAGGAGGTACGGGGCGGCGTCCGGCGAGGCAAGTATGGCCCGGAATCGCTCGCTGTCAACGTGCCGAAGCGAGGACGGGCCACCCGCCCGTGTCGGCTGCACGCGGTGGAGGAGCAGACGACGGGGTTCGAGCGGTGGAGGAGGCGGCGCGGGTCAGGGGGGCTGCTTCGACTTGTGAGGCACCTTCGCTGCGTGTGCGATGCCCTGCGGAATCCCGGCGGCTAGGAACCCCGACGTGTGCAGGCGGAGCCCGTTCGGCCCCCGTTCGGGTCCCGAGCCGCATGCGGGCCGGACGTGAAAGCGGCCCGCCGCGCGCCGAGGCAGGAGCCGTGGCCCGCAGGAAGACAGCCTCGTGACAGGGATTCCTTCGACGAGCGAGACACCCTCGCGGCTGGCCGTGCGCCGCGTGGGGATTCATCCCTGCGGTCTAGCGGGTGAGGGACTTCCAGCGGGCGATCGTGCTCTGGCGCGTGATCGCTGCCCGGATCGAGCGCGCCGACGGTTTGGCCCAGTCCGGCGGAGGGACGGCGTAGTCGAAGTCGGGCAAGGTGTGGCGTTCGATCTTCGACCGCAGCAGGTATTCGATGGCCGATACCGCGCCTTCGTCGTCCGGCGTGACGAGCGTCCAGGCTACCCCTTCGGCCTGCACTCGCGCCGTGCGCCCGATGCGGTGGACGTAGTCCTCGGCCTCGTCCGGCACGTCGAAGTTGACGACGTGCGAGATGCCGTCGATGTCGAGGCCGCGCGCGGCGATGTTCGTCGCCACCAAGATGCTCACCCGCCCGGTGCGGAAACGCTCCAGCGCTCGCTCGCGCTCCTTCTGGCCGAAGTCGCCGTGCATGACCTCGACCGATAGCGCGGCCTCTCGCAGCCGGCGCGCCACGACGTCGGCGTCCTGCTTGGTGCGGGTAAAGACCAGGGCGCTGCGCACGGCGGCGCGGCGCAGGAGCGCCGTCAGCAGCGAGACCTTGAGGTGCTGCGGCACCGGGTAGAGCTCCTGGCGCAACGCATCCGGCGGGACGCCGTTGTCGATCTCGACTCGCACCGGCCGGCGCAGGAAGCGCGCCGCCAGTCCCTGGATCGGCCCGGGCATCGTCGCCGAGAACAACATCGTCTGCCGCTCGGGCGGCGTCTGAGCGACGATCGACTCGATGTCCGGCAGGAAGCCCATGTCGAGCATGCGGTCGGCCTCGTCGAGCACGAGAATCTCGACCCGGTCGAGGCGCACGTTGCCGCGCCGCAGGTGGTCGAGCAGGCGGCCGGGCGTGGCGGCGACGACCTCCACGCCGCGGCGCAGCGTCTCCGCCTGGCGGCGCAGCGGGTCGCCGCCGTAGATCGCCTCGATTCGCACGTCGGCGTCGTGCGCCATCTGGCGCGCGTCGTCCGTGATCTGGAGTGCCAGCTCGCGCGTCGGCGCCAGCACGATCATGCGGACGGCGCCCGGCCGCGCGGCGGGACGCGCCGAATCGGGCGGCCGGTCGGCGAGCAAACGCTGGAGCGACGGCAGGACGAAAGCCGCCGTCTTACCGGTGCCGGTGCGGGCGACGCCGATGACATCGCGCCCTTCGAGCGCCGGCGGGATGGCCTGCGCCTGGATCGGCGTTGGGGAAACGAATCCCAGCCGGCGCACGGCCCGGCGCAGCGCCTCGTTCAGTTGCAGTTCGTCGAAACTCATGTTGCTTCTGGTTCCATCCTCTTCTTTGTGGACCGGCCCTGTAACAAAACACCGCCCCGGAACCCGGAGCGGTGCGATGGCCGATCCTGTTTCACTCGGGCGGAGTATACCACACTTGCCGGTCCCGCGCGGCGCCGCTTCGAGCCCCTTCTCTGGGCCCACCCGCGCCGGCAGAACAACCCAGGGACTTCTTTGTGGTGGCGCGCCACGTGGCGCGGGCGATGCAGATCGCCGAGGCGCGGCGGGCCGCGGCCAGCGAAGCCTGAGCGACGGCCCCGGGCCCGGAACGGCACGGCGCCGTCCGAGCCGCTCCCGTGCACGGTATAATCCTGCCCGTCGTCCCCCGCGACCCATCCGCCCAACAGGGGGAACACACACACCGGCGGAGCCACGTCGGCGCTCTCCCACCCGGGAACGTCGAGGACATGATCGGTCGGCTGCGAGCCTCCTATCGCGAGTATCCCCGGAACTTCTGGGTGCTGGTCGGCGCGTCGTTCATCGACACCATCGGCCGCACCACGATGATCCCGTTCTTCGCGCTGTACGTCACCTGGCGCTTCGACGTCGGGATGACCGAGGCCGGGTTGCTGTTCGCCATCTTCTCGCTGGCCGGGTTCTTCGGCAACATGGCCGGCGGCGCCCTGACCGACCGCTTCGGCCGCAAGGTGATCATCCTGTTTGGCCTGATCGTCAGCGCGCTCAGCAGCCTGGCGATGGGCCTGGTCGACACGATCCAGGGGTTCTACCTGCTGGCGGCGCTCGTCGGGCTGCTGTCCGACGTCGCCGGGCCGGCGCACGGCGCCATGGTCGCCGACATGCTGCCGGAGACCAAGCGCGCCGAGGGCTTCGGCGTGTTGCGCGTCGGCGCCAACCTGGCGTGGATCGTCGGTCCGACGCTCGGCGGTCTGCTGGCGGCGCAGTCGTACTTCCTGATCTTCCTGGTCGACGCCGTCAGCAGCCTGATCACCGCCGCCATCGTCTTGCGGCTGATCCCCGAGACGCGGCCCGAGATGAAGGAAGTGGCGGCGCGCGAGTCGATGGGCCAGACGTTCCGCGGCTACGGCACGGCCCTGACCGATCGGCCGTTCGTCGCCTTCGTCGTCGTCTCGGCGTTGATGAACCTGGTCTACCTTCAGATGTACAGCACCCTCTCGGTCTTCCTGCGCGACGTGCACGGGGTCACCCCGCGCGTCTACGGCATGCTGATGAGCATGAATGCCTTGACGGTGGTGCTGTTCCAGTTCTGGCTGACGCGGCGGCTGCGGCCCTATCGGCCGATGGCGCTCATGGCGGCCGGGGCGACGCTTTACATGATCGGCTTCGGCCTGTACGCCTTCGTCACCGTCCTGTGGCTGTTCGCCCTGGCGATGATCATCATCACCTTCGGCGAGATGGTCGTGATCCCGACGGGCCAGGCATTGGCCTCGCGCCTGGCGCCGGAGGACAAGCGCGGCCGCTACATGGCGGTCTTCAGCCTGTCGTGGGGCATCTCGTCGATGTTCGGGCCGTGGGGCGCGGGCGTCATCCTCGACAACTACAATCCGCTGTGGGTCTGGTATCTGGCCGGCCTGCTCTCGGCCGTGGCCGCCGCCGGGTTCCTGGCGCTCGACGCGCGCACCCGCGCCCGCCTGGCGGCGCCGGCCGAGGCCGAAGCCGCGCCGGCGTAACCCGCGCCGGTCCACGGCGAGCACTGTCTCTCCCGTCTAACGGAGCGATAATCTGCCCAACGCGCCGTCGGTGAGGCGGCGCGCCAAACCTTCTCGCCAAAGGAGGAGACGATGAGATGCTGGTTGGCAATCGTGGTGCTGCCGGTCCTGGCGGCCGCCCTCGCCGCATGCGGCGGGACCGCCGCCGGGCCGGGCGCGGTGGGGGACTTCGTCTGGCTCGACGGCAACGGCGACGGTCTCCAGCAGGACTCGGAGCCGGGGGTGCCGGGAGTGCAGGTGACCCTGCACACCGCCGATCGCGGGGTGGAGCTGGCGGCCACCGTCAGCGACTCGAACGGCGCCTACTCGTTCGATGGCGTCGATCCCGGTGAGTATCGGCTGTATTTCGACCCGCCGCCGGAGTACGACTTCACCCGCAAGGACCAGGGCGACGACGCCCTCGACAGCGACGCTGAGCCCTCCGGCCCGGATCGCGGTTGGACCGATCCGTTCGAAGCCGAGGCCGATGGCGACTCGACGCTTGACGCCGGGCTGGTCCCCGTCATGACGGCGTTGCCGTCGGCGACGCCGGTCGGCAAGGTCGGCGGCGGAGAAGTGGAAACCGTCACCCCCACGCCGACCCTCCCGGAGGAAGGCGAAATCCCGGTCTGCATCCTGGTGACCCTCGACCGCGCCGGCCACGCCACCTTCATCCGCCTCGGCGACCGGGCGACGATCACCTTCCGCATCGAGGGGACGGAGATCGTCCTCGACGTGGTGGGCCAGGATCCGGCCCTAACGAACATCACCCTGCGGGGCGAGGTCGACCTCGCCGGCGGATTCACGGCCACCGGCACCGGGACCGTGGCCGGGTTCCCGGGGATCGCCGGGCAGTTCGAGGGTCAGGTGACTTTCGACGCCGACGGCAACCTGGTGCTGAGCGGAACGCTGGTGCTGGGGTTGGACGGCAAGTTGCCGCAGGGCGAAGCCATCACGTACGCGCTCGCTCCCTGCTGAGCGCGCCTCACGCCGGCGGCGCGACCTCGGGCCGGCCGCCCACCGCGGCCGCCCTTCGTCGCGCCGCCGGCGCCATCGCCTGATAGCCGATGGCCAGCACCGCGCCCGCCGCCAGGCAGGACAGCCACAACGCCGTAGCGCCGAATGACTGATAGATCCATCCGCCGAGGACCGGCCCGGTCAGGAAGGCCAGCCCCCACGCCGCGCCGAACACGCCCTGGTACAGGCCGCGCTTGTCGACCGGCGCCAGGTCGGCGACGACCGCCGGCGCGACCGTCGCGCCCAGGATCTCGCCCAGCGTCCAGATCACGACGCTGACGGCGTACCCGGTCAACGTCGTGACGAACGCCGGCAGGCCGAAGCCGGCCCCGAGCAGCACTCCCGCCGCCGAAAGCGCGGCGAAGCGCGGCCAGCGTGGGGCGGCGTTGCTCGCCGGCAGGCCGAGCACGACGATCAACGCGCCGTTGATGGCGATGACGAGACCGTACTGCTCCGGGCTCAGGCCGTGGGCGGCCATGTCGACCGGCAGCGTCACGTGCCCCTGCGCGTAGACCGTGCCGATGAGGAGCGCCAGCGCGGTGAAGGCCAGCAGCACCGGTTCGCCGGCGATGGCGCGTGCCCGCTGGGCGATTGACGGCGTCGCCCGACCCTCGAGCTCGTCGGGCCTCGTCTCGCGCACGCCAAACACGACGATCAGGCCGAAGAGCAGCGTTGTCAGGCCGTCGCCGGCGAAGAGCAGCAGGTAGTCGATGCGCGCCAGAAACCCGGCCGCCACGGGAGCCACGGCGGCGCCGATGTTGATGGCCCAGTACATCAGGCCGTAGGCGCGCGGCCGATCGGCGGGCGGCACCATGTCGGCGATGGCGGCGCTGACCGCCGGGCGATACAGGTCGGTGAAGAAGCCCAGCACCGCCGTCGCCACGCCGATCAGCGGGAGGGCGCGCGCCAGGCCGACGGTCATCACCGCCACCGGCGCGACGAGGAAACTCAGCAGCATCACCGGCCGGCGTCCGAGGCGATCGGCCAGCTCGCCGCCGACCAGGCTGGCGGTGAACGAGCCGGCGCCGAAGAGCGAGACCATCAGCGCCGCCGTGCCGACCGGCACGCCGCGCGGCCCGGTCAAATACAGGGCCAGGAACGGGATGACGAAACCGCCCAGCCGGTTGACGATCGTCCCGGCCCACAGCAGCCAGAAGGTCTTCGGCAAGCCGGAGTTCCGAAAGAACCGCATTCCGGGGATCGTAGTCGTGGCTGAACCGCCGTCGGCACCGCGGGATAGGCAGCGGAGTCTACACCGGCATCACCCGAACGGGGCCCCGGGTTTGGGATGGAGGTAACCTCGCGCGGGTGGCACTCGCGCCTCCATCTCCGGCCGGGCGCGAGATACCCTCGCCAGGACCAGATCGCGGCCGGTCGGGCGCGCATCCCCGGAGGTCGACGTGGAGAACGCGAGGCACGGAACGCTCGGTGTGGCGATGATCGTCGTTTCCCTGGCGGCGCTGGCGTGCCGGGTGACTCAGCCCAAGGCTCCCACCGTCTTGCCGCCTCCGACCGCGCCGGCCGGTCCGGCGGAGGCGCCGTCGACCGAGGCGCCGGTGCTCACCCCGGCGGTGGTCGTCCTGGCGGCTTCGGAGTTCCGCGTGCTCGGCCTCGACGGGGCGTTGCTCGAAACGCACCCGGCGCCGGGGCTGGAGTACGTCCGGCCGAACACGGCGCAGGTCGTCGGGCGATCGATCTACTACGTCGCTTCCGATCCCGATGGATCCGGCGAGGTCGTGCGGCGAATCACGCCCTCCGAGACCGTCGATCTGGAGTTCACCGCCGGCGGGGGCTTCGGTGGGTTGACCTTCGCCGTCTCCGACGACGAGTCGCGTATCGCCTGGACCCGCGCCGACTGGTCCGGCGACTGGCCCACGACCGAGTTGTGGACGGCGAACCTCGACGGCAGCGCGCCGAATCTCGTGGCGGCGACGGACGAGGCCGACGACATCGCCGAGTACTTCGTGCTCGAGGCGGTGCGCTGGCTGCCCGACGGCGACCTGGTCTATGCCTGGCAGGTCACGGGCATCGGAGGCTATATCCTGTTCTTCGGCTGGTCGAGCCTGTACCGCTTCGACATCGAGACATCCTCGACGACGCCGCTGGTCGCGCTGGGACCCGAAGTGACCGCGCCGTGCTGGACCGGCGTCACCGATGACGGTGGTCCCGTCGTCGGCGCGTGCGGCGAGGGATCGGGCGTCGTCGAGCGCGCCGTGGCGAGCGGTGTCGAGCTGCCCTTGCCGATCGTGCCGGACCAGGGGCAGGCCGGCGCCGCGGTCTACGCCCCGTCGGGCGAGCGGTTCGCCTACGCCATCGCCCGCGGCAACCCCGACGACGAGGCCGGCCAGGTCGTGCTGGTGCCGTCGCGCGGCGCCGCCCCGGTCGTGCTGGCGAGGCACGCCCCGGGTGCCTTTCATCGCATCGTGTGGCTGGATGAGGAGTCCATGGCTGCCGGATACTGGGTGGAGGCGGCCGAGTACGTCGACCTGATCACCGTCGACGGCACGCGATCCCCGCTCGGGGAGGGGAGCCTGGTCGGCGTGATGTGGCGCTGAGGGAGTCGGTCCGCGGGAATGGAGAAGCCCCCGGAGACCGGGGGCTTCTGGTTGGTCGATTCGGGTCGTGTTACAGAACGACGACCGACGCGGCCTGCAGCCCCTTCGGGCCCTGCACGATGTTGAACTCCACGCGCTGGCCCTCTTCCAGGTTGCGGAAACCGTCACCCTGGATGGCGGAATAGTGGACGAAGACATCTTCCCCGCCCTCGCGGGCGATGAATCCGTACCCCTTTCCGCTGTTGAACCACTTGACCGTGCCCTGAATCCGTTCCGACATTGCTTTGCCTCCTACGGCAAAAAGATTGGGCGCCTGTTTGTTCTTCTTCGTCGGGAGCCTTGGCAATGCCGGCGGTAGAACAAACCGGCCCGAGCGCGTTCAGCTCAGGCCTTGGTCCTTCGACATCAGACTGAACTTACATGCTACCCGCGGAGCATCCTACCACATCCCCGAGCCGCCCTCAAGGGCCAATTTCAGGGCCTCGCCTTGGGGGTGAGGGCCCGGCGCAGCCTCTCCGGGGCTGCCAGCCAGGGGCCCAGGGCATGCTCGTCGCCTACCCGGGCCCGGAGCGCTTCGCCTGGGCCTCCGCCCACAGTTCCTGCAAGGCCGGCAGGCAGGACTCGATCGACACCCCCGGCCCGAGGACCCCGCGCCACAAGTCTCCGTCCTTGTCGAGCCGCTCGCGCACCGTGCGCAGCGTGAACTGCGCCGGGCGCAGGCCGGGCGCCAGTTCCTCCCAGCGCAGCGGGGTGGAGACCGGCGCGCCGTCGCGCGGCCGCAGCGAGTAGGGCGCGGCCAGCGTCTGCCCGCGGCGGTTCTGGTAGACGTCGATGTACAGCTTGCCCTTGCGCGCCGCCGGGACGCGCTCCAGGCTGGTGTTCGTCGGATGCCGCGCCTGGACGATGTGGGCGATCAGCCGACCGAAGGTGCGCGCCTGCTCGTAATCGTAGCGTGCGCCCAGGGGGAGGTAGATGTGCAGCCCGGTGGCGCCCGAGGTCTTGACGTAGCCCGGCGCCCCGATCGCCTCCAGCACGTCGTGCGTCGTGTGCGCCACCGCCATGACTTCGCCGAAGGGCTGCTCGGCCGGATCGAGGTCGATCACCAGGTAGTCCGGGTGATCCGGGTGGTCGACGCGCGAGTTCCACGGGTGGATCTCGATCGACCCCAGGTTGGCGACGTAGACCAGCGTCGCCACGTCCTGACACACCAGGAAGCGGATGACCTCGCCCCGCGACTCGGACTCGATCGGGACGACGCGCGCCCAGGGCGGCGCCTGTTCGACGTCCTTCTGGTAGAAGCTCTTCTCGGCGATGCCGCCCGGAAAGCGGTGCAGCGAGAGCGGACGGTCCCGCAAGTAGGGCAGCATCAGCGGCGCCACGTCGCGGTAGTAGGCGATCATCTCGCCTTTGGTGATGCCGTCCTTCGGCCAGTAGACCTTGTCGAGGTGCGTGACGACGACCTTCGTCCCGCCGACGTCGAGCGGCGTGCCGGCGTCCTCCGACCGGCGGAAGCGGCGCGGCGCCGGCGGCGGGATCTCGACGTTGCGCTCGCGCCGCACGACCAGCCGCGGGTTGCGCTCGGGCTGCAGGGCGACGAAGACCGGCTCGCGCAGCAGGTTGTCGTCGGTCCACTCGATGAAGCTGACGGTGCACACGACCTGCGGGGCGAGCCACGTCGCCGGCGTGTCGAGCGGCGGGGCCTGGCGGAACGGGCAGTCGGATTGCACGTGCGGCAGCAGCGCCGCCTTGATGCGGGCCCGCTCGGCGTCGTCGAAGCCGGTCCCGACGCGGCCGGCGAAGACCAGCTCGCCCTCCTGAACCACGCCGACCAGCAGCGCCCCGAAGGCCAGCGGCTGGCCGCGCGGCTCGGTGAAGCCGCCGATGACGAAGTCCTGATGATCGCGCACCTTGACCTTGACCCAGGCGCGGCGGCGCGCCCCCGCCTGGTAGGTGCTGGCGCCGTCCTTCCCGACGACGCCCTCCAGCCCGGCGTCGACGGCGCGTCGGTAAAGGGCCTCGCCTTCGCCCTCGATCGCCTCGCTGAGGCGGATGTGCGGCAAGCGCGGCAGGACCTGCTTCAACAACTCGCGCCGGCGGACGAGCGGCAGCCCGGTCAGGTCGTGGCCGTCGAGGTAGAGCAGGTCGAAGACGTAGTAGACCAGGCGCCCCTTCCCGCCGGAGCGGTAGTTGCGCAACAGGCGGATCTGAGCCTTGCCCTCGTCGTCGACGGCGACGATCTCGCCGTCGAAGGCGGCCTCGAAGCCGATCTTCTTCAGGTCCTCGACGACCGGCGGGAACGACTCGAGGAAATCGACCTGGTTGCGCGAGTACAGCCGGACGCGGTCGTCGTGCACTTCGGCGATGGCCCGGAAGCCGTCCCACTTGATCTCGAACCACCAGCCGGGCCGGCTGAAGGGGGCCTCGACCAGCTCGGCCAACATCGGCTGAAACGACTCGGGCCACGGGGCGCGCGGCGCGCCGCGCAGATCGACGGCGGCTCGCTCGTAGGTCAGCCGCTCGGCGCGCGGGCGGCCGAGCTCCTGCTGGCGGATCTCGGCCATCGAGCGACCGGTGCGCGCCGACCGGTCGAGCTCGAGCACCTCGCGCGGCGAGGCGAAACGGTCGCGGTCCTTGATCAGCAGCCAGTTCTTGCCGTCGCCGTCCTTGAGGCGGACCAGGGCGAACTGCCCCTCGAGTTTGGTGCCCTTGAGGATGACCTTGATCGTGCCCTTGTCGAGCCCCTGGTGGAAGGCCCGCTCGACGGCGGCGCGGTCGGCGGCGCCCGGGGCGGTGTAGCTGCCCTCGTCCCAGATCATCGTCGTCCCGGCGCCGTAGTTGCCTTCCGGGATGACGCCCTCGAACTCGCCGTAGTCGAAGGGATGGTCCTCGACCAGCACCGCCAACCGCTTCTCGGCCGGGTCGAGCGAAGGCCCCTTGGGGACGGCCCAGCTCTTGAGGACCCCGTCGAGCTCGAGGCGCAGGTCCCAGTGCAGACGCGTGGCGTCGTGCATGTGGATCATGAAGCGCAGCGGCCGCTCGTCGGGCGCGGGCGGCTCGCCGCCGGGTTCGGCCGGAGGCTCCGGCGTGCGCTCGAAGTCGCGCTTGCGCTCGTAGTCCGTGAGGGACACAGGCATCCGTGGCCGGTCGTCAGGTCTCCGTCCCCGGTCGGGAATCCTGTACTCCGCCTTCTCTAGTCGCGCTGCTTCCGCGCGAGTCCCAGGTCGTTGGGGTCAGCACCGAGGCGCGTTCGAGGCAAGGTCGACGTACCATCAACGACCGGGGACTCCCGGACCGGCGAGCCCCATCGAGAAGGCGGAGTTCAGGAGGATACGTCCCATCCGGCGCGGGTCACTGCGGGCTGCTCTTCTGCTGCTTGGCCTGCTCCAGGCTCTGGCTGAGTTTGGCGAACAGGTCGGTGACCTCGATCGGGATCGGCGCCTCGGCCTCGGGGGCGGGTTCGCGGCCTTCGATCTTGGCCCGGATGATGCGCTGCAGGTCTTCGGTGTAGGTGTCGGTGTACTGCTCGGGATTCCACGGACCGGTGAGCGTCTCGATCAGGCTGACGGCCATCTCGAGCTCCTTCTCCGAGACCTGGTCGACGCCCGGCAGGGCCAGGTCGTTCGGATCACGGATCTCGCTGGCGTAACGCATCTGGTTGAGCACCAGCACCTGTCCCTCGGGCTTGACGACCCCGAGCGTCTCGCGGTTGCGCAACACGAACCGCCCGATGCCGACCTTGCCGCTGCGAGCCAGCGCGTCGCGCAGCAGGGCGTAGGCCTTGGCGGCGCCCTTGACCGGCTCCAGGTAGTAGGGCTTCTCGTACAGCTTGTGGTCGACCTGGGCGGCGTCGACGAAGGTGATCATCTCGATCGTCTGGGTCTTCTTGACGTTGGCCTTGCGGAAGTCGTCCTCCTCGAGGATCACGTACTCGCCCTTGCTGTACTCGTAGCCCTTGACGATCTCCTCGGCTGGCACCTCTTCGCCGGTGTCGGCCGTGACCCGGACGTAGCGGATGCGGCTCTTGTCGGAGCGCCGCAACAGATGGAAGCTCAGCTCGTTGGTCTCGCTGGCGTTGTACAGCTTGACCGGGATGTAGATCAGGCCGAAGGAAATGGCACCAGACCAGAAGGATCGCATGGCAACCTCCCACCGCGAGCGGCGGCCACTCGAGGCCGCATCATAACACGCCGGGGCTCCCAAGCCGGACGGCCTGCGGCGGGCCGCCTTCGATGCTAGACTGTCGGAAGACTGCGTCCGTCGTTCCCGAGAGGAAGGGCGCCATGCATGCCAGCGAAGCACTCACCGGGCTCGAATCGGTTGGCGGGGCGCAGGGTCTGAAGCAGACGTACGACGTGCTGCGCGGCCGCCGGCACTACGTCGTGGCGTCGATGTCGCGGGTCAAGCGGCGCTCGGGGAACTTCAATGTCGTCGGCCGGGAGGCGGTCGAGGCGACGCACGAATCGTTCGCCGGCCAGGAGGCGGTGACGTCGAAGATGGTGCGGCAGCGCCTCCAGCGCCGCGGCGTCGCCGTCGAAGCGCTGGAGGCGCTCAACATCCTGTACGTGCTCGTGGCGCTGGGGCAGGCGCGCGTCGACCGGCGGCGATCGCAGCGCGCGTTGTTCTTCAACATCGCCGGCTGAGCCGGCCCGCCCTCAGCTCGGCAGGTAGCGCGCCGCCGCCATCAACCCGACGGTCAGGAGCAGCAGCGCCGACACGATCCACCCGCCGAGGCGGACGCGCTCGTTGTGCTTCGCCATCTCGGCCGCCTGCTCCGGGCTCGGCGGCTTGCCGGAAGCGGCGAGGGCCTGCCCGAGGGCCGTCATGCGGCGGATCGACCGGTTCTGCAGCGCGAACCCGACGACGAAGGCGGCGATCCCGGTCAGCATGCCGAGGCCGAGCGCCAGCCCGCGGCCGGCTTCGAAGAACGCCGGCCGGTAGCCGTCGGACACGATCCACAGTAGCCACAGGCCGGCGACCACGTTCGATCCGGCGGCCGCCGCCATCGCCCGCGAGAACCCGCTCGTCGCGCCCAGCCGTTGCATGAACCGTCGCCCGTCGTCGCCGGCGGCGCGCACCGTCGGCTCGACGTAGCCGGTCATGACGAAACTCCCTCCGGCCCAGAAGGTGCCGGTGAGGATGTGAATGACACGCAGGAGAATCAAGAGGGATACCATCGCGGGCCTCCGCTCGGACAAACCCGTCTTGCGCAGCAAGACGGGTTTGAGATTATAGCGGAGGCGCCCGTCCGGTTTCCGCGTTCGGAGATGCCGCTAACCGGCAGGCGTGGCCGTGGGCGCCGCGGCCGGGTCGTGCGGCGGCCACGGGATGCGCCGCCACTCGGTGTAGCCGTGTTTCTCGGCGGTGTAGATGCGGGCGCTCGACGGCTGGAGGCAGCCGGCCTCGTCGTGCAGGATAACAACCGTGCCGTCGACCGCCACCGGCGTGAAGACGATCTGGCCGTCGACGCACAGCCAGGCTTCGATCAGGTAGCCGCGGTAGTCGTCCTCGGTCATCCACACCGACGACCACATCACGGTCACCTGGTCGCCGTCGCGCACGGCGCTCACGGTGCGCGGCGGCTTGTAGAGCTCGGAGAACGGGAGCAACCCGTAGAACTCCTGGAGCGCCATCACGTCGCCGCGGATGACTTCGATCAGGTCGGCCCGCACCCAGCAGTCTCCCTGAAAGTACCATGGGTGGACGTAGAGCCAGCTGCCGTCGTGGTTGCGCGCCAGGATGTCGACGCGGTTCTTGGGGTACAGCCCCCACTCGTACAGGTAGGCGGCGCCCGGTCCGTAGCGGCAGTTGGCCTGCTGGAGGACGCGGCCGTCCGGCGGATCGAACGTCGGGGTCGGCGTGATCGTCGGCGTGCGGCTGGGGCGCGGCATATCGGTCGGCGGGCCGGAGGGCGAAGGTGTGTCGGTCGGCGCGGCGGTGGGCGTGTCGGAGGGCGTCGCGGAGGCGGTCTGGCTCGGAGTCGGCGAGCGCGTCGCCGAGGGCGAGGCAGTCGGAGTGTGGGTCGCGGTTGGCGTGGCCGTGGCAGGCTGCAGGGCTTCCTCGGGGAACGCCAGACCGGCGGTGAACCCGACCGCCAGCAAGACCGCGCCCCCGACGAGCCACACCACGAGGCGTCGCACGGCCCCGATTCTTCCCGCGTGTCGTTCGCCGCGCAAGGTGACCTTTGGCGGGCGCCGGAGCCCCCGAGTGGTCCGGTCAGCGACCGGGGCCGAGGCGAAGCCATTCCATCAATTGTGCGCGAAGGGCTGCCGCCTGCGCAGGCTCGCCCTTCGCCCGATCCTGCGCCTCGTCGGCTTCGTCGACTAACAACAAGCGGGACTCGCCGCGCCGGAAGGTCCAGTCGTCGCTCAGCCAGTGGTCGTGGGCGGCGTAGATCAACTTCCACTTCCCGCGGACGATCGCCGCCTGGGTGGCGTACGGCCCGATCGCAAACAGGTCGTGGTCGGCGATCGTTCCCGACTCGAGGATCTCCCTCCAGCGGGAGGTCGACTGCATTCGAGGCGGCACCGGCAGGCCGTGGGCCTCCAGGAGCGTCGCCGGCAGGTCGAGCAGGGAGATCGGGCCGCGGACGACTCGCCGGGCCAGATTCGCCGGCGCGAGTCCGGCCGCCGGTCGGAGGAGAAGCGGCACACGCAGGCAGGCTTCGAGCAGCGCGTGGTGATGGAAGGCGATGCCCCGTTCCCCGAAGGCCTCGCCGTGCGGCGAAGTGAAGACGATCGTCGATCGCTCGGCGAGCCCCAGCGCCTCCAGCCCGTCCAGAAGTTCGCCGACCAGCTGGTCGACATGGCTGACGGCGGCCCATGTCATCCGTATTGCGTCGTCCATCGATTCCGCCGAGTCGAAGGGCAGCAGAAGCTCGGCTTCCGTTTGGCGGAGGTGACGTTCGACGACCTCCAGCCAATCCACCAGGCCGATCGGCACCTTGCCTTCCCGGAGCCCGGCCGCGAAGGCGCGCAACTCGTCCGGTCGGATCCCGAATGCGGCTTCGGACGGCGTCTGACGGGAGAGCGCCCGCAGGTGCTCGGCCAGGTCGGGGCCGCGGGATCGACCCTCCAGCGCGTCGGCGGTCGCCGCCAGTCGCATGGCGAGGGGGATGTCGACCACCCCTCGGCGAAGTTGGTGGAGGGCCCGCTGGATTTCGAGAGCGGACTCGACCGCGCGCAGCCTCTGCCGCCAGGAAGAGTCGGGAGCCGGCGAGGGCACCTGACGGGCGTAGCGCCCGGCGGCGGGTTGCGGCACCCGAGTCGGCGGATGCGTGTCGAAGTATTGAATCCAGACGAATATCGGGCGTCGGTCCGCACGCGCCAGCCGTTGCAGAAGACGGCGCGTCGTCACGGCGCCGTCCTGGTCAGGGCGACCCAGAGTTGGCAGGACCATCTCGGCAGGAAGCGGGGGATCTACGGAGCGCGCCAGGTGGTCCGCTTCGCCGGGAGCCAGGATCACCTGATAGCCGGAAGATCGCAGGGCCTGGATCAAGTGCAGCTGATCGGCCGGGACGTTTCCCCACTCGGCGTTGAGTCCGAGTTGTGCCGGATGACGACCGGTCACGAGGGCGGCGTACGCCGCAAGGGTCGATGGGCAGGTGGTCCGTGCGTGGTCGAACCGGAGGCCCTCGGCCGCGAGCCGGTCGAGGTTCGGGGTACGGATCTCGGGATGACCGTAACAGCCCAGCATGTCGCGACGCAGGGCGTCGGCGGTGATCAGGATGATGCTGGGCGGCAGGTCGTCGAAACGGCGGGTCGGCGGTGCCGCTCGGGCGCCTTCGACGACCGGGTCGGACCATCCGGCCCAGGCGTACGAAGGATCGCCGCCCTCCGGGAGGCGCGTGACGAACGACAGACGAACGGGTCCGCCGGCCGGGCCGTGCAGCGGCACCTCGGCGTCGACCCAGCGGCGGTGCTCCGGTCGGCTAGCCGGATCCAGGGCGAGTTCGAAGAGAGTCCGTCGTCGCCGCCATGGCCCGATCCGGTCGAGGCGAAAGATCACCGGCGTGCGGAGCTTCTCCCAGCACGTCTGGCGAACGCCGACGCCGAAGGTAAGCCGTGCGCCAGCGTCGACGCGGATGGCCGGGAAGTCGACCGTCGACTCGGGATGAGCGAACAGAACGCTGCGCGTCTCCCCCCGGAGCGTCATCCTTTCGAGCGCGACGAATCCCGGCTGCTGAGCCCGGACACGGGCCTGGTCGAGCAGATCGACCAGGTGGGTCTTCGTCACGCGCGGACCTCGGCGTAGATCTCCATCACACGCTGCGCGTGCGATCCCCAGGTCGGCAGGTCGCGCACCGGGATCGGCGAAGGCCATGCGCCTTCGGCCACTCGCCGCAGCGCCTCGGCCCAGGCGCGCGCCTCGCCGGGCGCGACGAGCACATGGCCGGGCCGTCCGACGAGCATCTCTTCGAGGGTTCCAAGCCGACTGGCGATCACGCGCACTCCGAGCGTCAGAGCCAACTGAACGATGAGCGGGTTGTTTTCGTACCACAGCGCCGGCACGACGAGACCGGCGTATCCGCCGATGGCCGACGCCAGGTCGGGCGGGTCGATGCGACCCCTCCACACGATGCGCCTTTCGCCGGCCGTCCGCTGGCGCAGGGAGGCGGCGTAGTCGCTGGCCGGCGGGCCGTCGCCGTACACATCGAGGGTCACGTCGAGTCCGGGATCCCGCGCCAGCGCCTCGAGCACGACGTGAAGGCCCTTGTGCGGTGCGAGACTCCCCACGTACGCGAATTTCCCGGGCTCCGGCGCGGGGGTGGGAGTCGCCCTGGCCGGAAGCTCGGTCCCGTGAGGCACGACTTCCATCCGCCGCTCCGGCACGCCGTTGGCGACCAGCAGCCGGCGCTGGAACTCGGAGAGGACAATGATACGGTCGACAGCCCGGAGCATTCTCCTCAGGTAGGGGAGGCGAAGCGGGAAGGCGGCCAGGTCGCCCAGGACATCCATCGGCCACACGCGTCCCGTGCGAAACGCGCGGCTTGCCAGCCGGCGGCTCAGCGGGCGAACCCACGGCCAAAAGCGGGGGCGGGTGAACCCGTGCGTCGCGCGCATGCAGGGGAGGCAATCGAAAGGGTGGCGCGGTCCACCGCACAGCCGCCCGTCGGAGCGCAGCAGCGTGTGGCGGCCGCAGACCGACCAGAAGTCGGTCAGCGTAACCACCAGCGGCAAGCGGCGCCGGATCGCCGGCTCGAGCGAGGCGCCGCTGAGTTTCATCAGGTGAGTGGCGTGAACCACGTCCGGTCGGTAGCGTTCCAGGATGCCCTCGACCTGCCGGGCGACGAAAGGGTTGTCGTACTCATAGCGCGCCGGGCGTGGGGCGACGCTCAAGTTGTAAGGGATCTCCGTCACCGGGAGGTCGGCATGCCGGGTGGCGGTTGGTTGGAAGTCTGCCACATCGCCCGATGCCGACTCTACGAAGGTGGCCACTTCTGCCTGGTGGCCGCGCTGCTGGGCATGTGTGGCGAGCCCCAGGGTGTACAGCTCGGTTCCGCCGATGTGGCAGGGCAGGAACTGATGAACGAGGTAGAGGATCTTCACCGGAGGGCCCGTTCCGAGTCTAGCCTGGATTGGGAGCACTGGCGACTCAGATCGGGGAGACCCTCCGAGGTAGGGCTCGCCAGAGGTGCGCGCCACGCGATAGAGCCAGGCGATGAAGGGTGTGGTGCCGATCCGGCAGTCGTTATGAGCCGGCCGGGCGTCACCCGCCGCGCAGCCAGATCTCGCCGCCGCAGCAAGGGTCCACCCAAACGGCGTGCACGCCGGGGAGGAGGTAATCGCCGAATGGAGCGTCGAAGACGACTTCGGCATCCGACTGCAGGCTGGACCCGAGGCGGCCGAGCGTAACGTCGATCGTGCCGCCCGTGTGATTGACCAGCCGCAAGTGTTGCGCCGGTGAGACGATCAGGCAGCGCGGATCGGGGATTCCCGGCTCGAGGGTCATCACGACCTCAGTCCCGGCGGAGTCGGCGCAGATCCCCGCCGCCGGCATCTCGGCATAGGGAGTGGATCGCGGGGGCGGCCTCGGAGTTGGGTCGACCGACGGGCTGGCCAGGCAGGCGCTGCCCGACACGGCCGTCGCCAGGAGCGTGGCAAGAGCCTGGAAGCCGCGACGATCGGCCGTCCTCGGCACGACCTACCCCGGGGTGCCAAGCAGCCGGGCCAGGACCTGCTGGAGGACGACGACAACCAGCGGCAGGAGGATCGCCGTCAACACGGCGGTCAGGGTCCCCGCCTCCCAGGGCCATGTGGGTATCCTGCGCAGGTAGGACTCGGCTTCGATCAGCGAGGGGAACTGTCGGTGGAAGACCTCGATGGCGCGCGGCGTGGACGGCCCGGCGTGGAAGCGCTCGAAGGACTCGCGGATCTTGCGACGCGAGTCGCGGAGCAGGCGGCGCTTCTCCTCCACCATGCGTACGTGCATCCCGTACAGCGGGTAGACGAAGATGGCCAGCAGCGACGGCAGATTGATGCCGAGGATGTAGGCGACGGCGGCGACGTTCTCCCGACTCGTGGGGTACACCAGCAGGTAGCCGTAGCCGAACGCGGCGAAGAACAGGGCGACGCGCGACGCGAGCGTCGAGAAGGCGAACAGAGGCCCGCGGTCGAACAGGTTGACGGACGGCGCGGCGGCATGAATGCGGCGGATCAGGCCCAGGTAGCGCAACCCCAGGTAGGTGGCCAGAACGATGGCGAAGCTGTTGAACCAGCCGAGGCCGAGGAGGACAGGCCGAAGGCACTCGCGACCGGTCAGGAGGCCGAAGAACGACGGATCAACGCGCAGGACCGACGCCACCAGCACCACGCCGCCAAGCACCGAACCGAGCAGCGCCCCGGGCGGGGAGGTCGTCAGCGCGTGCCGGTACTTTCGCAGCGCGGCTTCATCGGCGGCGAGCACGGGCTGGAAGCGACGCAGCGCTTCGGCCGCGACCCTCTGGGTGTGGTGCGCCGCGCCGACGAAGAGCAGCCACAGGCATGAGGTCACGGCGAGCTGGAGGTCGAACGTCGGCGTCGCGCCCGGATCGCAGACGAGTCCCAGCGCGTGGATGGCGGCGCCCAGGATCGGCGGACCTGCCCCGTAGAACAGCCACATGCGCCTGCCGGATCTGTCGAGGAACCGGATGAGGTAGTCGAGCGCGCTCAGGGGTGCGTCCGTCGAGAGGGCCGCCGCCGTCGTGTCCGGCCCGAGGGCTGTCGGGGCGTGGCCTCCTGCCGAGCGCGCGGCTGAGGGCCTGCGGCCCGGCCGGCGAGTCGGCCGGCGGGTCACGCGGCACCGGCCGACGTTGCGGGTGGGGTGCCGGCGGAGCGGTCCGGAGGCGGGAGGCGCTTCTCGACGATGCGGCGCACCTCGGCCTGAACCGCTGCCTCGTCGCGCGAGGCGTCGACCGTCACCCAGCGCTTCGGGTCGGCCGCCGCCAGCGCCAGGTACCCCTGCCGCACGCGCTGGTGGAACTCGAGGTTGTAGGCGTCGAGCCGATTCCAGCCGCCGTCTTTCTTGCGGCGCAGCAATCCCTTCTCGGCCGGCAGGTCGAGCAGCAGTGTCAGGTCGGGCACCAGGCCGCCGGTGGCGAAATGAGTGATGTGACGCAGCGCCTCGAGGTCGAGGCGGTGGCCGTAGCCCTGGTAGGCGAACGTCGAGTCGAAGAAGCGATCCGAGACGACGATCCCACCCGCCTGCAAGTGCGGCCAGATGACCTCGTGGCACAACTGGGCGCGCGAGGCCGAGAACAGCAGAATCTCGGTGCGCGGGTGCATTGGCGTGTTGGCCAGGTCGGTGATGACGCGCCGAATCTGGTCGCCGATCGCCGTGCCGCCCGGCTCGCGCGTCAGCAGCACGTCGTGGCCCAGCCCGCGCAGGTGCTCGACGAGCAGGCGCGCCTGGCTCGACTTGCCGCCGCCGTCGGGACCCTCGAGGGTGACGAAGAGAGTCACGGGGGCCTCAACGGGTTGCCGAGCGGCCGGCGGCCGGTGGCCAGCCGTGGGCTTCCTGCCGGTCCCTGGCACCGATCACGGCTCCCTCCTCGTCTGACGGGTTCATTCCTTGAAGATCCTCACTCGGCGCCGCGGTTCTTTCCCGTAAGAGTGCGACACCAGGTTGGCCTGGCGGGCGAGCTGGTGCTGGAGGCGGCGCAGGTAGGCCGAGGCCGGCGGCAGGTCGACCGAGCGGGCGCCGTCCAGGATCGACTGGATCGCCCGCTGGGTCTCTTCCAAGGCCGATTGCATGTCGGCGTCGTCGATGCGAGGTTCCTGCAGGTTGAACAGGTCCGACAGGAAGTCTTCCATCTGACCGAGCGAGTTCGAGCGCAGGACGTAGACCGGGATGCGGCGCGCTTCGGCGTCGCTCAGGAACTTCTGACGCCGCCGGTAGTACGAGCGCAGGGTGACGATGGCCTCGGCCTCGCCGGCGTCCGCCGCCATGACGACCGGCAGCTGAAGGCGGCGGGCCGCCTGTTGCAGCCGGCTGCGGGCGACGCCGTACGGGTAGACGCGGATCGGCTGGAGCGGCGCGCCGGGCAGGTGCGGCGGTGTCGGCGAGAACGGCAGGTCGCCGTTGCCGGGAGGCGGCGCCGTCGGAAGCGCCGTCTGCCGGCGGTAGCCGACATCGCCGCGCGGAAGCCAGGCCGGGCCTTCGGCGCGCCGTCCGCCGGATCCGGCGCGCGCCGGGCGGGCGGGCGCGGCCTGCGCCACCTGCACCTGACCGTGCTCGTCGCGGTAGCGCAGCTCGGTGGGCATCGGCCGGCCGCGCAGCATGGCATCGACGGCGGCCGCCACATCGTGATGGATCGACAGACGTTCGCGGTCGAGGATCTCAATCAGGACGTCAAAGGTCGGCGCGGCGCGGCGCTCGAGCACCGTCTTCTGCGTCCCCCGTCGGCGCGCCTCCTCGTCGGAGAGTGTGACCGACTCGATCCCGCCGATCAGGTCGGAGAGGGTCGGGTTGAGCAGCAGGTTCTCGAGCGTGTTGCCGTGGGCGGTGCCGATGAGCTGCACGCCGCGCTCGGCGATGGTGCGGGCGGCGGCGGCTTCGAGTTCGCGGCCGATCTCGTCGATGACGATGACTTGCGGGTTGTGGTTCTCGACGGCCTCGATCATGACTTCGTGCTGCAGGCTCGGCTGGCGGACCTGCATCCGGCGCGCCCGGCCGATGGCCGGGTGGGGCACGTCGCCGTCGCCGGCGATCTCGTTGGAGGTGTCGACGATCACGACGCGCTTCGACTCGGCCAGGATGCGCGCCGCCTCGCGCAGCATGGTCGTCTTGCCGATCCCCGGCCGGCCGAGCAGCAGCAGGCTGCGGTTGGAGGTGACGATGTCCTGAATGATCTCGATCGTGCCGTAGACCGCCCGTCCGATGCGGCAGGTCAGCCCGACGACGTGGCCGCGGCGGTTGCGGATGGCCGAAATCCGGTGCAGGGTGCGCTCGATACCGGCGCGGTTGTCGTCGTCGAAGGCGCCGACCCGCGCGACCACGAGCTCCAGATCGTCCCGCCTCACCTCGCGGTCGATCAGGACGACCTCGCCGTCGACGAAGCGCGCCGACGGGCGGCGCCCGAGGTCGAGAAGGACTTCGAGCAGCTCGTCCTGGCGGTTGATCTCGGCCAGCCGCCGGGTCACGTCCTGCGGCAGGATGGCGAGCATCGCTTCGAGGTCGTCGGTGATGCGCGTGCCGGTCATCGGGCACCGTCCGCCGGGAAAGCGCGCCGTGCGGGGGTCGAGGCCGGCGAGGACGAAAGGATCGCCGAAGGGATCATGTCCGTGGGCGCGAGGGCGGCTCGGCCAGCACTCTGGCGAACGGCGTGGTCGGCTCGACCCGGCCGTGGTTCAACGCCGGCAGCGCCGCGGCGACGGCGCGCCGCACGGTCGCCGCCAGTCGGCGGACCATCACCGCCTGGTCGGCGATGCGCTCGAAGCCGATCCGCTCGAGTGCCCCGGCCATCCAACCCTGATAGGAGCGGAGGCACAGGTACGTCGGCCGGTCGGGCTCGGACGAGCGCCGCAGGAACCCCGCCAGGAGCGCGTCGATCCCTTCGACGGCCGGATGGATGTAGGGCTGCGCCCAGACCCCGCGCGGGCCGCGCTCGAGGTCGAGATAGGCTCGCAGTTCTCCCTCCGACCAGTGCAGCAATCCGCGCCGGCCCCGCCCCGGGGAGGCCTCGACCTGGAGGACGAGGCCGGGGACGACGCTGGCGACGAGCCACTGGATCGCTTCGGCGTCGGCCGGCACTTCGCTGCGCCACAGCTTGTCGTGCTCCTGTTCGGGCGGCGGCCGGCCCTGCCACCCCCAGATCTGCTGACGGGCGTAGATGGCGAAGCCCGCGCGGCGCAACGACTCGAACGCCGGATGATCCTCGTCGACTTCGGCGATCAGGTTGCGGGCGCCGCGCGACCCGGCCTCGTGCGTGAGGGCGTCGAGCAGCTCGGAGAAGACCGGGCTGTCGACGAAATCCGCCGGGCCGACGAAGCCGACACGGGCGACCGAGTCGCCCAGGTCGTGCGCGATCTGGCCCACCGCCGACATCTCGCGCGCCCCGGGCAGCCGTGCCACCAGCGTGTGCGTGGCGCGGCCGGGGGTCAGCACGTCGAGCAGCGCCGTCTGGAGGGCGTGCGGGCCGCGGGTGTAGGCGAGCTGCGCGTACAAGCACAGCCCGTCGCGCCGCACCCGATGCAGCAGCCGCAGATCGCGCACGTCGAGCGGCCGGACGGCCTCAGTCATGGCACATCTCGAGGAAGTAGCGGTGGAACCGCAGGTCGTCCGTCAGCTCGGGATGGAAGGCGGTCGCCAGCAGGCGGCCCTGCCGCGCGGCGACGATCGTGCCGCGCCCGGGCGCGGGAGGCTCGGGGAGCCGGCCGAGAATCTCGACGCCGGAGCCGGCGCTCTCGATCAGCGGGGCGCGGATGAAAACGCAGTGGAACGGGCGCTCCGGCTCGGGCAGCATCGGGAACGGCAGGTCGGCTTCGAACGAGTCGACCTGGCGGCCGAAGGCGTTGCGCTCGACGCGGATATCCATCATCCCGAGCAGCGGCTGGTCGCGGCCGACGTTGCGCGAGAGCAGGATGGCGCCGGCGCACGTCCCCCAGATGGCGTGGCGCTGGCCGAAGGAACGCAGCGCGTCGAGCAGGCCGTAGGTCGCCGCCAGCTTGCCGATCGTGGTCGATTCGCCGCCCGGCAGGATGATGCCGGACAACCCGTCGAGATGTTCGGGCAGGCGCACCTGCCGGGTGGCGGCCCCGAGCTGCTGCAGAGCGGCGGCGTGCTCGGCGAAGTCACCCTGCAGCGCCAGGACGCCGACGGTCATCGGTTCGGGCCGGGCGGCGTGGGTTTCTGCTTTCCGCTCCACGCTTCGATCTCGACGGCGTAGACCGTCGTCCGTTGCAGCTCGTCGTCGACGATCGGCCGGTAGTGTACTCCCGGACGCAGGTCGGGGAAGTACTTGTCGAGCAGGCCCTGCAGGCCGCGGCGTTGCTCCGCCTCGTCTTCGACGATGCGCGCCGTGCCGAAGACGATGACGCTGGCGTACTCGGTGCTGAACTCGAGGGCCGTGTCCGCCGGGAGCAGCCGCCCCATTTCGGCGGCGCTGAAGCAGACCCGCGGGTTGCGCTCGACAATCGAACGCGTGCGGCCGCTGCCGGCGGTATGGAAGTAGATGCGGCGCGCCGCGCCGTCGTACCAGAACAGGTTTGGATTCAGGTACGGCTGATCGCCGTCGGCCAGCGCCAGGAACCCGACCGGAAGCCGGTCGAGCAGCGACTCGATCTGGCGGTCGTCGGCGAGGGCGCGGTCGACGCGGCGCGGCCGGATGGCGTGTTCGGGGGACAAGATCGAGCGGCAGCCTACCAGCCGCGGCCGGCCAGCCGCTCCGGCTCGGCCAGCTCGCTGACTCCGATCCCGACCATCGGCTCGCCCAGGTTGCGGCTGACCTCGGCCAGGATCTTCGGGTCGCGGTAGTGCGTGGTGGCCTCGACGATGGCCTTGGCGCGGCGGGCGGGATTGCCGGACTTGAAGATGCCCGAGCCGACGAAGACCCCATCGACGCCGAGCTGCATCATGAGCGCGGCGTCGGCCGGTGTGGCGATGCCGCCGGCGGCGAAGTTCACGACGGGAAGGCGGCCGAGGCGCCGCGTCTCGACGACCAGCTCGTACGGCGCGCCGATCGACTTGGCGTAGGCCATCAGCTCCTCGTCGGCCATCGTCTCCAGGCGCCGGATCTCGCCCAGCACGGCCCGGGCGTGGCGCACGGCCTCGACCACGTCGCCGGTGCCGGCCTCGCCTTTGGTGCGGATCATGGCCGCGCCCTCGCCGATGCGGCGCAACGCCTCGCCCAGATCGCGGCAGCCGCAAACGAACGGCACGGTGAAGCGGTGCTTGTCGATGTGGTGGGCCTCGTCGGCGGGGGTGAGCACCTCGGACTCGTCGATGTAGTCGACACCGAGGGCCTCCAGGATCTGGGCCTCGACGAAATGGCCGATGCGGCACTTGGCCATGACCGGGATGGTCACGGCGTCCATGATCTCCTGGATCAGCGCCGGGTCGCTCATGCGGGCCACGCCGCCGTGGGCGCGGATGTCGGCCGGGACGCGTTCGAGCGCCATGACGGCGACGGCCCCGGCCTCCTCGGCGATGCGGGCGTGCTCGGCGGTGACGACGTCCATGATCACGCCGCCTTTGAGCATCTGCGCCAGGCCCTTCTTGACGGCGAAGGAGCCGACCGTCTTCTCCACACCTTCCTCCTGAGGGCGCGATGCGCGCTGCTTCGACGCGATTCTACCACCCGGCCGCGCGATGGCTCGCCGGTTCCCCCTGGATCGCGGAGCATCCCGCAGCGAAGGGGAGGAAATGCGCCGGACGATGGAGTCCCGCGCCTGGGCCGCGGCCCGCGGCGCGGGCGCCGAGGGCTGGCTTCCTGGCCCGAGGGAACAGAGCCTTGCGAGGCCCTCGGCTCTTGGGCGGGGGATGAGGCAGCGTGCGCGCTTGACTCTCCCGGCACCGGTGATACAATTCAATCAAAGAGACACTGCGACAATCGTACAAAGAGACAATACCGGCAGGCCGGGGAGGGGTCGGGCGTGCGGTTGCAGGTTGACCTGCGCAGCAAGGTGCCGGCCTACCTCCAGATCGTCGAGGAGGTGCAGCGGCGCGTTGCCGCCGGGGAGCTGGCGCCGGGCGACCAGCTCCCTACGGTCCGCCAGCTGGCGGCCGACCTGCGCATCAATTTCAACACCGTCGCCCGCGCCTATCGCATGCTCGATGAGGCGGGCCTGATCTCGACTCAGCAGGGACGCGGCACCTACGTCGTCGAGCGCCTGCCGGCGGGTCGCTCGCGGCGCCTGCGGCAGTCGGCGCTCGAGACGCTGGCGCGGGACTTCGCCGCCGCTGCCGCCCGCCTCGGCTTCAGCCCGGCCGAGATCTCGCAGGCGCTGGCGCGGGCGCTTGGAGGCGAAGAACCGCCGGAAGGAAGGAGTCACGAATGACCTCCCGAACTGTGGAACGAAAGACTACCCGGACGACCCTCGAGCGGATTCCGCCGATCGCCATCGCGCTGTGGGCGATCGTCGCCTTGGCGTCGGTCCTGCTCGCCGCTGTGCTCGACGCGTGGGGCATCCGGGACGACGTCATCGCCGCCGGCGTCGTAGGCGTCAACCTGGCCGGGCTGTACCTGCTCTTCGCCCTCAAGGTCGCCGACCAATGGGAGAAGGCGGTCGTCCTGCGCCTGGGCCGCTTCCGCGGCCTGCGCGGGCCGGGCACCTTCTGGATCGTGCCCGTCGTCGATCGGGTGTCGGCCTGGATCGACCATCGGGTGATGGTCACGCCGTTCAACGCCGAGAAGACGCTGACCCGCGACACGGTGCCAGTCGACGTCGATGCGGTGCTGTTCTGGCTGGTGTGGGACGCCGAAAAGGCGGCGCTCGAGGTCGAGGACTACCGGCTGGCGATCGCCTGGGCGGCGCAGACGGCGCTGCGCGAGGTCATCGGCCAGAAGCCGCTGGCCGAAATCCTCGTCGGCCGGGCGGCGATGGACCGCGAGTTGCAGACGATCATCGACGAGCGGACGGCGCCGTGGGGCATCACCGTGCAGTCGGTCGAGATCCGCGACGTCGTCATCCCGCAGGACCTCGAGGACGCGATGAGCCGCCAGGCGCAGGCCGAGCGCGAACGCCAGGCGCGCGTCATCCTGGGCGAATCGGAGAAACAGATCGCCCAGTCGTTCGCCGACGCCTCGCTCGCCTACCGCGAGAACCCGACCGCGCTGCATCTGCGCGCCATGAACATGCTGTTCGAGGGCCTCAAGGAGAAAGGGGCGCTGGTCATCGTCCCGTCGTCGGCCGTCGATACGATGAACCTGGGCGGGCTGACCGGCCTCGTCTCGCTCGCTCGCAAACCCGGAGAGTAGCCGATGGAACCGGAAGCCTGGCAGTACCGGGTCGAGTCGGTCGGATCGTGGATCCGCGGGCCGCGCGACGGGCAGCTGGCCGAGATGCTCGACGGCTGGGCCGCCGAAGGTTGGGAGCTGGTGTGCGCCGTGCCGCGCGAGGGAACGCAGGCCGTCACGTTGATCGCCCGGCGGCGGGTGACGCGCCAAGAGCGTCGCCGGCGGACGCGGCCCGGCGAGGGCTGGGCCGGACTCGCGCGTTGACGCCGGAGGGGCGAACAAGCCCCGGTTCTGACCGAACCACGTGGAACATCGGGGGCCAGGCTCGCTTTCTACGTGACGGCCCCCGGGAGGACCGCAACGGTGGATATCGCCATACGCGGGGCTGCCGCCCTGCTGACGATCGCCCTGCCGCTCGCGCTGGGCGTGTATCTGGTCCGGAAACTGAAGGCCGGCTGGCGGCTGTGGCTTGTCGGCGCGGCGACGTTCGTTGGGTCGCAGGTCCTGCACGTCCCGTTCAACCTGGCCGTTCTCAATCCGGTCATGGCGAGGCTCGGTTTCGGAGTCGACGCGCGGCCCGGTCCGGCGCTGGCAGCCGCCGCGTTGCTCCTCGGGCTCTCGGCCGGAGTCTTCGAAGAGGGGGCGCGCTGGATCGCGTATCGGTTCTTCATCCGCCGCGCCCGCTCCTGGGGCGAAGGCGTCACCTTCGGTGCGGGTCACGGCGGGGCCGAGGCGCTGCTCGCCGGGGTCGGCGCGCTGGCGACGCTCGTCCAGCTCTCCGCCCTTCGCGGCCAGGACCTGGCGGAGGTCGTCCCGGCGGCGCAGCTGGCGGCAGCGCAGCAACAGTTCGACCTGTTCTGGTCGATGCCGGGGTGGTCCTTCTTCTTCGCCTCCGTCGAGCGGGCCTCCGCGCTTGGCGTTCAGATGACCCTGGCGGTCATGGTCCTGCAGGCCTTTCGACGGCGGCGCGGCTGGTTGTGGTTCGTGGCGGCGATCGGCTGGCATGCCGCGGTCGACGCCGCCGCCGTCTTCGTTGGCGTCACGACCGGCGTCTATGCCGGGTCGGCAAGCGGTATCGTCGTCACCGAGGTGCTTATCGGCGTGATGGCCGCGGCCAGTCTGGGGATGCTGTTTCGGATGCGCGAGCCCGCTTCTCCGGCCGCGCTTCCGCCGGTCCCCCCGGCTCACACCGGCCCGGTGGGCGCCGCCCCGACGACGAGCGAGCACGTGCGTGACAGCCGCTACGCGAATCCGGGCGGTGCGCCGTGATCGAAACGCGCGATCTCACGCGTCGTTTCGGCGAAGTCCTGGCGGTCGACCGGCTGACGCTGAGCGTCTCGCCCGGAGAGGTTTTCGGCTTCCTGGGGCCAAACGGCGCCGGCAAGACGACGACCATCCGCATGCTGGCGGCGCTCATCGAGCCTACTTCGGGCGAGGCGATCGTCGCCGGCTGCCGGCTGGGCAAGGACGACGGGCGACTGCGCCAGCGCGTCGGGTTCCTGAGCGAGACGCCTGGCCTCTACGACCGGTTGAGCGCCGAAGCCAACCTGGCCTACTTTGCCCATCTCTACGACGTGCCGGATGTCGCCGCCCGCGTCGAGCACTACCTGCGCTGGCTCGGGCTGTGGGAGCGGCGCGCCGAAACGGCCGGCGTCCTGTCGAAAGGAATGCGCCAGAAGCTGGCCATCGCCCGCGCCCTGCTCCACGATCCGCCGGTCGTGTCCCTCGACGAACCGACGAGCGCCCTCGATCCGGAGGCCGCCGTCGCCGTGCGGGAGTTCATCGCCGGGCTGGGGCGCGAAGGCCGCACCATCGTCCTGTGCACGCACAACCTGGACGAAGCCGATCGGCTGTGCGACCGGGTGGCCAGCGCCTGCTGGCCCTCGACGCGCCAGCGACGCTGCGCCGTCAGCTCTTCGGACGGACGATTGTTTTCCATCTAAGGTCGACGGCGCCCGAGCACCTTGCGGCGCTCGAGCGGCTGCCGTTCGTGACCTCGGCCCGCGTCGTCGATGGTCGGCTGCTGGCGACGGTTGACGACCCGGAGGCGAACAACCCGCACGCGGTGCGGGCGCTGGTCGATGCCGGCGCCCAAATCCAGTTCGTCGGGGAATTGAGGCAGACGCTGGAGGACGTGTACCTGGCACTGGTGCGAGGCGATGTCGGCAGGACAGCCAAGCCCAGCGTGTCGGATCCCAAGCCGCCTCCTGAGCCTGTCGAAGGACGCCATCTGTAGGGCACCGGGCGCTTCGATGAAAGTGAGGCGTCCTGAGTCCGTCGAAGGACGCCATCCGTCGGGCCCGGGCGCTTCGATGAAAGCGAGGCGTCCTGAGCCTGTCGAA
>Ga0073934_10002227_pt1 | contig 41607 bp, 34 predicted proteins | sample LarsenN4metaG_FD_76834 | JGI IMG/M metagenome (GOLD analysis project Ga0073934, IMG submission 76834) | Hot spring sediment bacterial and archeal communities from British Columbia, Canada, to study Microbial Dark Matter (Phase II) - Larsen... ...
CGTTGGACAACGCGTTCTCCATCGAAGAGCTGGAGGCTTGGGCGGCGCGGGTCGAGCGCGGCGTCGGGACGGGGGTGAGCTACTCGTGCGAGCTGAAGATCGACGGCGTGGCCGTCGCGCTCACCTACGAGCGCGGTGTGCTGGTCAGGGGGGCGACGCGTGGCGACGGCCGCATCGGGGAAGACATCACGGCCAACGTGCGCACGATCCGAACGGTCCCGCGGCGCCTGCTGGGCGGCGACCCACCGGCGCTCATCGAGGTCCGGGGCGAGGTCTACCTGCCGGTGCGAGAGTTCGAGCGGCTGAACGAGCAGCTGACCGCGTCCGGGGGGCGGCCGTTCGCCAACCCTCGCAACGCGGCGGCGGGATCGCTCAGGCAGAAGGACCCCAAGGTCTCGGCCGGCCGACCCCTCTCGCTGTGGGTCCATAGCTTCGGCTGGGCGGAGGGGATCCGTTTCGAGTCCCACTCGGGGTTCCTGGCCTGGTGCCGCGATGTGGGTCTCCCCGTCGCGCCGACGAGCGAGGTCGAGCCAGACCTGGCGGGCGTCGAGCGCTACCTCCGGCATTGGGAGCAGCATCGGCACAGCGTCGACTGGGAGATCGACGGTGTCGTGGTCAAGGTCGACAGCGTGGTCCAGCAGGACGAGCTCGGCGCGACCAGCCACGCGCCCCGGTGGGCGATCGCCTACAAGTTCCCGCCCGAGGAGCGCACGACGCTCCTGCATCGGATCGACGTGCACACGGGTCGGACGGGCAAGGTGACGCCCTTCGCGGTCCTGGAGCCCGTCTCCGTCGGTGGTGTCACGGTCACCTACGCCACGCTGCACAACGAGGACGAGGTGCGCCGCAAGGACGTCCGTGAGGGCGACACGGTGATCGTGCGCCGCGCCGGGGACGTGATCCCCGAGATCGTCGGGCCGGTGCTCGCCAAGCGCCGGCGGGGCGCTCGGATCTGGCGGTTCCCCACGACGTGCCCCTCGTGCGGGTCCGAGCTCGTGCGCGCGGAGGGAGAGGCCGACCACCGCTGTCCGAACGCCCGCTGCCCCAGCCGCAACGTCGAGTGGCTCTTCTCCTTCGCGTCGCGTGGCGCGATGGACATCGACGGGCTCGGGTACGTGACGGGCATCCAGTTCCTCGAGCGCGGCCTGGTGAAGGATCCGGGGGACATCTACGCGCTCACCGCCGAGGACCTCGGCCAGCTCGAGGGGTTCGCCGAGCGATCCATCGCCAACCTGCTCGCGGCGATCGAACGGTCCAAGGACCGGCCCGTGTGGCGGCTGCTGGTCGCCCTCAACATCCGCCACGTCGGCGCGCACGTCGCCCAGGTGCTCGCGCGCGCGTTCGGCTCCATCGACGCGATCGCGTCGGCGACGGTCGAGCAGATCGACGACGTGCCCGAGATCGGGCCGGCGATCGCGCGGAGCGTGCACGAGTGGTTCCACGACCCCGCGAACCTGGCGCTGCTCGAGAAGCTCCGGACGGCGGGTGTCCGGATGGCGGACGCGTCTCCGGCCGGTCCCGCCGGCGAGGGTCGGCTCGCCGGGAAGACCATCGTCCTGACCGGGGGGCTCTCGTCGATCTCGCGCGAGGAGGCCACGCGCCTGGCGCAGGAGGCCGGGGCCCGAGTGGCTTCGAGCGTCTCGAGGAAGACCGACTTCGTGGTGGCCGGGGAGAACCCGGGGTCCAAGCTGGCGCGGGCGGAGCAGCTCGGGATCGAGATCATCGACGAGCAGGGGTTCCTGCGCCGCCTCGGACGCGGCTAGGCTTGCCCCCCGAGGGGGACGAGTGGCCCACGTCATCGACGGCAACGCCCTGGCCGACGAGTTGCACGCGAGGCTGGCCGAGGAGGTCCGCGACCTACGCTCGGCCGGCGTGCGACCGGGGCTGGCCACGGTGCTGGTGGGGGAGGACTACCCGGCCCAGGCGTACGAGCGTCGGGTGCGTCGGCTGGCCGACGAGCTGGACTGCCTGTACGTCTCCGAGCAGCTCCCCGGAGACGTCGAGCTCGCCGAGGCGCTCGCGACGCTCGGCAAGCTCAACGCCGATCCGCGCATCACGGGGATCCTCGTGCTGCGTCCCCTGCCGCCGCAGGTCCCCGAGGTCGACCTCTACCGGCTCCTGGATCCCGCCAAAGACATCGAGGCCGTCACCCCCGTGAACGCAGGCCTGCTGGCACAGGGGCGCCCCCGGTTCATCCCCTCGACCCCGGCGGCGTGCTTCCACATGCTCGATGCGTACCTCGGCGCCTCGGGACGGGACCTCGCCACCTGCTACGACGGGGTGAACCTCGTGCTCGTCGGTCGATCCAACAACGTCGGCAAGCCCGCCGTGTGGCTGGGGCTCCAGCGCAACGCCACCGTCATCTCGGCCCACCACTACACGCACGAGGCGGGCCGCCTGGGATCGTTCACCCGGCTGGCGGACATCGTGATCGTCGCGGTCGGCGTGGCCGGCCTCATCACCGGCGACATGGTCCGGGAGGGCGTGATCGCGATCGACGTGGGGATCAACCCCATCCGGGACCCGGACACGGGGAAGGTCCACCTGGTCGGCGACCTCGAGTTCGAGAGCGTGGCGGCCGTGGCGGAGGCCATCTCCCCCGTGCCGGGTGGCGTCGGCCCGATCACGGACATCTGGTTGCTGCACAACACGGTCCGAGCGGCGGCGATGGGAGCGCACGTCGAGCGGCCGACGCACTTCGGGATGGCTCCCTGAGGACGCTGCGCGCCGGAGCGCGGGCGCTCGAGCCAGAGCGGGCTCGTCGCGATGCTGGCGCCGGCCCGGGTCGAGGGGGAAGATGCAGCCATCGAGCCCAGGGGCCGGCTCAGCCCCACGGTCGGCCTGGACGATAGCTCTCTGGGGGCGGATCTCTCGCAGGAGGCGGCGTGACGGAGGTCGATGCTCGGGAACGGCAGGTCGTTGCCGTCCTGAAGCAGCTGTGGCTGGGGCTGGCCGCCTACCGTCTGTATCCCGGCAGCGTCGAGCGTCCCGGGTTCATCGCGGCCGTGGAGCGCATCGAGGCAGCGGCCCGCAACGCGCTCGCGGGCGGTCCGGTCGACGTGGAGATCCGCGGCGACCGGATCGTGCGCGACGGGGTCGAGCTCCTCGGGGATGACCACGTGCAGAAGCTCGCGCTGGCCTGCTTCGAGCGGCGGGTCGAACGGCTCACCCTGGTCGGCGTCCCCGACGCCCACGATCTCGGCCAGCTGTACGCGGTCCTGTCGCGCGGCGTGGACGACCTGGACGCGAGCGGGGGTGCGGGCGAGGTCCTTCGTTCGAGCGGGGTCGCCACGATCGAGCTCTCGCGGGTCGGCCCGGCCCCGGTCGAGGGTGCCGACCACACGCCGGAGGGCATGGAGCCCGAGCCTCGCGAACGGAGCACGGACGTGCTGGCCACCGAGCTCATGGTCGAGGATCTGCACGGATCGCCCGACGATCAGGCCGAGACGCTGCTCGCGCGGCTGGAGGCGGTGCTCGCCGAGGGTCCCGAGGTCGGGAGCCCGATCGATCTGGACGCGGCCGTGCACGACGTCCTGACGGAGCTCCCGGCCGAGCTCCGGCGCTCGCTCATCGACCTCCTCGTCGAGCGGGTCCGGACGGACCCCGTGGCCGAGCGGCTGATCGGAACGATGAGCAACGCCGAGCTCACGCGCGCGCTCATCGATCTGGGGCGGGACGGACGCCGCGACCCCGTGGAGCTCGCGCGCCAGCTGGCGCAGGCGGGCGCCAGGCAGCTCGACATCGTCGACCTGACGGCTGCGCTCGCCGCCGGCTACGAGGACGCGGGCACGATCGTCACAGGGCTGGAGCAGCTGGGCATCCGGCTGGAGGAGCCCGGGCTGAGCGCCCCCGGTGGCTCGGTGATGCAGGTGCTGGCCGATTACCTGTCCGCGACGGAGACCGATGATGTCCGAGCGATGCGGGCGATGATCGTCGGCGGGGAGGAGGAGAACCGCGTGCATGCGATCCTCGCCGTCGGGGACTACCTGGCGGCCGAGACCGACCTGGAGCGGACCGAGGAGGTGCTCGACCTGTGGGCGGCCGAGATCCGCGATGCGCTGGATCGTCGCGACCTGTCGCAGACGCGGGCCCTGCTTGACCCCGTCCGCGAGGCCTTGCTCGGCGCCGCCGACGACCGTCGCTCGATGTTCGAGGCCTACGTGCGCAAGACCCTGGAGCCGGACCTGGTCTCCCGGCTCGTGGCGACCGACGCCGAGACGACCGGCTCCACCGTGCCGGAGCTGCTCGCGGCGTTCGGCGCCGTCGGTGTGGACGTCCTCCTCGACCTCCTGGCCGAGGAGGAGGACCGCAACCGCCGGGCGCAGTTCCTCGGCGTCCTGCGGCGGACCGTGCGGGAGAACCTCGATCCGGTGGTGAGCCGTCTCACGGATCCGCGGTGGTACGTGGCCCGCAACGCCGTGAGCCTGCTCGGAAGCGTTGGGGGGCCGTCGATGCTGCCCCAGATCGAGGAGATGGCAGGACACGAGTCCCCCGCCGTCCGCCGGGAGGTGGCCTCCGCCCTGGTGGCCGCCGCGGGCCCGGCGGCGGTGCCTTCCCTCGGCCGCCTGGCCACCGTGGAGGACCCCGAGGTGCGGCGGCAGGCCGTGACCGCGCTCGGCGCGCTCGTCGGCCGGGATGCCGCGCAGACGCTGGCCGACGTGGTCCGCTCGACGTCGGACCGGCCGCTCCGGAACCGGGCGCTGGAGGAGCTCGCCGCGCGACCGGAGGGTCCAGAGCTGCTGCGCGAGCTCGGCTCGCGCCGGGGGCGTCCACGTCTGCCGTGGGCCGTGCGCCGGCGGGCGAGGTCGCTGGCGCGGCACGGCGGGGGTGAGCGATGAGCGCGGCCCAGCCGAGCGACCGGGAGATCCAGGCGGCGCGCGAGCTGCTCCGGTCGATGTCCTCGGCGCGGCAGGTCTACGCGCTGTACCCGCCCGGGCACCCCAAGCGGGTCGAAGCTACGGTGGACCTTCGGGATCTGGCCCAGCGGCTCCGCGAGGCGTCCGACGGGGACCCGGTCCTGTTCGTCTCGGCGGGCAACTTCTACCTCGGGCCGACGCTCCTCGCCTGGGAGTCCCTGACGCTGTACCGGCTGGCCGAGACCCTGAGCGGCGTCGGCGTGCAGTCCCTGGAGCTGCTGCCGAACCCGACCGAGCGGGACATGGACGAGCTCGTGCGACTGCTCGTCGGCGAGTCCACGTCCACGCAGCTCGGGGCGGTCGCGGTCAATCGTGCGGGTCCGGCCACCGCGGCCGATGCGATCGCCACCGGTCTCGGTGAGCTGCTCCGCAGCTACGCGGTGGGCCTGGATCTCCTGCGGGAGACCGCGGCCAGGCTGCTCGCGGGACGTCCGGCCGACCTGGACGCCACGATGCGGCTGACGGGTCACCTCGCCGACCTGATCGCCGCGGACCCGGCGCAGGCGCTCCTGCTCACGACGGTCAAGTCCTACGACGAATACACGTTCCATCACATGGTCAACGTGTGCATCCTCGTCCTCGCGATCGCGCGAGCCATCGGCCTGCCGCGCGACCAGGCGGTCGTGCTGGGGATCGGGGGGCTGTTGCACGACGTCGGCAAGGTGAAGGTGCCCCAGGAGATCCTGACGCACGACGGCGCTCTGGATGAGGAGCAGTGGCGGCTGATCCAGCGCCACCCCGTGGACGGGGCGGGGCTCGTGCTCGTCACCAGCCGCAACGCCTACCACCCCGCGGTCGCGATGGTGCTGGAGCATCACGCGGCGTACGACGGCTCGGGCTACCCGAAGCTGTCGGGACGCCGCGCGCCAGCCCTGGCATCGCGCATCGTGGCCGTGGCCGACTGCTTCGACGCGATGACCAGCAAGCGCTCCTACCGCAAGCCCGAGGAGCGACGCCAGGCCCTGAACCTGCTGCAGGCCGGCGCCGGCCGCTCCTTCGACCCGCGGGTGGTGCGCTCCTTCGTGCGGCTGATGGGCGTGTTCCCGGTGGGCTCGCTCGTGCAGCTCACGACGGGGGAGGTCGGCGCGGTCGTGCGCAACCACGAGCGGCTGCTGGCGAGGCCGACCGTGCGGCTGCTCCTGGACGCAGGTGGCAACGAGTGCGAGCCGATCGAGCGCGATCTGGCGGAGCAAGATCCGCGTGGGGAGTTCCGCTGGTCCGTGCAGCGGAGCGTCGACCCGGTGGAGATCGGGGTCGACATGCTCTCGCTGCTCGCATCCGGCAGGCTCGACGTCCCCCCACCCCCCGAGGTCGGTCCCGGTCTGGTCCACGAGCCGGCCCCCGGGGAGACCCCGCCGGAGGGCTTCGTCGAGGCCCATGCGGAGCACATGCTGGAGCTCGAGGATCTCCCGGTGGACGAGGAGGCGGGCCCCCCCCTGCCGAGCTGAACGGCGCCGATCCCGTCCCGAGGCCCACTACACTGGGCGCCGTGCCGGTGCACATCGACATCGACCACGTCGCACGCCTCGCGCGCCTTCACCTCTCCGAGGAGGAGAGGGCGCAGCTGACCGCGCAGCTCGGGGTGATCCTGGAGCACGCGGCCAAGGTCGGCGAGGTCGCGACGGCGGACGTGCCGCCCACCGCCTGGGCGGTCCCTCGGGCCAACGTGCTTCGTCCGGACGAGCCGAGGCCGTCCCTGTCGACCGCCGACGCGCTGGCGAACGCGCCGGAGGTCGAAGACGATCGGTTCCGCGTGCCGCGGATCGTGGAGGTCGAGTGACCGACCTCTGCGACCTCACCGCATCGGAGCTCGGCGACATGCTGCGGGCGGGCGAGACCCGGAGCTCGGAGATCACCGAGGCGTGCATCCGCCGCATCGACGCGGTGGACGGTCGCGTGGCGGCGTTCCTCACCCGTACGGACGAGATGGCGCGCGAGGGGGCGGCGCGAGCCGACGCGCTGCTGGCGGCGGGAGAGGCCCCGGCCGTCGCCGGGATCCCGCTCGCGCTGAAGGACGTCCTGACGACGCGGGGCGTGCGCACGTCCTGCGGCTCCAGGATCCTCGAGCGCTACGTGCCCCCGTACGACTGCACCCCGTGGAGCAGGCTCGCGGCCGCCGGCTCCGTGCTGCTCGGCAAGACGAACTGCGACGAGTTCGCGATGGGCTCTTCCAACGAGAACTCCGCGTTCGGCCCGGTCCACAACCCGTGGGACCTGGACGCCGTGCCCGGGGGCTCGAGCGGCGGCTCCGCGGCGGCGGTCGCGGCGGGCGAGGCGATCTGGGCGCTCGGCACGGATACCGGCGGCTCCGTCCGCCAGCCGGCCTCGCTCTGCGGCGTGGTGGGTCTCAAGCCGACCTACGGGCTCGTCAGCCGGTACGGCCTGATCGCGTTCGCGTCTTCGCTCGACACGGTGGGGACCTTCACGCGCAGCGTGCGGGACGCGGCGGTGCTCCTGTCGGCGATCGCCGGCAGGGACCCGATGGACGCGACGAGCCTGGATGGGGGCTCCGATGGCTACGCCGAGGGCCTGGGGAACGGCGACGTCCGTGGCACCCGCGTCGGCGTGGTGCGGGAGGCGTTCGGTGGGGGGGTCCAGCCGGGGGTGCGGTCGAGCGTCCAGGGTGCGATCGAGGCACTCTCGGACCTCGGGTGCGAGGTCGGGGAGGTCTCCCTCCCGCACGCGGACTACGCGCTGTCCGCGTACTACCTGATCGCGCCGTCCGAGGCGTCCTCCAACCTGGCCCGCTACGACGGTGTGCGGTACGGGCTGCGCGTGGACGGCCGCGACTCCGTGGAGATGATGGCCCGCACGAGGGGCGCGGGCTTCGGCCCGGAGGTCAAGCGACGGATCATGCTCGGCACCTACGCGCTCTCGGCCGGGTACTACGAGGCGTACTACGGACAGGCACAGAAGGTGCGCACGCTCGTGATCCGAGACTACGAGCAGGCGTTCGAGGGCTTCGACGTGCTCGTCTCGCCGACCTCGCCGACCACGGCGTTCCGCATCGGGGAGCGCGCCGACGACCCGCTCGCGATGTACCTGTCGGACGTGTTCACGATCCCCGCGAACCTGGCGGGCGTGCCGGCGATCTCGATCCCGTGCGGCCTGGACGAGGCTGGGCTACCCGTCGGCGTCCAGCTCACCGCCCCCATCCTCGGCGAGCGCGACCTGCTGCGGGTCGCCCACGCGCTCGAGGGGGCGCTCGCCTTCGACGCTCGGCCCGGGCTCCTGGAGCGATAGCTCCCGCTCGATCTCGGCGTCCTTGGAGACCCCGCCGGCCGAGATGATCAGCGCGACGGCGACGACGATGATGCCGCCGGCCACCAGCGTCCGAACGGTGATGACCTCGTCCAGGATGAGCCAGCCGAGGAACACGGCCACGACGGGGTTCACGTAGGCGTACGTGGAGACCAACGAGGTCCGCGCGACGCGCAGGAGCCACAGGTACGCGCTGAAGCCGACCCACGAGCCGAAGACGATCAGGTACAGGAGGCCGAGGAGCGAGGCCCGCGAGAAGCCGGAGACGTCGATCCGTCCGAGCTCGCCCACGGCGACCCCGACGATCCCGAGCGCGACGCCTCCCGCGAGCATCTCCATCGAGATCCCCACGAAGGGACGGCTCGGCAGTCGCGCCTGCCGCGAGTACAGCGACCCGATCGACCAGCACAGGGAAGCGCCGACGACGAACAGCATCCCCACGAGGTCGACGTCACCGGCCGCCTCGCCGCCGACGAGCAGGGCGGCTCCGCCGAAGCCCGCGACGAGCCCGACGACCGTTCGTGCGCCCAGGTGCCGGTGGTAGACCACGCGATCGAGCAGCGCCATCCACAGCGGCACGAGCGCGACGAGCAGGGCCGCGAGCCCGGACGGGATCGTCTTCTCGGCCCACACGACCCCGCCGTTGCCGCCCAGCAGCAGCAGGGCGCCGATGACGGCGGCGGCCCTCCAGTGCGCGCGACCCGGCCGGTCGCCCTCGCGGTCGCCCCGGCGGATGGTCCACGCGTACATGAGGGCCCCCGCGACGAGGAAACGGACGGACGCAGACAGGAGCGGGGGGAGCGTCTCGTTGACCACGCGGATCGCGAGGTAGGTCGTGCCCCAGATGACGTACACGGCCGAGAGCGCGACCCAGATCGTCAACGGCCGGGCCGCCCCCCGCCCACCTCCCGCGCGCATCCGGCAAGGATACGCGGCGGTCCGACGAGCGTCACCGGCATGGCCAGGTTGTCGGTTACGCCTGGACCGGCGCCTGGACCGAACGAGCGCCCTGTGGGGGTTCGGTAGGCTAGGCCGCGTCATGGCGTACGAGTCCGTGATCGGCCTGGAGTGCCACGTCGAGCTCTCGACGGCGACGAAGATGTTCTGTGGGTGCCGCAACGGGTTCGGCGCGCCGCCCAACACCAACGTGTGTCCCGTGTGCCTGGGCCACCCGGGCTCGCTCCCGGTCCCCAACGAGCGGGCGATCGAGTTCATCGTGCGGATCGGGCTGGCGCTGGACTGCGAGATCGCTCCGCGGTCGCTCTTCCACCGCAAGAACTACTTCTATCCGGACATGCCCAAGAACTTCCAGATCAGCCAGTACGACCTGCCGATCTGCGTCCGCGGGCACCTCGACATCGAGATCGACGGGCACGCCCGTCGGATCGGGATCACGCGGGTGCACATGGAGGAGGACACGGGCAAGACGACCCACGGCAGCGCCAGCGGCCGCATCCACGAGGCCGACTTCGCGCTCGTCGACTACAACCGCGCCGGTGTCCCGCTCGTGGAGGTCGTGTCCGAGCCGGACATCCGAACGCCCGAGGAGGCGGGCGCGTACCTGCGCGAGCTGCGAGCGACGCTGGAGGCCCTGGGCGTGTCCGACGTCCGCATGGAGGAGGGGTCCCTGCGCTGCGACGCCAACATCTCGACGCGACGGGTCGGGGAGGAGGGCCTCGGGGTCAAGGTCGAGATCAAGAACCTGAACTCGGTCCGCTCGCTCGAGCGCGCCCTGCGGTTCGAGGAGGAACGTCAGCGGGCGGCGCTCGAAGCCGGGGACGTGCTCGTGCAGGAGACGCGGCACTGGGACGAGGACCGCGGAGCGACCCGCACGCTGCGGTCCAAGGAGGAGGCGTTCGACTACCGGTACTTCCCCGAACCGGACCTCCCGCCCCTGGAACCCGACCCCGCCTGGGTCGAGGAGCTCCGCTCCACGCTCCCCGAGCTCCCGGCGGCGCGTCGCGCCCGGTACGAGCGTGAGCTGGGCCTCAAGCCCGAGCAGGCGACGCTCATCTCGACCTCCATCGCCTCGACGGCGTTCTTCGAGGAGACGCTCGAGCTCGGGGCGGACCCCGTGGCCGCGGCCAACTGGATCACCCAGGACCTCGCGGGGCTGCTCAACAAGCATCGGGTCGAGCTCGCCCAGGCCAGGGTCACCCCGGCCCACGTCGCGGAGCTGATCCGGCTCGTCGCCGATGGCACGATCTCGGCGACCGGGGCGAAGCAGGTCCTCGAGGAGGTCTTCGAGACCGGCCGGCCGGCGGAGGCCATCGTCGAGGCGCGGGGTCTCCGACAGGTCACCGACGCCTCGGCCCTGGAGGCGTGGGTGGACGAGACGATCGCGGAGAACCCCGGCCCCGTGGAGCAGTTCCGGGGTGGCAAGGAGGGGATCCTCGGGTTCCTCGTCGGCCAGGTCATGAAGAAGTCCGGCGGCTCCGCCAACCCCAAGCTCGTGAACGATCTGCTCCGAGAGCGCATCGGCGCCGGCTGAGGCGGCCGGACCCGTGCGGACGGGACGCGAGCCACCGGAGCGGCGACCGTGGTGGCGTCAGGTCGCCATGGCGGTCGTGGCAGCGGCGGTGGCCGTCCTTCGCCCGATCGGCGGGATGTGGCGCTCCGAGCAGCCCCTGGATCGGTACGGCTTGGTCCAGCTCTCCGCCTCCGCCGGGGACGCGCTCGTGGCGATCGCGCTCGCCGGCTCCATCTTCTTCGACGTGCCGGTGGGTGAGGCCAAGACGAGGGTGGCGCTCTACCTGGTCATCACCATGGTCCCGCTCGCGCTCGCCGGGCCGTTCCTCGTCCCGCTGCTGGACCACGCCGGGCCTCGACGAGCGATCTCGACGGGCGCGGCGCTCGGCCGGGCCCTCGTCTGCGTCTACGGCGCGCCGCGGATCTCGACGCTCGTGCTGTTCCCCACGGCGTTCCTCCTGCTCGCCCTGACCAAGGTCCACGCCATCACGCGCAACGGCCTGCTGACGGCATACGCGGGTCGTGGGGAGGGCCTGGTCAGGGCCAACGCGCGGCTCGGTCTGATCGCGGTCGGAGGCGCTGCGATCGTCTCGCTGCCCGGACTCGTGACGTTCCGGCTCGCGGGCGCGACGACGGTCCTGTACCTGGCCGCGGTCGCGTACGGCGTCTCGACCCTGCTCAACCTGCGTCTGCCCCACCCGCGCGTTCCGGTGGGCGGCGCGGAGACCGTCGGCCGGTTCGGACGGCTCCCGCAGCTCACGGCGCCCGCGATCGGGGCGGCTGGCCTGCGGGCCGCGAGCGGGTTCCTGCTCTTCGCGCTCGCGTTCGGGCTCCGTCGGAGCGGCGAGCCGGCCTGGTGGTTCGCGGTCCTTGCGGCGGCGGCGCTCGCCGGCGGCGTCCTCGGTGACCTGCTCGCGCCACGGCTGCCCGCGAACGTGCGGGAGGAGGCGGTGGTCATCGCCTGCATCATGGGCGCGGGGGTGGGGGCCACGCTGTCGTTCTTCGCCTTCTCGCTCCCCGTGCTGTCGCTGTTCGCGCTCGTGGTGGGCACCTCGGCCGAGCTCGGCCGGCTGGCCTTCCAGAGCCTGATGCAACGGCTCGCGCCGGGTGGCGCGCACGGCCGCGTGTTCGTGCGGTACGAGGTGGTGTTCCAGCTCGCCTGGATCCTCGGCGCGCTCATCCCGGCGATGCTGCCGATCGGGTTCCGCGAGGGCTTCCTGGTGCTGGCCGGGCTGTACCTGGTGGCGGGCATCGGGTACCTGACCCCGGACATCGTGGCGCGGCGGCGGTCGTGACGTGGCGTTCCGGTGACGTGCAGGACCCATCGGGCGGTAGGCTGTGCCCGTCCCGGGCCGTCGTCGAGGAGGAGGGATCCGGATGTCGGAGTGGGTGAGGGTCGCGGACGCGGGCGACGTCGCCGAGGGTGAGGTCACCTCCTACATGGTGGGCTCCCGCGTCGTGGCCGTCGCGAACGTCGAGGGCGACCTGTACGCCGTGGACGACACGTGCACGCACCAGGGGTGCTCGTTGGCGGAGGGCGATCTGGTCGGCACGATCCTCGAGTGCCCGTGCCACGGCGGGCGGTACGACGTGATGACCGGCGAGGTGACCGGCGGACCCCCGCCCGAGCCCGTCGACGTCTTCGAGGTCGCCGAGGTGGATGGGGAGCTCCGGATCCGGACGAGGGACGACGACTAGCGGGTGGACGTCCTCGTCATCGGTGGGGGGCTCGCCGCCGCGTCGGCGATCGGCGCGCTGCGCGACGAGGGCTTCGACGGTCGCATCACGCTGATCGGGGAGGAGCCGCTGCTCCCGTACGAGCGGCCGCCGCTGTCCAAGGAGTTCCTCCGGGGCGAGGACACGGAGCCGCGCCTGGTGCGCCCGGCGGAGTGGTACGTCGAGCACGATGTGCGGACGCGCCTGGGCGTCCGCGCCCAGCGGCTGCTCGCGCGGGAGCGCGCCGTGGAGCTCGAGGGTGGCGAGCGGATCGCCTTCGACGTCGCGATCGTCGCCACCGGGAGCCGACCGCGCCGGCTGCCGATCCCCGGGCTCGAGCTCGACGGCGTGTTCGACCTGCGGTTCCTCGACGACGCCGAGCGGCTGCGGCACGCCGCGGCCGATGCGAGCAAGGCGGTCCTCGTGGGCATGGGGTTCATCGGCGCCGAGGTGGCGGCCTCCTTCCGGCAGCTCGGCCTGGACGTGGTCGTCGTGGAGCCCTTCGCGACGCCGCTCGAGCGCGTCCTGGGCCCCGAGCTCGGCGGTGCGATCGAAGCCCTCCACCGCGATCACGGCGTCGAGATGGTCTTCGGCGACGCTGCCGAGCGGTTCGAGGGCGACCGTCGGTTCGAGGCGCTCGTCACGACCCGGGGCAGGCGCGTCGAGGGCGACCTGGCGGTCGTGGGCGTGGGCGTGGAACCGGCGACGGCGATCGTCGGACCCGAGGTCGAGGTCGGCGACGGGATCTGGGTGGACGCGGAGCTCCGGACCAGCGTCCCCGGCGTCTTCGCGATCGGGGACGTGGCACGGCACGATCACCCCGTGTTCGGTCCGGTGCGCGTGGAGCACTTCGACAGGGCGATCAAGCAGGGCGTCACCGTGGCGCGCAACGTGCTCGGCGGGCACGAGCCCTTCGACGACGCGATGTGGTTCTGGTCGGATCAGTACGAGAGCCAGATCCAGATGTGCGGCTACGCGACCGAGTGGGACGACATGGTCGTACGGGGGAGCATCCAGGACCGCAGCTTCGCGGCCTTCCTGCTGAAGGACGGCGTCCTGCGCTCGACGTTCACGATGGACTGGAGGTCCGACTGCCGGCGGAGCATGCCGCTCATCGTCGCGCGGGCGCGGCCCGACCCCGCCCTGCTCGCCGACCCCGGGTTCGATCTGCGCACGCTCCACCCGCCCCGGTGACGGACCCTGGTCGGTGGTGACCGCCCACGGGGAGCGAGATCGCCTCGTGCCGGACGCCGCCGGAGACGGCGTCACCCGATGATACGCTGGCGCACCAGCGCGAGATCGTCCGCGCGACCCGGCGAGTCACCCCGAAGGAGCACGGCCATGAACAGGCCCGAGATCATCCTCGCACCCGGACCCACCCCGATCCCGCCCGAGGTCTTCCTGGCGCAGGGGAGCCCGCTCGTGTACCACAGGGGACCGGGGTTCGGGGACCTCATGCGCGACGTCGCCGGCAGGCTCAAGGTCCTGTACCGCACCGAGCGGGCCGACGTCCTGCTCATGACCTCCTCGGGCACCGGTGGGCTCGAGTCGGCGATCCAGAACCTGTTCTCGCCCGGCGACGAGGTCTTCGTCCCGCTCGCCGGGTTCTTCGCCGACCGGTGGAAGCGGCTGGCGGAGGCCCACGGTCTCGTGGTCCGCTCGATCGAGTACGAGTGGGGTCGTCGCATCGTCCCCGACGAGGTGGCCGCAGCCTTGGCTGAACACCCGGTGAAGGCGGTGCTGCTCACGCAGTCCGAGACCTCCACCGGCGTGATCCAGCCGGTGGAGGAGCTCGCTCGCGTGGCCAACGAGGCCGGGGCGATGGTGGTCGTCGATGCGGTGTCGAGCCTGGGCGCCGTGCCGTTCGAGTTCGACGCGTGGGGCATCGACGTCGCCGTCGGCGGATCCCAGAAGGCGCTGTCCGCCTCGCCGGGCATCGCCTTCGTCGCGATCACCGAGCGCGCCTGGGCGGCGCACGAGACCGCGACCCTGCCCCGGTTCTACTTCGACTGGAGCACGTACCGCAGGTTCGCCGAGCTCAAGGACCCCGAGAACCCCTGGACCCCCGCGATCAGCGTGATGCAAGGGCTCCAGGCGGCCCTGGAGCTGTACTTCCAGGACGGGCTCGACGCGGCGCTGCTCCGACACCGGACGCTGTCACGGGCGGTCAAGCAGGGCATCGAGGCCCTCGGACTGGACCTGTTCGGGGAGGGGCTCGAGGACAACTGGACCGTGACCGCGATCCGAGCGCCCGAGGGTCTGGACGCCGACACGATCAGCGACCGGATCCGCGCCGACTTCGGGTGCATCCTCGCCCCGGGCCAGGGTCCGCTGAAGGGGACGGTCTTCCGGATCGGGCACTTCGGCTACTTCAGCGAGCTCGACATCATCCGCGGGCTCGCCGCGTTGGAGATGACCCTCGAGCGGCTCGGGTACCCGGTGAAGCGCGGGTCCGCGGTCGCGGCGGCGGAGGGCGTGTTCCAGGAGACCGCCTGACATGAAGGTGCTCGTCACCGAGGCGCTGTCGGACGCCGGGCTCGAGCTGCTCCGCAGGGACTTCCAGGTCGACGTCAGGGCCGATCTCGCGACGCGGGGGCTCGCGGAGGCCATCGGCCCCTACGAGGCGCTGATCGTGCGGTCGCAGACGCAGGTGACGGCGGAGGTCATCGAGGCGGCCGACAGCCTCAAGGTGGTCGCCCGGGCGGGGATCGGGCTGGACAACGTGGACGTGGAGGCCGCGACGCGTCGGGGCGTCATGGTCGTGAACGCGCCGCAATCCAACATCGTCTCGGCGGCCGAGCACACGATGGCCCTGCTGCTCGCCCAGGCGCGCAACATCCCCCAGGCCAACGACGCCCTGAAGCACGGCCGGTGGGATCGGTCCAGGTTCCAGGGGGTCGAGCTCCAGGGCAAGACGATGGGCATCGTGGGGATCGGCCGGGTGGGCAGCCTGGTGGCGCAGCGGGCGGCCGCGTTCGGGATGCGGGTGATCGCGTTCGACCCGTACGTGCCCAGGGAGCGCGCCAAGGAGATGGGCGTCGAGCTCATGCCCACCCTCGAGGCGCTGCTCGTGCAGTCGGATTTCATCTCGATCCACCTGCCGCGCAACGCCGACACGGAGGGGCTGATCGGTGAGAGGGAGCTCGCGCTCGTCAAGGACGGTGCCCGTCTGATCAACACCGCCCGCGGCGGCATCGTCGATGAGGTGGCGCTGGCCAAGGCCATCGAGGAGGGGCGGCTCGCCGGCGCGGCGCTGGACGTCTTCGACGAGGAGCCGATGACCGACTCGCCGCTGTTCGGGCTCGACCCGGTCGTGGTGACGCCGCACCTCGGCGCCTCGACGACCGAGGCGCAGGACAAGGCGGGTACCACCGTCGCCGAGATGGTCCGTCTCGCGCTGAAGGGCGAGTTCGTGCCCTACGCCGTGAACGTCTCCGCGGGAGCGGAGGTCCCCGAGGTGATCCGCCCGTTCCTCCCGCTCGCCGACACGCTCGGGCGGATCCTCACGGGGATGGCGCAGGGCGCGGTGCGCTCGATCGAGTGCCAGTACCTGGGCCGCATCGGCGAGGCCGACACGCGCGTGCTCACGCTCGCGGTCGTCAAGGGGGTGCTCGCGGGCGTCGTCCACGAGCCGATCTCCTTCGTCAACGCGCCGATCATCGCGCGCGAGCGCGGTCTCGCGATCAGCGAGATGCGCTCCTCCGTCTCGACCGACTACGTGAACCTCATCGCGATCCGCGCGGAGACGGACGATGGCCCCGTGTCGGTCACGGGCACGCTGATGGGCAAGAAGAACTCGCCGCGCGTGATGCAGGTGAACGACTACGACATCGAGATGATCCCGTCGCGGTACATGCTGTTCTTCTTCTACGAGGACAAGCCGGGCGTGATCGGCGCCGTCGGGACCATCCTGGGGCGGCACATGATCAACATCGCGACGATGGACGTCGGGCGACCGATCGTCGGCGGCACGGCGCTCATGGGGCTCACGCTGGACAGCCCCGTCACGCCCGAGATCATGGAGGAGATCTCCGGCGTCAGCGGCGCCGAGGGCATGCGGTTCATCGTGCTCCCCGAGTAGCTCCGCCGCAACGCCGCTCGGCGCTCCGGCTGACACGCTTCGGATCCGCTGCTACCCTGCACCGGTCATGAGGCGACTCCAGGTGATCTTCGGGAACGTCACCCCGATGGGCAGCACCATCGGGGCTGGCACGGCGCGCTGACGCGCCCGCTCGCCGCCCGGCGAGCACCCCGGATCACCGTCCCTCGCACCACCGGAACCACTCGAGGAGTCGCCGTATGCGTACCCGACACGTCACACCAGCGAACACCGCCGTCCGACGGCTGGCCGCCGCCCGCCTGATCTCCATCACGGGCGGTGCCGCCGCCTACACCGCGCTCATGTACACCGTGTACGAGCGCACCGGCTCGGCGACCTGGCTCTCGGCCACGCTGCTGCTCACGTTCGGCGTGGCGGGCATCTTCGCGCCGCTCGGCGGGGCGCTCGGCGACCGGTTCGACCGCAAGCACGTCATGATCGTCTCGGATCTGGCGGGGGCGGCGTGCTTCGGCGCGATGGCCTTCCTGGACGACCCGGCATGGCTGCTCGGCGTCGCCTTCTGCTCTGCGATCGTGGAGCAGCCGTTCTGGTCGGCCTCGGCCGCGGCGATCCCGAACCTCGTGGACGGGGACCGTCTCGCGTGGGCGAACGGTCTGGTCGCGCTCGGCCGGAACACCGGCATCATGGTCGGCCCGGCGATCGGAGGGCTGCTCGTGGGCGCGATCGGACCCGGCTGGGTGTTCGGGCTGAACGGCATCTCGTTCGCGCTCTCGGCCATGCTCGTGTGGAGCGTCCACGCCCGGTTCTCGGGCGACCGGTCCGAGGTCGCGGAGCACCGGGGGCTCCGGGCCGGGTTCGTGTTCCTGGCCCGCGACCGGGTGCTTCGGACGATCGTGTTCGCGTGGACGGCGCTCGTGCTCGGGATGGGGTTCGTCATGGTGGCCGACGTCCCGCTCGTCGAGCACTTCGGCGCGGGCTCGCTCGGGTACGGGTTGTTGATCGGCACGTGGGGAGCGGGGTCGGTGCTCGGCTCGCTCGCCGGCCGGAAGCTGACCGAGGAGAACGAGCCGCGGGCGTTGTTCCTCGGCATGGCGCTCATCGCACTGTCGACCGGAGCGATCGCGGTCTCGCCGTGGTTCGCGCCGATCCTGGTGATGTCGCTGATGTCGGGGTTCGGCGATGCGATCACCATGGTGGCCGAGCAGGGCATCCAGCAGCGCCGGACCCCCGACGCGGTGCGGAGCCGTGTGGTGTCGGCCTCCGAGGCCATCATCACGGTCGCGTTCGCCGTGTCCCTGGTCGCGGCCGGACCGGTGCTGGAGGCCCTCGGCCCGCAGAACGTGTACGCGATCGGCGGGGCGACGGCGCTGGCGGGCTCGGCGGTCCTGCTGCCGGTGCTCCGTGGCGAGCGGCGGCGGTCGGCCGATCTCCCGGCTGAGATGATGCAGGTCGAACTGGGCTAGGCGGAGGTTCGGGGCGATGCAGACACGGAAGGTGACACCGCCCCGGACCGCCGTCCGCCGCCTCGCGCTCGGCCGACTGATCTCGGTCACGGGTGGGGCCGCCGCCTACACGGCGCTGAACTTCACTGTCTGGGACCGTACGCACTCGCCGGGCATGCAGGCCCTGTCGCTGCTGCTCACGTTCGGGGTCGCCGGGATCCTGGGGCCGTTCGCCGGCGCGCTGGGCGACCGGTTCGACCGGCGGAAGGTGATGATCTGGTCCGAGGCGCTCGCCTCGTGCTTCTTCATCGGCATGGTGTTCGCACAGGCGCCGTTGCTGCTGATCGTGCTCGCGTTCGGCTCGGCGATCTCGGAGCTGCCCTTCTTCTCCGCCTCGCGGGCCGCGATCCCGAACCTCGTCGAGCGCGAGGAGGACATCTCGTGGGCGAACAGCCTCATCACGGTCGGCGTCCATGCCGGGATCGCGGTCGGCCCGCTCCTCGGCGGGCTGATCGTCGCGAGCGCCGGGCCGACGTGGGTGTTCGGCATCAACGCGGTCTCGTTCGTGATCTCGCTGGTCCTCACCATCACCGTGCACGGGCGCTTCACCGATCCCGAGCGTGAGACGGCGGAGGACGGGGACTCGGGTCTGACGGCCGGCATCCGGTTCCTGTTCGGCGAGCCGGTGCTGCGGCGGATGTCCCTCGCGTGGCTGGTCTTCGTGCTCGGCATGGGGATGGGCATGGTCGCCGACGCCCCCATCGCCGAGTCCTTCGGCACGGGGGCGACCGGCTTCGGGTTCCTGATCGCGGCGTGGGGGAGCGGGTCGGTGCTCGGCTCGGCCGCGGGGCGGTGGATGACCGTGCGGAGCGAGCCGCTGTGGGTCGTCGTCGGCGCGTGGGTCATCGCGGCCGCGGCGATCGGCGTCGGCCTCGCGCCCTGGTTCTGGCTCGTGCTCGTCAGCCTGTTCGTGATGGGCACGGCCGACGGGCTCACGATCGTCGCGGAGAACGGCATCATGCAGCGCCGCACGCCCGACGCCGTGCGCTCGCGCACGATGGCCGCGTTCGAGGCGCTGCTCTCGCTCGGCCTGTTCGTCGCGTACCTGCTCGCCATCCCGCTCCTGCGGAGCATCGAGCCGCAGCGGATCTACCTGATCGGCGGGATCGCGGCCGCGGCGGCCGCGGTGGTGCTCGTGCCGCTGCTCACGCTCCGTCGTGAGGAGGCCGGGATGGTCGAGATCGCTCCGGAGGTGCCGGTCTCCGCCGCGTGGGAGTCGAGGGTCGAGTGACCGACGGCGATCCGGATCTCGAGGTCCCGCCGCCGCGCGCCGTCGTGCTCGTCGAGGGGGTCAGCGACCGGCTCGCGCTCGAGACGCTGGCCGTGCGCCGAGGTCGGGACCTGCGTGCCGAGGGCGTCCTCATCCTGCCGGTCGGCGGCTCGAAGAACATCCGACGGTACCTGGAGCTCTTCGGTCCTCGCGGATCCGACGTCAGGCTTGCCGGGCTCTGCGATGCCGCGGAGGAGGGCGATCTGCGGCGCGGCCTCGAGCTGGCGGGCTTCGGCTCAGACCTGGATCGCGCGGCCATGGAACGGCTCGGCTTCTTCGTGTGCGTCGACGACCTGGAGGACGAGTTGATCCGGTCCCTCGGGGCCATCGTCGTGGAGCGGGTCATCGAGGCCCTGGGTGACCTCGGGCCGTTCCGCACCTTCCAGCGGCAGCCGGCGTGGCGCGGACGGACCGTGGAGGAGCAGCTCCGGCGGTTCCTCGGCACCCACGGCGGCCGGAAGGCTCGCTCGGCGCCGCTCCTCGTCGAAGCGCTGGACCTCACCCGTGCGCCGCCCCCTCTCGACGGCGTCCTCGCGCACGTCGACGGATCCAGGGCGTGACAGCTCCACGGGGCAGGGGCGAGTTCGACCACGGATCAGGGGCGTTCAGCGTGGCTGCGTTGGCCACTGACCGCGGTGGCTACAGGCACGCCAACCGCTCGCAGTTCCTCTGTTCCCAAAGGAGTGAACAGCCAGTCGCGGTAGCGTGGATCAGGAGCGACCCGCGCCGAAGGCATCAGGTCTGTGCTGCGCACGAGGTAGTACTTGTAGCGGTGCGGTGACAGTAGCTCCTCAAGCTCCTCGCCGTTCGCGACGCCGTGGAGCACCTCGCACAGGATGCTGGGGCGGAAGCGAGAAAGGAACCCCTGTCCGTACCGGAAGACGGAGGCCTCGGTTCCTTCGACATCGATCTTCATCACCACACTGGCATCGGGTCTCACCAACTCGCTCACGGAGTCGAGCGATCTGAACCGGATGCGCTCTCCCTCATCGAAGCGGAGTCGACTGGAGTAGAAGGAGGGCAGCGCGGATCCACCTTCCCCGCGCGGCACCCGCATGGAGGTGCCTGGCGCACCGATGCCTTCGAGGTGAACGTGCACGCGGTCCGTGACGTCGTTACGCGCTAGGTTCTCCTGGAGCGCTGAGGCGACGGCGGGTACGATCTCGAAGGCGTGAACCCTCAGACCGGTGTTAGCGGCCGTGGCTGCGAGCGTGAACAGGCCCGTGTACGCGCCCACATCGAGCAGGACGTCGGCCTCACTAACCAGTTGCACCACGACCTCCAGCGCGAGCGCGTCCTCGGGCTTGGGGCGTCGACCTTGGCCCCAGTACAGCTCTTTCGCGATCTCGCATCGATCGGGCCGCAGCATCACGAAGGTCGAGGTGCCGATGGATCCGATCACTTCCCTCACGCTGTTCGGGGCGGGCCACCGCCCCGAACGAAGCGGTGGCACCACTCGCAGCGCCCCCCGCAGGACTGCGTGAGGCGCAGGGAAGCCCATGAATCGTTTCACATGACGCTTCAAGCCGAACCAACTCTGGCGGCGCGCTCCTTCGGTCCTGGCGTAGTCAACGCCCTGTTCGCCAAGTCCCTTGTGCTCGTCCACGCACACCACCGGTTGCCGGTTCGGATCAGCGAAGCCTACCCGGCCGACAGCTCAGTCAACCGGGCAAGAGAATCCTGTCTGCCAGAACCACTGACGGGACCTGGCCTGGATCGGCGTGCCGCTCTGTAGCAACTCATCGAGCGTGACGAATCGGTATCCCTGAGCCTGCAGGATGGGAAGCAGCAGTTCGAGAGTACGCATCGCAGGGTCGCGGTCGATCCCGCCGGCGGGGGCGTCGTGGGCAAGGATGATGTCTCCCGGCCGCACATCGGATGCGAGCACCTGAGCAGCGCTTCGCGGGTCGAGACCCATCCCCCCTACGTAGTGGTCAATGGCGAGGGTCCAGTGGACGGGTGTCAGCTCGAGTTCGCGGACCATCGCCAGCTGCTCAGGTGTCGCCTGCCCGAAAGGCGCGCGGAAGTAGCGGACGGGCGGCGCTCCCATCGCCCGCAGAGCCGCCTGGGTCTGCTGCACCTCTGTCCGCACATCGTCCAAGGACAGGTGGGCGAGGCTCGGATGCGACCACGTGTGGTCCTCCACCTGCATGCCAGCCCGAAGCTCGGTACGCACGAGCGACGGGTGCGAGACGGCCTGCTCCCCAACGAGGAAGAACGTTGCGCGAGCGCCGTGACGCCCGAGTAGGCGCAGGACCACGGGGGTGTACGTGCGATCTGGTCCATCGTCGAAGGTGAGCGCGACGACCCGGTCCTTGGTTGTCACGCGACACAAGGGAGACAGCGAACCGAACCCGCGCGCCTCCTGGAGGTGGATCAGTTGAAGGAACCCCGCCGCGAGCAGACCGCCCCCGATCGACAAAGCAACCAGACCAGCGATCCGTCTCCGTGAGCTCCTCACCGCTAGCTCATTAAACACCCTGCGCGTGGCCCCACGTCGTTGCTGTCAACGACGAGGCTGTCTCGACCGCCGAGCGATGTACGCGGAGAGGCAGAGCGTCATCATCCCTGCTCAGTGACCGCATCACCCCAACCCGGCAAACGGGAAGCGCGGGGCAGGCTCTTCCTAGCCCCGCGCTCACCTACCGTATCGACCGACTTCATGGACAGGTGGCTGTCTTGGCCGTCGTGGCCACTGCCGCGGTATCGTGCCTCGTCCCGTTGTAGTGCACGTGCCACCCGTCGACCTGTGCCCGGATCTTCCACGTGCCCGTTCCGAGGGTCCCGCAGCCCACCGTGGTTTCGTGGTACCCAGTTCCAGCGCAGTCGGAACAGGTCCAGGACGGAGCGGTGCCGATGTCCCGCCAAGTGCCGCTTGAGTCCTTCTTCTGACAGACGTAGCTGACGCCCACCGTCCTGACGACTGTGTATGGATCGAGGGTGTTGGACCCGCCGCAGTGCCACACCGGGCCCGTGGTGATGCTGACGCTCTTGGTCAGAACATTCGTCGCCGCCCAGGCTGGAGTTCCGCTCACGATCGTCAGCACCAGGGTCAGCCCCAAGAGCAACGCCGTTCGCCGGGTCACTTGGAGTCACCTCCCTTGAGTACCGCTGGCATCCGGGCTCTGCCGAAGGCAACCCACGTCGGAGATCGCCGCCCATCTCGAAACGGGCCCCGCGCGGTCTCGCCCAACTGGGAGCCGCTGGTTGCTTGATCGTCACCCCCTTCGGCGCCTCCGGCATCCCACTCCTCCCGCTCAGTGCGCAGTCAATCACGTCCACCCGTCCCAACGGGAGTCGGCACATGGGGCTGGCCCGGTTCCTGTAGGTCGGCGGGCCGATCCCTGAAGCCGGCTACGTACCGGAGCCTTCAGGCCAGCGGCGCGACCTCAGACGCCTGTTCTGCGGCATCCTCGTCCTCCTGTCAGCCTGTGACCCGATGCTCGCGTTCGGCTCGGCGATCTCGGAGCTGCCGTTCTTCTCCGCCTCGCGAGCCGCGATCCCGAACCTCGTCGAGCGCGAGGAGGACATCTCGTGGGCGAACAGCCTCATCACCGTCGGGGTGCACGCGGGGATCGCGGTCGGTCCGCTCCTCGGCGGGCTGATCGTGGCGAGCGCGGGACCGACGTGGGTGTTCGGCATCAACGCGATCTCGTTCGTGATCTCGCTGATCCTCACGATCACGGTTCATGGGCGCTTCACCGATCCCGAGCGTGAGACGGCGGAGGACGGGGACTCGGGTCTGACGGCCGGCATCCGGTTCCTGTTCGGCGAGCCGGTGCTGCGGCGCATGTCCCTCGCGTGGCTGGTCTTCGTGCTCGGCATGGGGATGGGCATGGTCGCCGACGCCCCGATCGCCGAGTCCTTCGGCACGGGGGCGAAACCGAGGGGCGACTTGAACGGTCGTTCAATCCCGTGCTTCGATACGGCTAACCGCTACGGGAAGGGGCTCGAGATGGCGAACTCCTATCACGCCATCGTCATCGGCGGCGGTCACAACGGGATGGTCGCCGCCGCGTACCTCGCGAAGGCCGGGGCTCGGGTGGTCGTCTGCGAGGCTCGCCACAAGACCGGCGGGGCCGCAGACACCATGGCGCCCTGGCCCGACCTTCCGGACTTCAAGGTGACGACGCTCAGCTACGTCATGAGCCTGATGCCGGACACGATCCTCAAGGATCTGGAGATGGAGCGGCACGGCTACCGCGTCCACCCGGTCGGGCCCTACGTCGTGCCGCTGCCCGACGGGCGCGTGATGATCGAGTACGACGATCCGAAGCAGAACTACGAGGAGTTCGCGGCGATCGACAAGCGCGACGCGGACAACCTCGAGCGGTGGGAGGCGTGGATGGGCGGGATCGCCGACGTCCTCGGTCCCGTGCTGATGACGACGCCGCCGCACCTCGGGTCGAAGCGGCCGGGCGACCTCCTCGAGCAGCTCAGGCTCGCGTGGCGGTTCCGTGGGTTCGACGTGAAGACGGTCGGCGAGGTCACCCGGCTGTTCACGATGTCCGTGGCCGACCTGCTCGACCGGTTCTTCGTGTCCGACGAGATCAAGGCCGCGATGTCGATCAACGGACTGATCGGCACATGGGCGGGCCCACGCGAGCCGGGCACCGGCTACGTGATGGTGCACCACTCGATCGGCGACGTCGGCGACGGGACCCTCGGCTCGTGGGGGGTTCCCGAGGGCGGCATGGGCGGCGTGGCCGAGGCCCTCGAGCGTAGCGCCAAGAGCTTCGGAGCCGAGGTGCGCACCAACGCCCGCGTGGAGAAGGTCCTGATCTCGGGCGGGCGGGCGCAGGGCGTCGTGCTCGAGGGCGGTGAGGAGCTCCGGGCGCCGATCGTCGTGACCGCGTGCCACCCGCAGATCACGTTCCTCCGGCAGATCGATCGGTACGAGCTTCCCGAGGACTTCGTGCGCGACATCGAGAACTGGTCGAGCCGATCCGGCACGGTCAAGGTGAACCTCGCGCTGTCGAGCCTTCCCAAGCTCGCCGAGAAGCCGGGGTGGACCGACTACTCCGGCGGGTTCGAGATCGCGCCGTCGATCGAGCAGCTGGAGACCTCGTTCGAGGAGGCGCGCCACGGCAAGGCCGCCACGCTGCCGTTCAGCGACGGATGCATCCCGAGCACGTTGGACCCGTCGCTCGCGCCCGAGGGGGCCCACGTCATGTCGCTGTTCACCCAGTGGGTGCCTCACACCTGGTCCGACGAGCAGCCCCAGGACGAGCTCGAGGCGTACGCGGACCGCGTGATCGACGCGTACGAGCAGGTCGCCCCCGGCTTCAAGGACTCGATCCTCGCGCGGCAGGTGATCGGCCCCTACGAGATGGAGCACGAGTGGGGGCTGATCGGCGGCAACATCTTCCACGGCGAGCTCTCGGCGAACCAGCTGTTCCACATGCGGCCGGCGCCCGGGTACGCGGACTACCGCACGCCGATCCGTGGCCTGTACCAGTGCTCGAGCGCGACGCACGCGGGTGGCGGCGTGACCGGCATCCCCGCCTACAACTGCGTCCGTGAGATCCGGGCCGACCGCAAGCGGCGCAGGGGGAGGGGCTGATGCGGGAGCCGTACTCGTTCACGTTCTACGTCGCGTCGTGGTACCGGAAGTCGCCGTACTGGCAGCGGACGGTGGAGGCCGGCTGCACGTCGTGGGATCTGTACAACCACATGCTGATCCCGACCCTGTACGACGACGACGAGGCGGAGTACCGGCACCTGCTCGAGCACGTCACGCTGTGGGACGTGGCGGTCGAGCGCCAGGTCGAGATCACCGGCCCCGACGCCGCGCGCTTCACGCAGCTGCTGACGTGCCGTGACCTCTCGCGGTGTGCGGTCATGCAGTGCAAGTACGCGCCGATCATCGCCCCGCACGGCGGCATCGTGAACGATCCGATCCTGCTCCGCCTGGGCGAGGACCACTTCTGGCTCTCGCTCGCGGACTCGGACGCCCTGCTGTACTGCCTGGGCGTGCAGGCCTTCGCCGGCCTCGACGTGCAGATCCGCGAGCCCGACGTGAGCCCGCTGCAGGTCCAGGGGCCCAAGAGCAAGGACGTGATCCGCGACCTGTTCGGCGAGGAGGTCGCGGGGCTCCGCTACTACTTCTGCTGGGAGGGAGACCTCGATGGCATCCCGGTCGTCGTGAGCCGCACCGGCTGGACGGGCGAGATCGGGTACGAGATCTACCTGCGGGACGGCTCCCGAGGGCTCGACCTGTGGGACCGGGTGATGGCGGCAGGCGAGCCGTACCGGATCCGCGCGATCGCGCCCTCCGACCAGCGGCGGCTCGAGGCGGGCATCTTCAACTACGGCAACGACATGGGGATCGAGGACACGCCGTTCCACGTCACCGGGATGGAGCGTCTGGTCGAGCTCTCCGCCGATTTCATCGGGAAGCCAGCGCTGCAACGGATCGCGGCCGAGGGTGTCGACCGCAAGCTGGTCGGCGTCGAGATCGGCGGCGAGCCGTTCCGCCTGTGGCTCGAGGACTTCTGGCCGGTCCGCAGCGACGGCGAGGTCGTCGGTCGGTTGACGAGCGCTTCCCACTCGTTCCGGCTCGGGAGGAACATCGGCTACGCGTGGGTGCCGATCGGGCTCGCCGAGCCGGGGAACGAGCTCGTCCTGGACTCGCCCGACGGCCCCGTGCCCGCGGTCACCGCGGCCCTGCCGTTCTGGGACCCGGACAAGGAGGTCCCGAAAGGCTAGGGTGGCGACCCACCGGCGGCTTGACATCATGAGGGCATGGAGAGCCTCCGGGGACAGCTGCTGCTCGCGGCCGCCGGCCTCTGGGATCCCAACTTCCGCAAGACGATCGTGCTGATCGGTCACCACGACGAGGAGGGGGCGGTCGGCGTCGTCCTGAACCGCTCGACCGACGTGTCGGTCGCGGAAGCGGTCCCCTCGCTCGCGGGCCTGGTCCCCCCCGATGAGCCGCTGTTCATCGGAGGCCCGGTGCAGCCCGAGGCCGCGGTCGTGCTCGCCGAGTTCGAGGACCCCTCGGTCGCGGGGATCCTCGCCCTGGACTCGATCGGGTTCCTCCCCGAGGAGGTCGACGCCGACCAGGTCGAGGGGATCCGCCGCGCCCGCGTCTTCTCCGGCTACTCCGGCTGGGGTGCCGGGCAGCTCGAGGCTGAGCTGGAGGAGGGCTCGTGGATCGTCGAGCCCGCCCTCCCCGACGACGTCTTCTCCGATCCCGACGGGCTCTGGGATCGGGTCCTGCGCCGCAAGGGGGGCGAGTTCGCCATCCTGCGGACCATGCCCGTCGATCCCACGCAGAACTGACCGACGCCCGGTTCCGACTGGCGCGAGGGGACGCGATGGCGCTGTGGGTCGCGTGCGAGGCGTCGATCGTCCGGCGCGTCGACGACCACGCCGGATGACGGTTCCATCGAGCGTCTGACCAGCCGCTATCCTTACGGTTCGGCCCGGGCGACCGGGCCCCGAGCACGCCGAGGAGGCCCGATGCCGATCACCGAGGTCGAGAAGATCTGGTTCGACGGGGAGCTCGTGGACTGGCACGAGGCGAAGATCCACGTCCTGTCCCACGCGCTCCACTACGGCAGCGGGGTGTTCGAGGGCATCCGGGCGTACGAGACACCGCGGGGCCCGGCCGTGTGGCACCTCGAGGAGCACCTGAAGCGACTGTTCCGCTCCGCGAAGCTCTACCACCTGGACATCCCGTTCTCGATCGAGGCGATCACCGACGGCGTGAAGGACGTGATCCGCGCGAACGGCCTGAACGCCTGCTACATCCGGCCGCTCGCGATCCGCGGCTACGGCGAGATGGGGGTGAACCCCCTCAACGCCCCGGTGAACGTCATCATCGCGGTCTGGCCCTGGGGCGCGTACCTCGGCGAGGACGCGCTCGAGCGCGGCGTCAGGGTGAAGATCTCGAGCTGGCGCCGGAACTCGCAGAACGCGCTCCCGGCCTCGGCCAAGGCGACCGGTCAGTACATCAACGGGGTGCTCGCGAAGGTCGAGAGCCTGAAGGCGGGCTACGACGAGGCCATCATGCTGAACGAGACCGGCCAGCTCACCGACGGCTCGGGAGAGAACGTCTTCGTGGTGCGCGACGGTGCGCTCGTGACCCCACCCACGCAGGCCGGGTGCCTCGACGGCATCACGCGGAGCAGCGTCATCACGATCGCCCGCGACCTCGGGTACCCGGTCCGCGAGGAGTTCCTCGTCCGCACGGATCTGTACAACGCGGACGAGGCCTTCTTCACCGGCACGGCGGCCGAGATCACGCCGATCCGCGAGGTCGACGATCGGGTGGTCGGCGAGGGTCAGCGCGGGCCCGTCACCAAGGAGCTCCAGGGGGTGTTCTTCGCAGCCACCAGGGGCGAGGTCGAGGCGTACGCGGACTGGCTGACCCAGGTGAACCCATGAGCGTCGTGGAGGCCTCGAGCGCCCCCGACGCCCTCTACCGACTGCCTCGGACCGCGATCCCCCTCCGGTACGACCTCGTGCTCGAGCCCGACCTCGAGCGAGGGACCTTCGCCGGGTCGCAGGAGGTCACGCTCGACGTCCGGGAGCCGCTGCAGGAGATCGCGCTGAACGCGGCCGAGCTGGACATCGACCGAGGCTGGCTCACGGACGCGGACGGCCGGCGGGTCGACGTGGAGGAGATCCGCCTCGACGCGCCCACCGAGCGCGCCCACCTCGGCCTCGCCGAGACGATCGGGCCCGGGTCGTGGGTCCTGCACCTCGGGTTCCGAGGGATCTTGAACGACAAGATGGCGGGCTTCTACCGCTCCACGTACCGGGATCACGACGGTGTCGAGCACGTGATCGCGACCACGCAGTTCGAGTCCACGGACGCGCGCCGGGCGTTCCCGTGCTGGGACGAGCCCGACCTCAAGGCGGTGTTCGGGGTCACCCTGGTCGTGCCGGACGGCCTGCTCGCCATCTCGAACGGCCCGGAGGTGGAGCGGACGCCGGCGGACGGCGGTCGGGTGCGCGTCCGGTTCGCCGACACGATGCCGATGTCCACCTACCTCGCGGCGTTCGTCGTGGGTCCGCTCGAAGCGACGGAGCCGATCGACGTGGACGGTGTCCCGCTCCGGATCGTTCACGTCCCGGGCAAGGGCGAACTCGCCCGGTTCGCGCTGGAGGTCGGCGCCTTCTCGCTCCGGTTCTTCGCCGACTACTACGGCATCCCGTATCCGGATCGCAAGCTGGACATGGTCGCGCTGCCGGACTTCGCGCAGGGCGCGATGGAGAACCTCGGGTGCATCACCTACCGGGAGGTCGCGCTGCTCGTGGACCCTGACAAGGCCACGCAGCAGGAGCTCCAGGGCGTCGCCGACACCATCGCGCACGAGATCGCGCACATGTGGTTCGGCGACCTGGTCACGATGCGTTGGTGGAACGGGATCTGGCTGAACGAGGCCTTCGCGACCTTCATGGAGCTCCTGTGCGTCGACGCGTTCCGCCCCGAGTGGGACCGCTGGGCCCTGCACGCGCGCTCGCGCTCGCAGGCGTTCGAGATCGACGCGCTGTCCACGACGCGCTCGATCGAGTACCCGGTGCGATCGCCGGACGAGGCGAGCGGGATGTTCGACACCCTCACGTACACGAAGGGCGCCTCCGTGCTCAGGATGCTGGAGCAGTACCTGGGCGCCGAGCGGTTCCGAGATGGCATCCGCCGGTACCTGGCCGACCACGCGTACGCCAACACCGAGACCTCGGATCTGTGGGACGCGATCGAGGCGGCGACGGGAGAGCCCGTCCGCAGGATCATGGACGGCTGGATCTGGCAGGGGGGATTCCCGCTGGTCTCCGCGTCGGTCGAGGACGGCGCGCTCCGGCTGGACCAGCGTCGGTTCCGGTTCGACGGAGCGGAGGACGACAACCGTTGGGAGGTCCCGTTCCTCGTCCGGCACGGATCGGGCGGCGACGCCACGGTCGAGCCGGTCCTGGTCGGGCGAGCGGGATCGGTCGTGCCGCACGCGGACGGCCTCCCGGCCGTCGTGAACGCGGGGGGGCACGGGTTCGTCCGGGTCGGCTATTCGCCCGAGCTCAGGGAGCGCCTGCTGGGTCGGCTCATGGACCTGAGCCCGATCGAGCGTTACCAGCTCGTCGATGACGCGTGGGCGGCGACGGTCGTGGGCGAGATGTCGGCCGCCGACTTCTGCCGGTTCGCCGAGGGGTTCGGACACGAGACCGACCTCCCCACCTGGCAGGCGCTGCTGCTCGGGTTGACCTGGAGCGAGCGGCTCCTGGAGGGCGGACCCCGCGAGCGGTTCCGCGCGTTCGTCCGGGGACTGATCCGACCCGCGCTGGACCGCGTGGGCTGGGACGCGTCCCCCGACGACCTCGATCTCACCCGCGCGCTCCGCGGTGCGCTCTTCGCCGGGCTCGGCGTGCTCGGCGGCGACCCCGACGTGATCGCCCTGGCGCGGCAGATCGAGCTCCATTCCCGCGCCGGCGGGGCCACCGATCCGTCGCTCGCTTCTGCCGCCGTTTCGGTCATCGCCTCGACGGGTGGCGCCGAGGAGTACGAGGGGTTCCTCGAGGCGATGCGGTCCGCCACAACCCCTCAGGAGGAGCTGCGCTACCTCTTCGGGCTGGCGGACTTCCGCGAGGCGGACCTGCTGGCACGCACGCTCGAGATGACCACCACGGATGCCGTCCGGTCGCAGAACGTGCCGCAGGTCTTCATGAAGGCCCTCATGAACCGCGACCAGGGGTCCCTGGCCTGGTCGTTCGTCCGGGACCGGTGGGACGCCATCGTCGCCAGGCTGGCGCCGTCGACGGTCGTGTACGTGGCCTACGGGGTCCGTGCGCTGGTCGAGCCGGGGCTGGTGCGGGACGTCCAGTCGTTCTTCGAGGAGCACGACATCCCACAGTCCGCGCTCCAGCTCCGCCAGATCCTGGAGATCCAGCGGGTCAACGCGACCTTCGCCGCTCGCGCCCGCCGGGAGCTCGAGAGCGCCTTCTCCGGCTAGGACATCACCGACGCCGGGTCCGTGTTCCCGCCGCTGATGACCAGCACCACGCGCTCGTCGGCGTCGGGGACGTACGCCTCGGTGAGGAGCGCGGCGAGGGGGGCCGCGCCGCCGGGCTCGGCCAGCACGCGGCACTCCTCCCAGAGCCGTCGTTGGGCCAGCACGATGGCATCGTCGGGGACGAGGACGACCCGCTCGACGAAGCGCTGGGCGATCTCGAACCCGATCGCTCCGGCCCGGGCGGCGCCGAGCGCGTCGGCCGCCACGCCTCCGACCTCCACGTCGACGGGCGCCCCTGCCTCGAGCGCCGCGTGCAGGGTCGGGCACGCGATCGGCTCGACGCCGATCACGCGGCTCTCCCCCGCGAACCACGCGGCGATCCCCCCGATCAGGCCGGCGCCGCCGACGGCGACGAGCACGGTGTCGATGGCGGGGACCTGACGGGCGAGCTCCAGGCCGAGCGTCCCCTGGCCGGCGACGACGGCGGGCTGGTCGTACGGATGCAGGAAGGCGGCGCCGGTGTCGAACGCCCGCTCCTCGCACGCCGCGAACGCGTCCGGGTAGTAGCCGGGCACCACGTGGACCTCCGCACCGAGCGAGCGGATGCGGTCGATCTTCACCTGCGGCGAGGTCTCGGGCACGAAGATCTCCGCTCGGTGGCCGAGCTCGCGGGCCGCGTGCGCGACGGCCAGCCCGAAGTTGCCTCCGGAGGCCGCGAGCACCCCGCTGTCGTCGATCTCCGCCGACAGCATGCGGCTGAAGGCGCCCCGCGCCTTGAACGACCCGGTGTGCTGCAGCAGCTCGAGCTTGAGGATCAGGAGGCCCTGGGCTCCGAACGCACGGGGGTCCAGGTGCGCGACGGGCGTCTCGCGGACGTGCCCGGCGATCCGCTCGGCGGCCGTCTCGATGTCGAAGCGGGTCACCGGCGGCGGCTCGAGGCCTGGGGAGATGAGGTCCATGTGGCGGTATCCAACCACGGCGCGAGATGGCCCCGGAAGCACTCGTTCGCTTGACAGGTCCGGGTCGCCTGCCTACCGTTCGGCCCCGAACGACCACCCGAGCCGGCGCAGGACGAGGGGAGCGGCGACGGAAGCGGTCATCGAAGGCATCGAGGTCTCCACCCACCACTGGATCGGCGGCGAGCGCGTCGCGTCCACCGAGACGTTCCCGGACGCGTCACCGATCGACGAGCGGGTCATCGCGGAGGTGGCGCGGGGTGGCCCCGCCGAGGTCGATGCGGCGGTCCGCGCCGCTCGCGAGGCCTTCGCCGACTGGAGCTCCACGCCTCCCTCGGAGCGGGCCGGCCTCCTGCACCGCATCGCCGATGGCGTGGAGGCGAACGTCGAGCGGCTCGCGGCCGTCGAGACCCGGGACAACGGATCGCTCCTGCGCTCGATGCGGCGCTCGGTCATGCCTCGGGTCGCGCGCAACTTCCGGTTCTTCGCCGACCACCTCCTGACGCTGGGCGATGTGCGGCGTGAGCACGAGGGCTTCGCCGAGCGCGTCACGTGGGACCCGAGCGGTGTCGCGGCCGTCATCACCCCGTGGAACGCGCCCCTCATGCTCGCCACGTGGCGCTTCGCGCCCGCGCTGGCGGCGGGCAACACCGTCGTGCTCAAGCCGCCGGAGTGGGCGCCCCTCACGGCGTCGATGTTCGCCGACATCGCGCGGGAGGCAGGCCTCCCGGACGGCGTCTTCAACGTCGTCCAGGGGATCGGCGAGGAGGCCGGCGCGGCGCTCGTCGCGCACCCGGACGTGGATCGTGTCGCGTTCACGGGCTCGGTCGCCACGGGACGCCTGGTGGCGGCAGCCGCGGGCGCCAACCTGACGCCCGTCTCGCTCGAGCTGGGGGGCAAGTCGCCGCTCGTGGCCTTCGCGGACGCCGATCTGGAGGCGGTCGTGCGACAGGCCGTGGGTCAGTACGACAACGCGGGACAGGTGTGCCTGGCAGGGACCCGCCTGCTGGTCGAGGACGAGATCTACGAGGCGTTCCTGGACCGCTTCCTGGACGTGGCGGGGGAGCTCCGGCAGGGGGATCCGCGCGAGGAGACGACGGACATCGGTCCCCAGATCACACGCGAGCACCTCGAGCGCGTGGACGGGTTCGTCCGACGCGCGAAGGCGGACGGCGCGAAGGCGATCCTGGGCGGCGGACCCAACGAAGAGCTCGGCGGCCTGTACTACCGCCCCACGCTGTTCGTCGACCCGCCGCCCGGCTCGGAGATCCTGACGCACGAGGTCTTCGGTCCCGTCCTCACGCTCCAGCGCTTCTCCGGCGAGGACGAGGCGATCGAGCTCGCCAACGCCACCGACTACGGGTTGGCGGCGATCGTCTACACCGGCGATCGGGACCGGGCCGTCCGCGTGTCCGAGCGGCTCGTCGCCGGCACCGTGTGGGTGAACTGCTTCTTCGTCCGCGATCTCGCCGCACCGTTCGGCGGTGCCCGCAGCTCCGGGATCGGGCGCGAGGGCGGGACGTGGTCCTTCGACTTCCACGCGGATGTGAAGAACGTGTGCATGGCCCCCTGGGGGAAGGAGTGAGGGATGGGTGACATCGTGGGCGCCGGCCTGGTGGCGCACGTACCGACCATCATGCTGCCCGAGGAGGTGCGCCTCGAGATCAACGAGGGGCGCGAGATCACCCTCGTGCCCGGTCTCCGCCGGATGAAGGCGGAGTGCCTGGATCGCCTACGGCCGGACACGGTGATCGTGTTCGACACGCACTGGGAGTCCACGTTCGAGCACATCGTCACGGCGCACGAGCGTCGGAGCGGCCGCTTCACCAGCCACGAGCTGCCTCGAGGCATGGCCGGGATCCCGTACGACATGCCCGGGGACCCCGAGCTCGCCAGGTCGATCGCCACTCAGGCACAGGGGCGCGACGATTGTTGGATCATCGCCTGCGACGATCCCTACCTCCCGATCTTCTACGGCACGGTGAACATCTGGACGTTCCTCGGCGACCCGGATACCCGGTGGATCAGCGTGGCGATCAACCAGACGTGCGATACGGACGACTTCCTCCTGTTCGGCGAGCTGATCGGCCGAGCCGTCGCGGAGAGCGACCGACGGGTCGTGCTGCTCGCGTCCGGCGGCATGACCCATCGCTTCTTCAACTTCAAGGTGCTCCGGCAGCGCGAGAGCCAACGAGCGCCGGACAACATCTACGACCCGGCGTACTACGAGGCGGACATGAAGGTGCTCGGGATGCTCGAGGCGGGTGACCACGCCGGGGTCATCCGCAACATGCCCGAGTACCGCAAGGCGCATCCTGAGGGGAAGTTCGGCCACTACCTGATGATGGCCGCGGCGCTCGGCGGCGAGGCCTGTACGGCGCCGGGCGAGCGGTTCTCCGAGTACGAAGCGTCCGTGGGGACCGGACAGGTGCACGTGTGGTTCGAGCGGCCCGAGGGTGGCTGGACGGCACCCGGGGCGTGATGGCCTCGAGCGAGGTGACCGGCCGCTCGCGGAGGCGTATCGTTCGAGCTTTCCACGGATCAGGTGGGGGAGCCCGGACCGTCGTGGGTGAGGAGGGGTCATGACGAGGTCTCGATGGTTGGCACTGGCGCTGGCGGCGATGGCGGTGCTCGCGGCGTGCGGCGGTGAGGAGGAGGACGGCGGCTCGACGACCGGCGTGACCGGCGCCGAGGGGGGGACCGCGGCTCTGCCGCTGGACACGTGGCTCGCCACCGATCTCGGTTCGTGCGCCGAGGCTCCGACCGGTGAGCCGCTCCGGATCGGCTACGCGGCGGACCTGTCCGAGCTCGGTGGGTTTGCCGACGGACCCGGCAGCGAGGCCGCCACCTTCTTGGCCGAGCTCATCAACTGCGCGGGCGGGGTGGAGGGCACGCCCGTCGAGGTCATCGTCCAGGACATCCAAGGTGATCCCGAGGTGACGCAGCGCGCGGCCCAGGACCTGTTGGACGCGGGGGTCCACGCGATCATCGGACCGCCCTTCGCGGACTTCGGCCTACCGCTCCTCCAGGTCGTCGGCGGGCAGGTGCCGGTGCTCTTCGCGGCCTCGACCGAGCCCACCCTGCCCAACGCGGAGCAGCTCTCGTTCCTCGTGTCGTTCGACGACACGACGCAGGCCACGCAGGCGGCGGAGCTCGCCATCCGCGAGGGATTCGAGACGGCCGTGACCTTCAGCTCACCCGGTCCGTACTTCGGCTACAACCCCGAGGTCTTCACGCAGGTGTTCGAGGAGGCCGGGGGGACGGTGCTCGCCGACTACACGTTCTCGCTGGAGGACACCGACTTCTCGACCCAGGTGAACGATCTCGCGAACCTGCCGGAGACCCCGGATGTCCTGTACACGGCGATGATCACGCCGCAGCTCGGTCCGCTGCTGGGGCAGATCCAGGGCGCGGGGCTCGACCTGGCGCTGATCGGCGCCGACTCGTTCGACGCCACCAGCGTCTGGGACCTCGGCGACCTCGCCGAGGGCGCGTACTACACGACCCACGCGTATCCCGAGGAGGGGAGCTCGATGGCCGCGTTCCTGGATGCCTACGAGGCGGCTAGGGGCGAGCCCCTGCAGACCGTCTCGTTCGGCGCCCTGGCGGCGGACGCGGTCGTGCTGGTGGCCGACGCGTTCGCTCGCAGCGGGACGTTGGATGGTGGCGCCATCGGGGAGGCGCTGCGCTCGGCGGAGGGCGTGGAGGTCGTCACGGGCTCCGTCACGTACGCAGGGACCAACGGCGTGCCGATCAAGCCCCTGTACATCCAGCGGGTGATGGGAGGCCAGCCCACGCTGGCCGAGGTGATCGAGCCCTGAGCCAACGGAGCGGCGGGTGCTGACGGTCGATGGCCTCACCACCACCTACGGGTCCATCGCCGCCATCCGCGACGTGTCGCTGCGTGTGGACGCCGGTGAGATCGTCGGGCTCATCGGCCCGAACGGTGCGGGCAAGAGCACGCTGCTGAACACGACGGTCGGCCTCCTGCGGCCCTCGGCCGGCCGGATCGGGCTCGAGGATCGCGACGTCACCGGGTCCTCGCCGGACGCGATGCTCCGCCTCGGCGTCGCGCTGGTGCCCGAGCGGCGCCGGCTCTTCGCCGACCTGACGGTGGTCGAGAACCTCCAGGTGGCGGGGATCACGGTCCCTTCGGCGGAGCGTCGGCGGCGGCTCGAGGAGGTCGTCGAGCTGTTCCCCCTCCTGGGGCGCCGGCGCGCGTTCCCGGCCGGGTACCTCTCCGGTGGCGAGGCGCAGCAGCTCGCCATCGCTCGGGCGCTGATGAGCGGTGCCCGTCTGCTCCTGATGGACGAACCGACCCTCGGCCTCGCGCCCGCCCTGGTCGACACGGTCTTCGAGCTGATCGTGGATCTGCGCGCCCGGGGACGGACGCTGCTCGTCGTCGAGCAGAACGCGAGGAGGCTGCTCGAGGTGGCCGACCGCGCGTACCTGATGCGCACGGGCGCGATGGTGGCCGAGGACTCCGGTCCGGGTCTGAGGGAGCGCGAGGACCTGTTCGAGGTGTACCTGGGGGTGGAGGGATGACCCAACTCGTCCAGAACCTGGTGGACGGGCTCGGGCAGGGAAGCATCTACGCACTGCTCGCGCTGGGGCTGACGCTCATCTTCGGCGTGATGCACCTGGTCAACTTCGCTCACGGCGAGCTCATCACGGTCTCCTCGTACGCGGCCTACGCGCTGGCTTCCCGGGGCGTGGGGTGGGGCCTGATCGCGCTCGCCGTGATCGTGGTCTCGGTCCTGACCGCCGTGGCCATCGAGTTCCTCGCGTTCCGGTGGGTCCGCGGCGCGAGCGAGTTCACGATGCTCCTCACGTCGTTCGGGGTGCACTTCGTCGTGGCTGCGCTCTTGGTGATGTACGTGTCGCCCAGACCGCTGAACTTCCCCAAGCCTGCGTGGATCTTCGACACCGTCGCCCTCGGTGGGGTGACCCTCGAGCTCGTGGACCTCGTCACCATCGCGGTCACGCTCGTGACGCTCGCAGCGACGGGCCGGGTGCTGCGCAGGACGATGTTCGGGATCGCGCTGCGGGCGGCGGCCGAGGACTTCGATGCCGCGCGCATCATGGGGGTCCGCTCCAACCTGGTCATCCGGGGCGCGTTCGCGCTGTCCGGGGTCCTGGCCGGGGTCGCCGCCGTCTTCTGGCTGATGCGGACGGGCACCGCCTCCCCGACGGCGGGCCTCACGCCACTGCTGTTCGGCGTCATCGCAGCGATCGTCGGTGGCCTCGGGAGCCTGGGAGGCGCGATCCTCGGCGGCATGGCCCTCGGCCTCGTCCAGGTCTTCCTCCGCTCGTGGCTCCCGTCGGACGTCGCGGGCCTGACGGAGGGTCTGCTGTTCGTGCTCATCGCCCTGCTGTTCATCGTCCGACCTCAGGGGTTCGTCACGGTGCGCCGGGCCGAGCGGGTCTGATGCGCAGGGAACCCCTCGAGCGCCTGATCCTCCCCGCCGGAGAGGCGCTCACGCTCTTCGCGATCCTCGTCCTGGGGGGCCTCCTGTACACGGCGTTCGGAGGGTCGGCGCGGGACACGCTCGTGAGCCAGATGCTCGTCAACGCGATCGTGGTGCTCGGGCTGCAGGTGTACATCGGCAACACGGGGATCCTGTCCTTCGGGCACATCGGGTTCGCCGCCATCGCCGGTTACGCGGTGGCGATCGCGGCCATCGACCCGGCGTTCAAGCGGGTCTTCATCCCGGAGGCTCCGTTCGGGCTCGCCGAGGTTCAACTGGATCCCCTGGCCGCCACCCTCGTGGCCGTCATCCTGGTCGGTCTCGTCGCGTTCGTGATCGGGCTCGGCTTGGTCCGTTCCGGGGCTCGGGCCGGGGCGGTCGCGCCGACGATGATCACGCTCGCGCTGCTGTTCCTCGTGTACGAGGCGGCGAGGAACTTCACCGACCTGACCGGGGGGGACCGGTCGGGCCTGTCGTTCGGTCCGGGCAACTCGCTGCAGGGGCGGGGCTGGATCTACCTCGCCCTGGGCCTGTCGATCCTCGGCGCCCGGCTGTTCCGCGAGTCGCGACCCGGCCGCCTCGCACAGGCGGCGCGTGAGGACGACCTCGCGGCCCGCGCCTCCGGCATCGATCCCGGTCCTCCGCAGATGATCGCCCTCCTGCTCTCGGTCGCCATCGTGGCGGTCGGTGCGTCCCTGCGCGTCCAGTCGCTGGGCTCGATGACCCCGAACTTCTTCTTCTTCAGCTACACGCTCCTCACGCTCGCGATGCTCGTCGTGGGCGGCCGCAAGAGCGTGACCGGCGCCCTGCTCGGGGTCGTCGTCATCACGGCCGGGAGCGAGCTCACCCGGTACCTCGCGAGCGATGCCGTGTCCGTGCCGGGGTTCGACTGGCTCCTCAAGGAGGGGCTGTCCGACGTCTTCCTGGGTGGCGCGATGCTCGTGTTCATGATCGTCCGTCCGGACGGCCTCCTGGGCGACCGGGAGCTGGGCGACCGGGTCCTCCTGCGGCTTCGGTCGGCCCAGCCCCCGCCCGACGCGACCGAGCCCGCCTCGCCGCCGAGCGTCCCATCCACCCTCACGGTCACGGGCCTCAGCGTGCAGTTCGGCGGGTTCCTCGCGGTCCACGACGCATCCCTCCAGGTCCGCTCGGGCGAGATCGTCGGGCTCATCGGACCCAACGGCGCCGGGAAGACGACGCTGCTGAACGCCATCACGGGCGTGGTCCCGGCGAGCGCGGGGACGGTCCGGCTGGACGATCGCGATCTCACCGGACGGACGACGCACCGGATCGCGCGGGCAGGGGTCGCACGGACCTTCCAGAACTTCCGGCTGTTCCCGGCCCTGCCGATCCGAGAGCACGTCGAGGTCCCGGCGCTGGTGGCCGAGCGGCACCGCCATGGGGGGACCGGACCCGACCCCCTGGGCCTCCTGGTCGCCGGCGGCCTCTGGGACGGGCGTGAGCGCCCCGCCGGCGAGCTCGACACGGGCACGGCTCGGAAGCTGGAGCTGGCCCGGGCCGCGGCGCTCGCCCCCGCGTTCCTCCTCCTCGACGAGCCCACGACAGGGATGAACGAGGCCGAGTCCGCGGCGATGATCGAGCACGTCCGCAGGACCGCCGGGTCGGTCGGCGCCGGCGTCCTGGTCATCGACCACGACCTGCACTTCATCACCCGGGTCTGCGATCGGATCGTGGTCCTGGACCAGGGGAGGGTCATCGCCGAGGGGACCCCGGAGGAGGTCAGGGGGGACGCCGCGGTCCGCGAGGCCTACCTCGGCACCTCCGCCGATCGGTCGGGATGAGCCTGCGCCGCGCCACCCGGGCTCCCGACGGTAGCATCCTGCACATGTCGGTGGGGGACCGCGCGCTCCGGCTCGACGCGTCGCGTCAGGAGGCGCTCCGGCACGCCGCCGAGCTCATCGCGCAGGCCTGGCGGAGCTTCGATCGGTTCCGTCCCGAGGAGCCGCCCCTGGACGAGCGGGTTCGGGCGCTCCTGCAGGCCGCGTTGCCCGAAGCTGGGGTCCCGGTGCATGAGGCCCTGAACGACGCCGGCCGGATCCTGGACGCGTCGATCGCGCAGCCACGCCCCCGGTACTTCGCGTTCATCGGCTCCTCGGGTCTGGAGATCGGGGTGATCGGCGACGCGATCGCCGCCGCCTACGACATCAACCTCGCCGTCGACGCCCGGGCCGCGACCGAGATCGAACAGCAGGCCGTCCGGTGGGCGGGGGAGTTCGTCGGCTTCCCGGCCGGGAGCGGGGCCTTCACCAGCGGCGGCACCGTGAGCAACACGACGGCCCTCGCCGCCGCGCGCGAACGAGCGCTCCCGCTCTCGCGCGTGAAGGGTCTGGGCGGGCGCCGGGTGGCCGTGTACTGCTCCACGGAGGTCCACTACTCGATCACGCGGGCGGTGGAGCTCCTCGGGATCGGCTCGGAGAACCTCCGCGCGGTGACGATCGACGGGCGCCGGCGCCTGCGGCCCGAGGCGCTCGCGGCGGCGATCGATCGGGACGTGGCGCAGGGGGTCACGCCGATCGCCGTGGTGGCCTCGGCCGGGACGACGCTCACCGGAGCGATCGACCCCCTCGACGAGATCGCGGATGTATGCGAGACGCGAGGGATCTGGCTCCACGTCGACGGTGCCTACGGGCTCCCGGCCGCCGGGGTGCCCTCGATGCGCGAGGCCTTCGCCGGGCTCGAGCGCGCCGACTCGGTGTCGCTCGACGCCCACAAGTGGCTCTACCTGCCCAAGGCGTGCGGCGTGGTGCTCGTGCGACGCGGTGGGGACCTCGAGAACGTCTTCGCCCACCAGGAGGGGTACCTACCCCATCAGAGGCACGAGCTGTACGCGGTCGACATCACCCTGGAGTACTCGCGACCGTTCCGCGCGCTGAAGTTCTGGCTGGCGTTCCGCGCCCACGGGGCCCCGGCGTTCCGGGAGGCGATCGAGCGGAACCTGGCGCAGGCGCGGCTCCTGTACGAGGAGGTCGAGCGGCACGAGGACCTCCACGCGCTCGGCCCGCCGCAGCTGTCGATCGTGCCCTTCCGCCACGTGCCCGAGGGGGCGCCGGACGTCGACGCGCACAACGCCGCCCTCGCCGAGGCGCTCCAGGCGGACGGGCGCGTGTACCTGGCCTCGGCCCTGATCGATGGCCGGGTCTACCTCCGCCCCTGCTTCGTGAACTTCCGAACCACCGAGGAGGACGTGCTCGCCCTCGTGGAGATCACCCGCGAGGTCGGCGCACGCTTGGCCGCGGTCGGGCGCAACGCGTAGGCGGACGTCCCGCCTCAGGCGAACCAGGGGATCGTGACCAGCACGATCACCAACGTGGCCGAGACGACGACCAGCGCGCGGCGGTTGGCCGCTCGGGGGTCGCGCGATCGGTACGCGTGCGCGAGCCCGCCGTGCGCGACGCCCACCATCGCCAGCATCACCGCTGGGTGGATGTAGGAGAGGAACGCGTCACCTCCCTCCCAGCGCTCCTGGCCCACCCACAGGACGATCCCGATCGCCGATTGGATGCCGAGCAGCCACGCGTACGCCTGGGTCCAGAAGTGCGCGCTCGGGTCCCAGCCGCCCCTGCCCTTGGCCACCACGATCGCCACGATCGCCGCCACCGCGGATGCGAGGACCACCCACCGGACGACCACGTGCAGCGACACCAGGCTCTGGGACACGCCACCGGGAGCCTACCCACGCGCCCCGGATCGCGTCCCGCCGCCGGCCCCGATGACCACTACACTTCCACGGCCGGCCCCGTCGGGGGCCACGGGAGCGAGGAGCAGCATGGCCGAGGCGCTCGTCGGCGTCGTGATGGGTTCGAGGTCGGACTGGGAGACGATGCAGCACTGCGTCGGGCAGCTGCGCGAGCTCGGTGTCGCCTGCGAGGTCCGCGTCCTCTCGGCTCACCGGACCCCTGACGACCTCGCCGCGTGGGTCTCCTCGGCCGAGGAGCGTGGCGTCCAGGTCTTCATCGCGGCGGCGGGCATGGCGGCGGCCCTCCCCGGCGTCGTCGCCGCGAGGACGACCCTCCCGGTGCTCGGCGTCCCGATGGGATCGCCGCTCTCCGGGCTGGACTCCCTGCTGTCGATGGTGCAGATGCCGGCGGGCATCCCCGTCGGGACGCTCGCCGTCGGCCGCGCGGGAGCGGTGAACGCGGCGATCCTCGCCACGCAGATCCTGGCTGCCTCGCGCCCGGAGCTGCGCGAGCGACTCACGCGTCACCGAGCTGAGCAGGCCGAGCGCATCCTGTCCGAACCCGATCCCTCCGCCGGCTGAGCATGGCCTACCTCACGTGTCCGTGGTGCCTGGCGCCGCAGCAGGTGGGCGATCAGGAGCGCGGCTACCAGTGCTACACGTGTTACGTGGAGGTCGCCTTCTACGAGTGCCCCGAGTGCCACTTCCTCCAGACCGTGAGCAAGCGGTGGACCGCCTGCACCTGCGGGCGGTGCGAGACGAAGATCGAGCTGCCGCGCCGATGGGGATTCATCGCGGGTGCGACGGCCGATCGCGTCGAGGGCTGGGCGCAGACCTGGCCGAAGCTGTAGCGTCAGTCGCGGCGGCGCTGTGACCACCACGCGAGCCCGGCGGCCGCCAGGGCGAGCGCCGCGGCGACGCCGAACCGGTACGAGCCCCCGAGCTGCTCGACCTCGACGAGCGGGGCCGGCCGCGCATCGAGGAGCTCGCGCATCGCGTCCTTGGACAGCCCGGCCTCCCTCGCTCGGGCGACGAACGCGTCCCCCCAGAACAGCGAGCCGAGCCTGGAGAAGCCCAGGACGGCGCCCGCCGTCGCCGCGGCCAGGAGCGCGATCAGCGGATGCGCGAACGCCGGCAGGGTGGCCCCCAGATCGAGGCTGTACCAGAACCACAGGGCCCCGAGCACGAGGAGAACCGCGGCCACGCCGAGCACCACCCGACCCCGCATGACGTCGCTGCCCTGGAAGACGAGGTCGGCGACGACCCTGGCTCCGCGATCACCCATGGTCACGATCTGCCCGTCGACCCAGGGCATCGACAGGGACGAGTAGGCGACGATC
>Ga0073934_10002228_pt1 | contig 41598 bp, 41 predicted proteins | sample LarsenN4metaG_FD_76834 | JGI IMG/M metagenome (GOLD analysis project Ga0073934, IMG submission 76834) | Hot spring sediment bacterial and archeal communities from British Columbia, Canada, to study Microbial Dark Matter (Phase II) - Larsen... ...
CCGCCAAGCGCCGCAAACGTCATCTGCCGCATCGAAAACCCCGTCGACCATGAATGTCCCAATCAGGGTGGACTGCTTCGCCCGCTTCGGGAATCCTCGGACTTGTTCAGAGTGTCCCTAGTCATGCAGCCGGATGTGCAGCTCTCACTTCTGACCGCCGCGGGCGTTCCAGAACCGCGCGAGGATTGGTCGGCCGCGGGGCGCGATAATCTGGCCCAGAGCCTAGCCACGCTTGTGGAGCGCGAGGAACACGTCGCCAGCGCGCTCGATCCGTCCACCGCCATGGAGGGCCGAGTCGGCCAGATTATTCGCCTGCACGACGCGGTCGGCGGCGCAATCATATCCGAAAGGCTGGGCGTCAGGCTGCCAACACGCCGTAACGCCGGCCCATGGACATTGGGCGAAGGCGTCCAGGAGCTCGGCGCCGCTTATAACGCCGACTACGCGCTCTTCGTGGTGGCCCGCGGGTCCTATGCGAGCAGTGCGCGCGCCGCAGCCGCCATCGTCGGTCTTGTGGCCGGCGTCTATGTGCCGATGGGCGGCCAGCAGGTGTTTGCATCGCTAGTGGACCTTCGCACGGGCAACATCGTCTGGTTCGGCTTCGAGACTGCCGGCGCCAAGGATATGCGTGAAGCAGACGGCGCGGCCGAGCTTGTCGCCGAACTCATGAGCGAGGCGCCGTTATGAAACTGTCCGCCGCCGCAGCGGCGCTCGCGCTGGCGGTTGCGACGGGCGCCAACGCCCAGGACGGAGCCGCTCCCAACGCTGGCGCGCCTGCGGCCATCTCGTCCGCGCCCAACACAGACACCGCCGAAACCCAACCTGTAAGGGCTGGGCCGGTGGAATCGCCGACGCCCGTGGACGCTTCTCTCCCGCCGACCGAAACCGCGCGACCGGCGCCTTCCCGCCTGCGTCCGGCCGTCGACACAGACGAGGGCGGGCTTTGGGGCATGGCCGACCGCGCCGAGCAGGAGGCGCGCAATTCGGGACAACTGGAATCGGATCCGGCGCTGAACAGTTATCTGCGCGACCTCGCCTGCCGCGTCGCAAACGATGTGTGCGGCGACATCCGCCTCTATGTGATGAACAGGCCGTACTTCAACGCGTCCATGGCGCCGAACGGCTACATGGAAGTGTGGTCGGGCTTGTTGTTGCGATCGGAAGACGAGGCGCAGCTCGCATTCGTGCTGGGCCACGAAATCGCGCACTATCGCGCAAACCATTCACTGGCGATGCTGCGCACCATTCGCAGCCGCGCGGGCGCGGCGGCTGTTTTTTCGATTATCGCGGCCGGCGCTGGCGCTGGCATAATCGGCGACATCGTCTATCTCGGCACGATCGCCTCGGTGTTTGGATTTTCGCGCGAGAACGAAGCGGAAGCCGATTTCGCCGGTTACGATCACGCCGTGGCCGCTGGCTTCGATCCGAGCGCAGGACACAGGCTTTGGAGCAATCTGCTCGCCGAGACTCGTGCCTCGGACAACCCGGACACGCGCCGCCAGGAAACGCGCGCCAGCATCTTTCGCACGCATCCGATCTCGGCGGACCGCATCGAAGCGCTGAGCGAGCGCGCCGCCCAAGCAAGCAGCAGCGAAACCCATCGCGAACGATACCGGGCCGCGATCCGCCCGTTTCTCGATGAATGGCTGCGCGCCGATTTGCGGCGTCGCGACTACGGCCAGACGTCGCTGCTGCTGGATCGGCTGGCGGCGCACGGAGAAGACCTGGGCGTCGTCGAGTATTACCGCGGCGAGATCAGCCGGCTGCGCCGCGGCGAAGGAGATCGCGAGCGCGCGCTTCAACACTACACGAACGCGATCGCGCATCCCGACGCGCCCGCCGCCGCTTGGCGCGAACTGGCCGAGCACGCCGCACGAGACGGGCGCAACGCTGAAGCCGCCGCTTTGCTGACCACATATCTGGAGCGCGCGCCTGAAGCAGGCGATCGCGCTTTGGTCGAGGCGCGCATCGCACAACTTTCAGGAGGGGGACAATGAATATGACGAGGCGCGGCCTACTTGCCGCCGCAGCTGCGAGCGCCTTGGCCGGCTGCGCAAGCATTCCGACCGTGCGCGCAGGCTCTTACCAGGCGCGGGGCGCGAATTTCGCCGTAAGCCTCAGCCGGCCCTGGTCGGATCTGACGGCCTTCGCGGGCACAGCGCGCGGCGTGCGCGTGCTGAGCATCGACGGGGTGGCTCTCAATGGATTGTACCTGGCGACGATCGAGCCCGAAGGCTCTTTCGTCAGAGTGATGGACCGAGACACGCCCCGTCCAACTTACCGCGCGGACATGAGCGAAACGGAATTGGTGGAGTTCGTCATCGATTCGCTGGCCACCATGAATTACCAAGCGCCGGAACCGGCGGCGCTGCGGCCGCAGACCTTGGCCGGCGCGCCGGGCGTGCGTTTCGACATCACCGCGCGCACAGAAGCGGGCCTCAACATGTCCGGTACAGCCCTCGTCGCGCGCGCCGGCGAGAACCTGAACATCCTGCTCTTCCTCGCGCCCAGCGAACATTACTATGGCGCTTTCGCACGCGAGATCGACGCCGTGTTCGCAAGCGCCACGCCGGCGTGATTAGCTAGCCCATCACGAAGGCGTTGAGCTTGTTGCCGTCGGGATCGCGGAAGTAGCCGGCATAGAAGCCCGGCCAGCGCTCGCCGGCTGGACCTTCGCACTTGGCGCCGAGCGAGATGGCGAGATTGTAGACCGCGTCCACATGGGCGCGGTCCTTGCACTCGAGAGCAACCATCACGCCGTTTCCGACCGTCGCCGGATTGCCGTCGAACGGCTTGGTGAGGCCGATGCCCGCGCCGCCGCCCGGCTCGCCCCAAGCGATGAACGTGTCGCTTTCCATCATGCGCTTTACGCCCATCGCCTCGGCGATGGCGTCGTAAAACGCAGCGGCGCGTTGGAGATCGTTTGTGCCGAGCGTGACGTAACCGATCATGACGTTCTCCCCTGTTGGTCAGCTTCCAAGTCGGTGGCGATAGCCTCCAAGTCCTGCGCCCCATGCACAATGCGCACGATCTTGATCGCGTCGGCCTCGGATAGGAATATTACGATGTGGCTCTTGGCCACGATGCGCATGTATCGAGATTCCGCAACGAGCTCCGCGCCTCTTACACGACCGGCTTCCAGCGCCTTGAGACGCGAGCGGATCGTGTGCGCCACTTTCAAGGCGGCGCGCGCTCCGAGGTTTTCGCGGTACCAATCGAGAATTGCGGCCATGTCGCGCCGAGCCTGCGGCGTGACGTCGAGCCGACGTTTCATTCAGCAGCTTTGCCGGCGGCCTCTTCGCGCTCGGCTTCGAGGGCCAGGTCTGCTATCCATCGATCAAGTTCACGCATGAACTGATCGCCTGGAATCCAGCCGACACGATCCGCTTCCGCCTCCGCGTCGTCCAGCGACTTGCGAAACGCTTCCGTCGCAAGCCTGTAGCCGCGAACACCCTTGGCGACCGCAGCCTCCACGCTTTCCGCCCGGCCAGCCGCGACCTCGGCGTGGGCCCAAGCTTCTAGGTCAGCGGGGAGGGTGATAGCTGTCATGGCCTGAAAATAACATAAGCGAAGCCGAAGCGCACTCTCTAGCGTAACCGTTTGCCTTCGCGCATGTGCGCAGGCGAAATACGCGTCACTTCATCGAAACGGCGCTTATAGTCGTCACGCGACCACAGCCACGCCTCCGCGAGGACGTATTGTCTGTCGTAAAGCAGCCAGATCAATTGATCCCAATCATAATTCGTCGCTTTGGCAACGAGCGTGACGAATGATCCTGGCCTACCGCTCGCCGATTGGCTTTCACCTGATAGCGGACACCGCGCCACGCGAAGTCAAACCCTTTGCGGACAGCGGTTGCATTTGCACAGGCCAGGCAATACTCAGGCTCCGGCATTCCGATCAGGATCGCGGCGTCGTACTCGGAAAGTGCCGACGTGATCGCAGGAGCAACTCCGTAGCTCTCCTGCCAGGCCAGCGCGATCCGAACTAACTCGTCGCGCAGGGACATCCCTATCCCTTCACCGCCTGCACGATCTTCCGCGCTGCATCTTCGAGATCCTCCGCAGCGATCACGTTGAGCCCGCTGTCGCGGATGATCTGTTTGCCTTCTTCGACATTAGTGCCTTCGAGACGCACGACGAGCGGGACGGAAAGGCCGGTTTCTTTCACAGCTTCGACGATGCCGGCCGCGATCACGTCGCAGCGGGCGATGCCGCCGAAAATATTGACGAGGATGCCCTTCACGTTGGGGTCGGCGAGGATGATCTTGAAGGCGGCCTCGACCTTGTTCTTGTCGGCGCCGCCGCCGACGTCGAGGAAGTTCGCGGGCTCGGCGCCGAAATGCTTGATGATGTCCATCGTCGCCATGGCGAGGCCCGCGCCGTTCACGAGGCAACCGATTTCGCCGTCCAGCGCAATGTAGGAGAGATCGTATTTCGAGGCTTCGATCTCTTTTTCGTTCTCTTCGCCGAGATCGCGCATCGCTTCCCATTCGGGATGGCGGAATTCGGCGTTCGAATCGAAACTCACTTTCGCGTCGGCGCAGACGAGCTTGCCGTCCTCGGTGACGATGAGCGGATTGATTTCCAGAAGGCTCATATCGCTCTTCACGAAGGCGTCGTAGAGCTTCTTGATCAGCGCATCGCATTGCGCGGCGAGATCGCCGCTAATTCCGAACGCGGCGGCGATCTTCGCGGCGTCGGCCGGCGTGGGGCCTGTCAGCGGATCGATGCCGACAGTGGTGATTTTCTCCGGCGTGTCGTGCGCGACTTCTTCGATGTTCATGCCGCCGGCTTCGCTGGCGACGAAGGCGACGCGCCCCTGCTCGCGGTCAACCAAGGCTGAGAGATAGAATTCCTTGGCGATCTTCACGCCTTCTTCGATGTAGAGGCGCTTGACGACGCGGCCCTGCGGGCCCGTCTGCAGCGTCACCAGCGTTCGCCCCAGCATTTGCTGCGCAAAGAGCCCGACCTCTTCGGGCGCTTTGGCGATCCGCACGCCGCCTTTCTCGCCGGCTTCAGGCTCTTTGAACTTGCCTTTGCCGCGCCCGCCTGCGTGGATCTGGCTCTTCACCGCCCAGACCGAACCGCCGAGCCTGGCCGCGGCGTCCACCGCCTCTTCGGTCGTGAACGCGGGAAAGCCGCGCGGCACGGGCACGCCGAAGCTTTTGAGGACGGCTTTGCCTTGGTATTCGTGGATGTTCATGACGGTCCTTCGGTCGGGCGCGCTCGCGATTAGGGCAATAAGGCAATAAGGCAATAGGGCAATATACGAAGGGCGATGGGAAGGCCCAACGCGAGCGGCTTCGCCAGATAGCTAGGTCGCCAAGTCGCCAGTCGATACGCATGCGCGGACGCATCGGTCGGCGCGAGCCTTCCGATTGGCGATTGGCGACCTGGCGATTGGCGCCAGGAGGCGGGGCGCGCGATCCGCGCTCTGGTTTGGTTTGGGTTGCGAAGTTCATCTCTGAACCTCGCCGCGCGCTTCGCGCGCCCCGTTGCGATCTGTGCTCGTCAGGCTTGGGTCTGCGTTCTTTGCACAGGTGAGCCCCAAGTCCCCGACGGCGTGCGGGCCTGCCAAGGTCCCGGACCCCGGCGTTTCTCGTGTGCGCGACTACCTGAAAACGCACTCACGCCGGCTTTATCACGCTCGACCGCATCTCCCGCGTCCGCTCGGCTCGGCTAGCCAGTGAACCTCCCGTGCGAGAGACAAGCGGATTATCGCTCAGCTTTGGCGCTGTCGGATACGTTTTCTGCGGGGCGTTGATTTTATTGGCAGAAAGCGGCGAACTCTGTGGGATAGACAGGCCTACGATCGAGCGCGATCGGTGACGCCGGCGCCCGATGCCGGCCTGTCTTCCCCGTAGGCAATCTCGCCCGCGGCCACGCTGGTGCCGATTTGCGGAGAGAATTCTTCCTTCGAGGCGGGGCCTTCGCGCGTGTTGCGCCGCCAGAACATGGCGCCGGCGACCGAGAGCGCGGCCGCGCCGGCGAACCAGAACATGCCCGGCACGTCGAACAGATCGACCAGCGGGCCCATGATCAACGGGCCGACGACGGAGCCCGCAGCCCACACGAACAGCACCCCGGCGGCGGACTGCGCGAGTTTGCCGGGCTCGGCCCGATCGGCCATGTGCGCAACGGCGATGCCGTAGAACGACAGCGCGCCCGCGCCCCACAAGAAAAACAGCGCCACCGCCGACCAGTGCGCGAGCCGCCCGCTCCACAACGCGAGCGCAAACGCCGAAAGCGCAGCGAGCAGCGTGAGGGCGGCGATCACGCTGCGCCGGTCGATGCGGTCTGAAACGCGGCCGGCGGGCCATTGCAGCAACAGCGAACCGACGAATGCCGCGGAATAGAACTCGGCCGCGGCGCCCGACCCGTAGTGCTGCGCGGCGTAGAGCGGCGCGAGCGCGAGCACGCCGCCGTTCACAAGGCCAGCCCCGAAACTGGCGATCACCGCCGCGGGCGCCGTGGCGAATTGTTCGACCAGCGCGAGCGGCTGCGCCTTCGGGGGATCGGGCTGTTCGGCGGCGGTGAAGCAGACCGGCACCATCGAGAGCGCCGCGAGCGCGGCGGCGATCATCCAGGGCTCAGCCTCATTGGCAGGATAGCTGAAGGCGAAGAATGGGCCCAAGGCGAGCGCGCCTTTGGTGAGGACCATGTAGACGCTCATCACTTCGCCGCGCACCCGCGCGCCGATGGAAAAGCTCATCCAGCTTTCGATGGCCGCAAACATGAGCGCGACCGCCATGCCGGCAATCATGCGCGCCATGCCCCACGCCCACACAGCGTCGCTGAAATGCAGCATCAGCGTGGTGATGGAAAACACGGCTGCGCACGCAGCGTAAACGCGAATGTGCCCCACGCGCGCCAGGAGCGCGGTGGCGACCATCGCCCCCATCATGAACCCGGCCGAGTACGACGCAGCGACAAGACCCAGCGCGGTGCGCGAGTGCCCCTCTTCGGTGAAGGCCAGCGGGATGCGCACGCCCAACAAGCCGCCCGCGAGCTGCAGGATCGCAACAGCGGCTATAAGTGCAGCGACGTTGCGCAGCAGGCTGGTCATGGGCGCCTGCTTCTAGAATTGTTTCTCCGGACGCGGAATCGGCAAAAACGCCGCCCTGCTAGCCGAAGAAGAATTCGAACATGAACCGTCCGGGAATGAAGCTGAGGCCGCCGGCGATTAGCAGCCCACCGACGAAAATGCCGGTCATGGCGCGACGGTGCGCGGCGACGTTGCGGCGGCGAATGGCGAAAATCGCCATCGGCAACGCCACGATGGTCCAGCCGCTGAGGAGGTGGACGAGCGACCAGACGCCGTGATTGAGCTCAGTAATCCACAGGCTGGAAAGCGCCGTCGCCGCCATCGCCGCCACCCAGCTCCAGCCAAGCGCCTTGTGGAAGCCGCCGCCCTTGCGCCGAAAAAGGATCGCCGTGCCGATGACCAACGCCGTCAGAGCAGCGATGACATGCGCCTTGATGACCCAGGAGAGTTGCTCCCACAGCATCCAGTCCGGCCCGTGGAACGAAACCTCGGAAGCTCGAGTGGCGATCTGCGGCAGGAATGGCGCGACCGCGCCCGCGAGTATGCCGATCGTCAGCGCCCAGCCGATGCGGTTGGGCCATTTCCATTGTGCACGTTGGGCCGTCATGGGCTTCTGCTCTCCGTCAAAGGTGCTAGATGCCTGACCCGGAAAGGACGCCCGTGCAGCCGCGCCTACGCGAAGCCGCCGACAAAATACGCGAGAGGCCGGCCTCCGCAGCTCACGTTGCGCGAAATGCGGCCGAGGAGCCGCCGGCCTGGCGGCGCTGGGCGCGCAATCTCGGCATTGCCGCAGCCGCCGGTGTTTTCCTGGCGCTCTCCGGCGCCATGGATACGGGCGACGCGCCGCTGGCGCTGCGTTTTCTCTACTGGCTGCCGCTGATGATGGGCGGCGCACTGGTCGGCCATGCCGTCTCGACCGCCCTGTCGCGCGCGCGGTTCGCGCGTTCGAACCGATGGCTGTTCGGCGCTACCCTGGCGCTGGCCATCTCGCTTCCCGTGACCCTGCTGGTGTGGGGCTACACCAGCCTGGTGTTCGGCGCGTTCCCGGCCGGCGCGCTGCCGGGGCTGTTCGGCGCGGTGCTGCAGCGCGGCCATGACCGGCATCATGATGCTGGCCAACCAGCCCGGCCGCCTCACCCATGCGCCCGCGATCGGCGCGCCCGCGCCTTCGGTGCGGTTCCTCGAGCGCTTGCCGCCCAAACTGAAAGGCGCCGTGCTCTACGCGGTGTCCGCGGAAGATCATTATCTGCGCCTGCACACGTCCAAGGGCAGCGACCTCATCTTGATGCGGCTGTCCGACGCGCTTGTGGAGCTCGAAGGGCTCGAAGGGGCGCAAACGCACCGGTCCTGGTGGGTCGCCAAGGAGGCGGTGGAGAGCGCGCGGCGGGAGGGCGATCGCGTGATGCTGACGCTGAAGGGCGGCGTCGAGGCGCCCGTCAGCCGGCCGAACGTCAGGCCGCTGCGCGAGGCGGGCTGGTTCTAAAGCGGCGCGCGCTCGAAGCGCAGGATGTCCTCGCTGACCTGCTCGCCGCGCCGCATGCGGATCGTCATCACGATGCGGTTCTCGCCGTCGCGCCGAATGGTCAGGCCGTTGAACATGAGCGCGTCGGGCGTAACTGCAACAGGCTCGAACGCGTGCCACTCGTCTGCCGCTTCCCAGCCGATCATGTCAGGATTGAAGTGCTTCACGCGGAGACGCAGGCCGGCGTCCGTGACGTCGAGCAGAAGGAACTCGTAGAATTGCGGCGTCCCTTCGCGCCAATAACGGAAGTGCCCAATCATCTGTCCGCCTACAGGCGGCGCCCAAGCCTCTTCCATCTGACCGCCGAAGCCCTCGCCGACCCAACGGCCCGCGAGCCAGGCGGCGTCCTCGATGGTCGGACGCGCCGGTTCGGTCTGCGCCTGCGCGGCGCACGCCGCACTGAAAAGGGCGGCTGCGACGGCGATGGTAAGCATCAGTCTCGGCATCTGCGCTCCTCTGCCGCCATGACGCGCGGGGCGGGGCGATTTCGACATCAGGGCTGGGCGCGAAACTCCCAATCGCTGTCCGCCGCCAGATAGGCGAACACGGCCCACGCCGCGACATTCTGGCGAAGGGCGGCGGGGTCGATCTTGTCCAGGGTGTCGTTGGCGGTGTGGTGATAGTCGAAATAGTCGAGGCCGTTCTGGCTGAGATCGGCCACGGGCACGCCGGCGGTGCGCAGATCGCCGATATCGGCGCCGCCGGTGGCCGCGTTGTCGCCAAGGATGACGCCAAGCGGGGCGAGCTGGCGCTGGATCGCGCGCGCATAGGGCAAGGCCGGCTCGGCAAAGCGCGAACGAAAGCGCCAGACGCGGCCCGCGCCGAAGTCGCTTTCGGCGGCGATCACGTGATTCTCGGCAGCGTGCGCGCGGGCGTAATGCTCGCCGCCATGAACGCCGTTCTCTTCCGCGCCGGCGAGCAGGATGCGGATCGTGCGGCGGGGCCGGCGCGGCAGATCCCGGATGAGGCGCGCCGCCGCCGTGACGATGGCGACGCCCGCACCATCGTCGACGGCGCCTTGCCCCAGATCCCAGGAATCGAGGTGGGCGGCCAGAAGTACGATTTCCTCCGGCCGTTCGCGGCCGCGGATTTCGGCGATAACGTTGCCGGAGGGGGCGTTCTCGCGGATGTCGGCTTCGATCGTCAGCCGCACGCGCGTGGGGCCGCGTTCGACGAGGCGCGCCAGCAAATCGGCGTCCGCGGGGGAGAGCGCAGCGGCCGGCAACGAAGCGCCGTCGGCCTGGCGTGAGTTGCCGCCCTGGTGGGCGAAACGATGCGGATCGGTGCCGACCGAACGGATGAGGCAGGCCGCGGCGCCCTTGCGTTGAGCCATGGGGGCGCAGCGGCTGCGCTTCGTCACCGCGGCCGCGTAGCCCGAGCCGTCCATGGCGCGCGTCATGCGCTCGTCGATGAAGACGATGCGGCCGGCGACAGCGCTAGCGGGAGCTGCTTCGAGCGCGGCCATGTCGGCGAACCGCACGACTTCCGCTTCCAATCCGCCGGCGGGCGTCGAGGGCGAGCCGCCAAGCGCGGCAATCACCAGGCGCTGCGATGTCGGCGCGACCACTTCGGTATCTTCGCGCACGGCGTCCCAGTACGGAATGGTGAAGGGCTCGATGCGAACGTTTGTGAAGCGCTGCTCGCGCAGCATGGCCACCGCCCAGTCGCGAGCGCGGGCTTCCGCTTCCGAGCCGGCAAGGCGCGGACCCACTTCAGTCACCAAATCCTCAACGATCTCCCAGGCGAGGTCGCTTTCAAGCGCCGCAGCGCGCAGGCGATCCACATTGCGCTGCTGCTCGACGCTGATCGCGGCGACCGCTGGGGCCGCCGGCGCCGGAGCTGGCTGCTGCTGCGCGTTCGCCGATGAGGCCAGCGCAAGAGCCGCTGCCGCGGCCAACCAGAACACTCGCATATTGTCCCCCAAAATAATGCGACGAACTTGGCCATGTGCGGCGTCGATGTGAAGCGTCCAACCCGTCTCAGGCGTTTCGCCGCGCCCGCCACTGCGCCTTCGACTGGCCGTAGATGTCGACCAGGTGGTCCTCGAAGGGCGGGGCGAGTTCGACGTCCTCGCGCTCCAGACGCGAACCCAGACGCTCCGCCAGCGCAATGGAGGGCGCGTTTCGCTTGTCAATGCAATGAATCACGTGCTCCCAGCCGAGCGCATCGAAGGCCCAGTCGATCGCCGCCCTCGCGCCTTCAAGCGCATAGCCTTGGCCCATCGCGTTTGCCTTGAGGCCCCAGCCGACCTCGTCGCCGGGCCACGCGCCCTCCTTGCCGCCGGGCCGCCAAGGCCCAAGACGGCCGATCCATTCGCCGGTGTCGCGCTTGAGCACCGAAAACATGCCATATCCCAGAAGCGCCCAAGAGCCTGCGAGCGTCGCCATGCTGCGCCAGGCCGCATCGCGCGGCGCCACGCCGCCGATGAAGCGCATCGTTTCCTCTTCCCGCGCCATTTCCGCAAAGCCATCGAAGTCTTCGTGACGCGGCGGGCGCAGAATGAGGCGTTCAGTTATGAGCGTGGGGCCAATGTCCATGGGTCCCGTGTTAATCGCCGGTCCAGCGATAGCGCAACCTCTGCGGACGAATGCGGCGGCAGCGTCGATCGTCGGGCTCTTATCCTCACGTTCGCGGTGCGATAGACTTTGGCCATGGCTTCGATCCGTTTGCGGCCCGGCTTGGACGTCAGTGCGTACGCCGACGAGTATCAGCGTACGAAGCTCGTGCAGATTTCCGATTTTCTCGACGCCAATGTGGCCACCGTTTTGGAACGGTCGCTTGCTTCATTGCCCTGGCAGCTGGTTTGCCAGAATGAGAACGGACAGAATCTTCTGTTCTCAAAACAGGAATGGGCCGCGCTTTCGCAGGATCGGCGCGGCGAGATCGTGCGCGGCATGCACGAACGGGCGGCGCGCAATCTCGGCTATATGTATCTGACGTTTCCGATGATCGAGGCCTACCTGCAGCGTCAAGCGCCTGAGCATCCGATCCATGCGCTGACCGAATTCTTCAATTCGCCAGCGTTCATTGCTTTCGCGGGCGCAGTGATCGGCTATCCGCATCTCACCAAGGTGAGCGCGCACGCGACGTCATATTCCCCCGGCCATTATCTCACGCGCCATTCTGACGAAGGCGAAATGTACGAGCGCCGCGCGGCCTACACCTTTGGCTTTTCGCGCGATTGGCAGCCCGACTGGGGCGGGCTGCTCGTGTTCCTGGACGATGACATGAACATCAGCCGCGGTTTCCTGCCGCGCTTCAACACGCTGACAATTTTCGATGGCGTCGCTGTTCACGCCGTGACGGCGGTGGCGCCCTTTGCGCCGCGCTCGCGGCTCACCGTCACCGGCTGGTTTCGCGACGATCCGCCGGCGGGCTAATCTGCCACGCTTGGATCGATGCCCTTGCACGCATCGATCAATCCCCGCACGGCATTGACGCTGTGCTCGAACATGGCGCGTTCCTCGCGCGTGAGCTCGATCTCCACCACCTTCTCCACGCCGCCTTTGCCGATGATGCACGGCACGCCGACATAGAGATCGCTGAGGCCGTATTCGCCCCTGAGGTTGGCCGCGCACGGCAAGAGGCGGCGCTTGTCGCGCAGATAGGACTTCGCCATCACGATGGCGCTTTCCGCCGGCGCGTAATAGGCCGAGCCGGTGCCGAGCAGCTTGACGATTTCGGCGCCGCCGTCGCGCGTCCGCTGTACGATCTGGTCGAGCTTTTCCTGGCTGGTCCAACCCATCTTCACGAGATCGGGCAGCGGAATGCCGGCGACTGTCGAATAACGCACAAGCGGAACCATCGTGTCGCCGTGACCGCCGAGCACGAAGGCGGTGACGTCTTCGACGCTGACCTTGAACTCTTCGGCCAAAAAGTAACGGAAGCGCGCCGAGTCCAGCACGCCGGCCATGCCAACCACCTTGTTGTGCGGCAGCTTGGAGAATTGCCTGAGCGCCCACACCATCGCGTCGAGCGGATTGGTGACGACAATTACGAACGCGTTCGGCGCGTGCCTGGCGACGCCCTCGCCGACGGCTTTCATCACTTTGAGGTTCGTGCCCAAAAGATCGTCGCGGCTCATGCCAGGCTTGCGCGGAATGCCGGCGGTGACGATGCAGACATCCGCGCCGGCGATCGCGGCGTAGTCGTTGGCGCCTTTAAGCGCAGCGTCCTTGCCGAACACCGGCGAGGCTTCGGCGATATCGAGCCCCTTGCCCGCCGGCACGCCCTCAACAATGTCGAACAGCATGACATCGCCCAGCTCCTCGCGCGCGGCGATGTGGGCGAGCGTGCCCCCGATCATTCCAGAACCGATGAGGGCGATTTTTGCGCGGGCCATGAGGCGCTCCGAATCGTGGAAACCGAAGGCGCGGGATTTAGACCTAGCGCAGCGCCGTTGCAACGCGGCCTATGCGTTGCCGTCGTTTAGCGCTTAAGCACCATCAGCAGCCCGTCGCCAACGCCGGTCATCACCGCATGGACGCGCCGATCGGTTTTCGCCTTCAACGCTAGCGCGCGCAGCGCCGTGGTGTCGGCGCTCGTATCGGCTGGATCGACGACTTGCGCTCCCCACAGCATGTTGTCGAACAGCATTACGCCGCCGGGGCGCAGCAGGGTAAGGCCGCGCTCGTAGTAGGCGTCGTAGCCGGTCTTATCGGCGTCGACGAAGCCGAAGTCGTATGAGCCGGCCTGACCTGCGGCGATACGCTCGTCCATTGTTTGCTCGGCCGCGGCGACGACAAGCTCGATCACCCGGTCAACTCCCGCTTCGCGCCAGTATCCGCGCGCCCGTACGGCCCATTCCTCGTTGATGTCGCAGGCGAGCAGATGCGCGCCATCGCCGTGCATTTCCTTCAGCACGAGCGCGACCGCGAGCGCGGAATAGCCGGTAAAAACGCCGACTTCGAACGCGCGCCTGGCGCCGATCGCTCGCGCCGCGAATTGCATAAACGCGGCCTGCTCCGCGCTGATCTGCATCTGCGCGTTCGGCATCCGCGCAGTTTCCTCCCGGCAGCGCTTCAGCGTGGGATGCTCCGGCGGATTGGTTTGCGCTAGATAGCGTACGATGTCGGGCGAGAGACCGAGGGAAGAAGACATGGCGCGCAACCTACGCCGCCCGAGATGGGCGCGCCACTGGATGAGCGCTCATTGAAATGCTATCGTTTTTGCATGTTGGACTGGTCACAATGTCCTGCCGTGGAGAGCGTTCCGGGCAAGGTTAGCGGCGCCTGGGTGTTCAAGGGCGCGCGCACGCCTGCGGCGGTGGTGTTCGACAATCTCGAGGACGGGCTGACTATCGATGAGGTCATCGAACAGTTCGGCGTAACCCGTGAGCCGGTCCAGGCGTGCTCGAGTTCGCCGCGCGCTAGACTAAAGGAGCGCGGCTCTTCAGGGCCGCGTTGACTCTGCGGCCGTTGGAAAGATGCGGGCCTGAAGACCCGCGCTCCTTTACGTCAGCCGCTTCAATTCCTCGACCAGATCGGTGCGCTCCCAGGTGAAGCTGCCGGTTTCGTTATCAGGACGTCTGCCGAAATGGCCGTAGGCCGCGGTGGCGGCATAGATAGGCCGATTGAGGTTGAGGTGCGTGCGGATTGCGCGCGGCGTGCAGCCGCCCATGAGCTCGGGCAGCACCTGCTCCAGCTTGGCTGGGTCGATGGTATCTGCGCCGTGCAGATCGACATAGAAGCTGGTCGGGCGCGCAACGCCGATTGCGTAGCTGATCTGGATCGTGCAGCGCTCGGCAAGTCCGGCGGCCACCACATTTTTCGCCAGATAGCGGCACGCGTAAGCCGCGGAGCGATCCACCTTGGTCGGATCCTTGCCCGAGAAGGCGCCGCCGCCGTGCGGAGCGGCCCCGCCATAAGTGTCGACGATGATCTTCCGGCCAGTCACGCCGGCGTCCCCGTCGGGTCCTCCGATCTCGAACCGGCCAGTTGGATTGACGTGCCACTGGGTTTTCTTGTCGATGAGGCCCTCGGGAAATACCGACATCACGTATGGCTTCAACAGCTCCTTGAATTTGGTCTGCGTGTAGTTGCCGCCGTTGAGCTTCTTCTTGTGCTGATGCGAAACGACGATCTGCTCGACATGCACGGGCTGGCCGTTCTCGTAGCGAAGCGTCACTTGGCTCTTGGCGTCAGGCTCCAGTTCGGGGCGTTCGCCTGAATGGCGCGCCTCGGCCAGGCGTTTGAGAATGTTGTGCGCATATTGCAGCGTCGCCGGCATCAGCTCGGGCGTCTCCGCGCAGGCATAACCGAACATGATGCCCTGGTCGCCGGCGCCTTCATCTTTCTTGTCGGTGGCGTCGACGCCTTGGGCGATGTGCGCGGACTGTCCGTGCAGGTAGCAGGCGTACTTGGCCTTCTCCCAGTGAAAGCCCTTCTGTTCGTAGCCGATCGCCTTCACCGCGGCGCGCACCTTCGGCTGAAGGCTGGCAATGATCTCCTTGGTGAACGCCTTGCTTTCCGCTTTCGACTGTCCGGCTTTGCTGGCGCGCACCTCCCCCGCCAACACGATTCGATTGGTGGTCACCATCGTCTCGCAGGCGACGCGAGCTTCGCGGTCAGCCTCAAGGAAGGCGTCGACAACGGTATCGGAGATCCGGTCGGCGACCTTGTCCGGATGCCCTTCGGACACACTCTCGCTAGTGAAGACATACGAACTGCGGGACACTCGGATTCTCCGGCACTGAAAGCGATGGGCCGTATTAGGGAACGCCGCCCGTTTGCGCAAATCCCCTCAATCGTCGCGCGCGGCGGCCGCCTCTTCAGCGAGGGCTCGCACTAGATCGAGCACACGCCGGCGCACTTTCTGGCTCTTGACGGAGGCAAACAGCGCCATGAGCTGAGCGCCCTCCGGGGTAGCCGGGGCGTCATGGAGATACTCATCCCTATCTTCCGCAACGCCGCCCGCTGCACGTCCCGTCAGTCCCTCGTAGAACCGCCCGATCGGCAGATCGAGGGCGGTTGAAATGTCGAACAGGCGGCTCGCTGCGATCCGGTTCACGCCCTTCTCGTACTTTTGCACCTGCTGAAACGTGACGCCGAGCAGCTCGGCCAGCCGCTCCTGGCTCATGCCGATCTCCAGCCGTCGCGTGCGCACACGCTGACCGATTTTTCGGTCCATGGCGTTGGCGGCCCGCTCGTCATTCATTGTTTACGTCCAGCCTGAGTGCGAAGCGGCGCGAACCGCAGCCCGGCAATGAGCAGGGCCAACCCTACCAACAGCAAATTGCGCGCGGGCGCCAACGGGAACTCCCGCAAAGCAGGCGGCAATTGCGCCTCGGCCCCGCCTTGCCCCTGCGTCGACCTGACGACCCGCCCGTATGAATCGACAATGGCGGATATCCCGCCGCTGGCGGCGCGCGCCATCGGCAGTCCTTCTTCGATGGTCCGATAGCGCGCCATAGCGAAATGCTGATGAGGCCCGGTGAACCAGCGCAAATCGCCGAACCAGGCGTCGTTGGTGACGCTGACGATCCAGCCTGGCCGTTCCTCGCCGCGCGGGATCATGCCTGGAAAGATGGCCTCATAGCAGATCAGCACTACGGCTGGCGCCGCTTCGGGAATCACCAGACGGGTTGGCGGCGCACCCGCCTCGAATCCTGCGCCGATCTGCTGAAGCGGCGCAATCTGAAAGCGTTCGGCCAGTGCGGCGAGCGGCGGCGGCAAATACTCCCCGAAAGGGACGAGATGGTGCTTGTCGTAAGTTTGCGACACGCGCGGGACCCCCGACACGCCGTCGATCACAGCCGCCGAGTTAAACAGGCGCAGCGAGTCGATGCTCGCTTCGCGGTGCCAGAACGCTTCGCAGGCGGGGCCGGGTTCGCAGCGCGTCAACCCCGTCACCAGAGCGCGGTCGCCCAACCCGCGTCCCAACGCATCGAGAAACTCAGGGTTATCCAGCGCGAAGAAATTGAGCGTTGGGATCGCGCCTTCGGGCCAAATGAGAATAGAGGCGCGGCTATCGTCGGGCGGGCCGCTCGCGTCGAGGTACCGTTGCAGGACGCGCCATTCCTGGTCTGGGCGGTAGCGCCACTTTTCAGCCTGGCTGAGGCCGGAGTCCGCAACGCGCACGATGGGCTGCGCGCCCGGCGGATCGACCGGCGCACGCGCAAGGCGCTGCGCTCCCCAACCCCAGATCATGCCGAATACCAGTGCAGCAACGAGGGTTGGCGCGAACCGCCGTCCGGGCGTGGCGACGCGATCGGCAATCGTGGCCGGCGCCGCCGCCGCGAGGAGCGTGAGCAAAGTCAGACCGTAGATGCCGAGAACTGCGGCGAGTTGCGAAACCGGCTCGCCCGGAGTCCACACATAGCCGGGCAAAATCCAGGGAAATCCGGTGAGAATGTTTCCGCGCAGCCACTCCGACAGGAATGTGCACACGGCGAACACGGCGATGCGCCGCCAGTCGCGGGTCCACAGGAGCGCCGCCAGCCAAGCGCCGAAGCCCCAGAATACGGCAAGACCCGCGGCGAGGCCCAATGTAGCGGGGACGCCCCAGAGCGGCCCCCAGGACGCGCTGTCCACCAGGAACGCGGAGCTCACCCAATAGAGGCCGGTGGTGAAATGACCCAGGCCGAAAAACCAGCCGGTGAGAAACGCAGACCAAAGCCGCTTAGGCTGCACGGAGGCGATGTCGAGCAGCCAGACCAAAGCGACGACCGCCGCCACAAAAAGCAATGTGAGCTGAAACGGCGCATGGCCCGCCGTCGCCAGCGCGCCGGCCAGGAACGCCAGGCCGCGCCGCTGCCAGCGCGTGCGCGCGTCAAGCCAAGCGTGAATGCGCGATTGCGCGGCGTCGATGGACGCGTTCAAGTCTGGTGCTCCCGCAGTGTCCGCAGCGCCTTGGAGCGCGGGGTGCGCAAGCCGTCAACACTCATGCTGAGCGGCTGCGACCCTCCGCCAAAGGCTTCATCGCCGTCGGTTCGCCGGCCCGACGTATTCGAATGCGTTTGACTCGCCTTGGATCGGCATCGACGATCTCGACATCGAAGCCCGCCGGATGACGCAGGATTTCGCCGCGCTGCGGCAATCTGCCTGCCAGCGCCACCGCCAGGCCGGCGGCGGTGTCGAATTCATCTTCATGATCCGGAAGCGCCAGGCTGGCCTCGAGCTTGGCCTCAAGCTGATCGATCGGCGCGCGGCCGTCCGCCTCGAAGCCGCCGCCGGGGCGTTCGAGTACGAGCGCTGCCTCGACGTCGTGCTCGTCTTCGATGGCCCCGACGATCTGCTCCACCAGATCCTCCATGGAGACCAGGCCATCCGTGCCGCCATATTCGTCGACCACAAGCGCAAGGTGGATGCGGCTGGACTGCATCTTCAGAAACAGCGTCGCCAGCGTCATGGACTGAGGCACGAAGAGAATGTCGCGGCGGATGCGCGTCAGCAGGCGATCGGAGAATTGCGCGCGCGATTGGCCCTGCTCGTCCGGCGCCAACAGGGCCAGCACGTCGCGCACGTGGACGAAACCCTGAGGATCGTCCAAGGTTTCGCCGTAAATCGGCAACCGCGAATGCTGGCTCTCGGAGAATGCGCGCGCCGCTTCGCCAAGCGTGGCGGAGGCCTCTATCGCCACGATCTCGGCGCGCGGACGCATCACGTCGGCCACGCGCAGCCGGTCGAAGCGCGCAGCGCGCAAGATCAGATCTTTCTGCGCTACCTCGACGTCGCCGTTCGGGCGGCGATCGCGAAGGGCCTCCTCAACTACGGCTGCGGAACTTTGTTTGCTGCGCGCGAGCCAGCGCGAAACGCGGTCGACCAGGCCAGCGCGCCGTCGCGACGAATCGGCGTCTTGGGTGTCTGCCATTGGCGCTGCGTCAATGCTCCTCTGCGAGTTCAGGCGTAGGGATCGGCGATCCCCAGCGAAGCGAGTATGACCCGTTCGCGCCCTTCCATCGTCTCGGCGTCGGCCGAGTCCGTGTGATCATAGCCCAGAAGATGGAGAAATCCGTGCACGGCGAGGTGCGCGGCATGGTGTTCGAACCGTTTTCCCTGAAAATTCGCTTCCTCGACAATGGTTTCCGCCGCAAGCGCGATCTCGCCGAGGAAGCCGGCGACACCCGGGCCGGCCAGCGCCGGCGGGAAAGAAAGAACGTTGGTTGGGCCCTGCTTGCCGCGAAACTGCGAGTTGAGCGCGGCGACGGCAGCGTCGTCTCCGAGCAGAAGGGAGACCGAACCCTCGACGCCTTCTTCGGCGGCCGCCGCTGCGAGCGCGCTGGCGATGAAGTCCTCAAAGCCGCGCCAGAGCGGAGACGCGGCCACGATGTCGACGTCCAGAGTCCGCTCAGCCACGCGCGGTCTCATCGCGGTGATAGGCTTCGACAATGTGCGCGACGAGCCTGTGTCGCACCACGTCCTGCGCGGCGAAGCGGATCACTTCGACGCCTGGAATGCTCTCGAGGATGGAAATTGCGTGCGCCAAGCCGGATTGATCAGGCCGCACCAGATCGATCTGCGAGGGATCGCCGGTGACCACCATGCGCGAGCCTTCGCCAAGGCGTGTCAGCACCATTTTCATCTGCAGCACTGTGGAGTTCTGCGCCTCATCGACGATGACGAACGCGTTCGATAAGGTGCGCCCGCGCATGAAAGCGAGCGGCGCCACTTCGATCTGCCGACGCTCGCGGCGCGCCTTCAAATCGTTCTCGTTCATCTGGCTGCGAAACGCGTCCCAGATTGGTTGCAAATAGGGATCGACTTTTTCGGCAAGGTCGCCTGGTAGGTATCCGAGCTTCTCCCCGGCTTCGACGGCCGGGCGCGTGACGACGATGCGATCGACGCGCTCCTGTTTCAGCGCTTCGACGGCGGCGGCGACGGCCAGGAACGTCTTGCCGGTGCCGGCCGGGCCGACGCCGAAGATCAGATCGAGGTTCTCGTCGCGCAGCGCCTCGACATAATGCACCTGCCGTGGCGTGCGCAGCGTGAGGCCGCCTAGTTGCGGCAGCGTCATGGGGCCGGCTTTGTCGGTGTCACCCTCGGAAAACGAGATCGCCGCCAGCACTTCGCCTTCGCGGATGCGCCCCTTGCGCCGCGCGAGGTCGGCGAGCGCATCGACGATGCGCTGGACGCGTTCGATATCTTTTTCGCCGCCGGGACGAGCGCGCACGGTAAGGCGATCACCCTGCGCATCGAGCGTAACGCGGTACGCCGGCGCGCCGCGCGGCGCATTCGGATCGCGGAAGGCTTCCTGGATGTGCGCCAGATGGCGGTGCAGCGGGCCGAACACGGCTTGCGCCACGCTCGCCTCCTGCAGCGCGATCACGCGGGTGAGTTCAGCCTGATTCACGCAAGCGCCGCCTGCTGCTCGCGCTCTCCGGCAAGCGAGTTCTGCGACGCGGCGAGAATGCGCACCGGCACGATATCGCCTGGCTGAGCCGCTGAATCGGGGAAATGCACAGCCTGCAGATATGGCGAGCGCCCGTGCTTCTGGCCAGGTTTGCGGCCATTTCCGGTAACCAGCACCGGCAGCGTGCGCCCGACTTGCGCGCTATTGAAAGCGCGCTGCTGTTCCGCCAGCAGCGCCTGCAGGCGCGCCAGCCGCTCGGCCTTCACGGGCTCGGGAACCTGTCCATGCATCGCCGCCGCCGGCGTGCCGGGGCGGGCGGAATACTTGAACGAGAACGCGGAGGCGAAGCCGATATCGCGCGCCAACGCCAACGTCGCGTCGAAATCCCGTTCCGTCTCCCCCGGGAAGCCGACGATGAAGTCTGTCGAGAGCGCAACATCCGGGCGCGCAGCGCGCAGGCGCTCGACGATGCCGCGATAGTAGGCGCTGTCGTGCTTGCGATTCATGGCCTTGAGAATGCGATCCGATCCGGACTGCACGGGTAGGTGCAGGTAGGGCATGAGCTTTGGCTCTTCGCCGTGCAACCCGATCAGCTTGTCTGTCATCTCAATCGGATGCGAGGTTGTGTAGCGCAACCGTTCAAGACCATCGATACGCGCCAACTCGCGCAGCAGACCCGCGAACGTCGCCGCGTCGCCGTTTTGCGTCTGGCCGTGATAGGCGTTCACGTTCTGCCCAAGCAGCGTTATCTCGCGCACGCCGCGTTCGGTCAAAGCGCGCGCTTCGGCGACCACATCCGCGAGCGGGCGAGAAAATTCCGCACCGCGCGTATAAGGCACGACGCAAAACGTGCAGAACTTGTCGCAACCTTCCTGGATCGACAGAAAGGCCGTGACGCCGTCCGGGGCCCGAGCCGGCAGAGCGTCGAATTTTTCCTGCGCGGTGAAGTCCGCTGCGAGCCGCTCGCCCGTCTTGCGTGCAGCGCGGGCGATCAATTCAGGAAGCTTGTGATAGGCCTGCGGTCCGACGACCAGATCCACCGCCGGCGCGCGGGCCATGATCTCTTCGCCTTCGGCCTGCGCTACACAGCCGGCGATGGCGATGGTCATGCCCTGTCCTTCAGCGGCGCGGCGCTCTTTGTGGCGCTTGAGGCGCCCGATTTCGGAATAGACTTTTTCGGTGGCCTTTTCGCGGATGTGGCAGGTATTGAGGATCACCAAATCCGCCTCATCCGGCCGGTCCGTCATGGCGTAGCCGAGCGGCGTAAGCACATCGCGCATGCGCTCGCTGTCATAGACGTTCATCTGGCAGCCATACGTCTCGAGGAAGAGCCGCTTGGGCGCGGGTCGGTCGGACATCAGCGCTCGCCCGCCTTTGTCTTGTCGTCCACGGGCACACCGTATAGCTCCAGGCGGTGGTCGACCAACTTGTATCCCAGCTTGCGCGCGATCTCGTGCTGAAGCCGCTCGATCTCGGGCTCGACAAACTCGATCACCTTGCCCGTCTTCATGTCGATCAGATGGTCGTGGTGCGTCTCGGGCACTTCTTCGTACCGTGAGCGCCCGTCGCGAAAATCGTGGCGCTCCAAAATCCCTGCCTCTTCGAACAGACGCACCGTGCGATAGACGGTGGCGATGGAAATGTGCGGGTCGACCGCCACGGCGCGACGATGCAGTTCCTCGACGTCCGGATGGTCATGGCTGGCCGAGACGACGCGCGCGATTACGCGGCGCTGTTCGGTCATGCGCATGCCTTTCTCGACGCAGAGCTTCTCGATGCGGTCCATAAGTTCCTCGGGCCGGAGGCATACTCCCGGTCCGCGCGCAATGTCCACCGAGCACGGCTTCAAACCAAGGGGCGCGGCAATGTCCGCTTCATGACGATCGCATCAACGAAGCCGCCTTCGCCGGCGTAATAGGCCTGACGGCGACCCGCTTCCTCATAGCCCAGCTTCGCGTAGAGCGCCCGCGCGGCCGCATTGTCTTCGGCGACCTCCAAATGCATCGATGCGGCGCCGCGCGCCAGCGCCGTCGCGCTCACGGCGTCGACAAGCGCCGCGCCTACGCCTCTGCGGCGCGCCTCCGGGGTCACAGCCAGGGTGAGCAGCTCCGCATCGCCCGCAGCCGCCCAGGCCATCGCGAACCCATCCGGCTCCGGATCGCGCGACAGCACTGCGAATACGGCGCCGTTCGCCATTAGCTTGGCAATTTCGGCGGCGCTCCAGGGCTTGGCGAAAGCTCGCGCGTGCAGCTGCGCGAGCAGATCGGCCGCCTCGGCGCCGGCGGGCTCGATCACGAGGCGCCCGGCAGCGTGACGTGCGGCGCACGCAGATAAAGCGGATCGGGCCGATAGCGCTCCGGATCGAGCCGTTGCGCGCGCCGCGCCAGCGCGGCGACATCGACGAGCGCGCCCGGGCCGACCAGGACGACGTTCCTCTCCGCGAGCAACACCTCATGCTCGCCACGTTCAACCGGGCGAGGAGTGATTGTCGCCGCGCCATCTTCGTAGAGCGCGAAATAGGAGGCGCCGGGCGTCTCGATCACGGCGGCGCGCGGGCCCTCTTCGCCGTTCGCCAAAGCCAATGCTTCAAGCGTCGAGACCCCGATGCACGGCTTGTTCAGCGCCAGCGCCAGCGCGCGCGCAAACGACAGCCCTACGCGCACGCCGGTGAACGAACCGGGCCCCGTCGTCACGGCGATGCGATCGATGTCGGCGAACGCTACGCCCGCCTGCGCTACGACCTCGCGCGCCATCGGCGCAAGGCGCTCCGCCTGCCCGCGAGTCATCGGTTCGGTCAGCGAGACGAGCGTCTGCTCGCCGCGCACAATGGCGACGGAGCAGGCGTCCAACGCTGTATCTATCGCCAGGACGATCATGTGCGAAGCGGCACAAGCGCGTCCAGCGCATCCGCCGTTCCCTCGATATCTCCGGTACAGTGTCCGACGATCACCTCACGGTTGAGGTCAATCCACCGCCTGAGCGATGTCAGCTCGCTGGCAGTGAGTTCGCCGGCGATCACCGCCATCGGTGGGTGCGCGCAAACAGCGGCGCGGAATGTAAGTCGTCCTGGCGCTTCGGCCACCTTGATATGAACGGGCCAGATCCCTTGCCGCTCAGAGATGTAAATTAAAAACGGCAGCCCGCTTTGCTCCGGCCCGACATTCGCCAAAAGAAAGGAATCTTCGTCCTCTGCGAGCTCGAACGCCAAATCAGACCACCTGCTCCACGCGGTTCACTTCGGGCACGTAATGCCGGAGCATGTTTTCGATGCCCTGCTTCAGCGTCAGCGTGGAAGACGGGCAGCCGGCGCAGGCGCCGCGCATGTTGAGCCGCACAACGCCCTGCTCGTGATCCCAGGAATGAAACGTGATGTCGCCTCCGTCACGCGCCACCGCGGGACGCACGCGCGCCTCGATCAGCTCTTTCAGCTCTTTCACGATGTCGGCCGCTTCGCCTTCGTAAACGATGTCGGCTTCATCGGTGGCGTCCGCGGGCGTGTCGCCGCTTAGCAGCACAGGCCGTCTCGAAGTGAAATGATCCATGATCGCGGCGAGCACGTGCGGCTTCAGGTGCGGCCACTCAATCGCTTCGCTTTTGGTGACGGTCAGGAAATCGCCGCCGAGATACACACGCTCGACGCCGTCGATGTTGAACAACGCGGTCGCCAGCGGCGAGGCGAGCGCTGCGTCCGCATCGGCAAACTCGCGGCTGCCCGAACCGAGCACGTCGCGGCCGGGCAGGAACTTCAGCGTGCGCGGATTTGGCGTCGATTCCGTCTGGATGAACATGGCCCCCACGTGGGCCCTGGCGCCGAAGCGGTCAAGCGCCCGGCGGCGTCTCGGCCGGCGCGGCGATCGCGACCGGCAGCGCGAGCGCGCGAATTTCCTCGCGGGTCAGCGCCCCCGGCACCACCAGCACCGGCACCGGGCGCGGGCCAAGCCCCGCGCTCTTGCCGAGTTGCGAAACCAGAGGGCCGGGCCCACCAGGCCCCACAGCAGCCGCCAGCACGACCAGTTTGATTGAAGCGTCTTCCCCGAGCAGCTTGCGCAGTTCGGGTTTCAGGTCGCCTTCGCGCAGCACCGGTTCAGCCGTCACGCCGCACTCGGCCCACACTTCGGCGGCAAAGCGCTGCGTCAGGGACTCGGCTGCATCGTAAGCCTGGCGGCGCATCTCTTCGGTGATCGACGCCCAGGGCGCAGGATCGGACGGCTCGATCACGCGCAGCATGACGAGCCGCCAACCCGTGTTGCGGCAGATCAGGCCGGCATAGATCAGCGCGTCCGGAAACTCCTCGCTCTCGTCGGCGACGACCAGGACGGCGAACCGCTCACTCATGCGCCAATCTCTACCCGTTCAGCGTCACGCACGCCAGAAGCCGACGCGCTCGCGCACCTCGGCCATGATGGGTTGCGCGATGGCGCGCGCGCGATCGGCGCCGTCTTTCAGTATGGCGTCGAGCGCGCCCGGATCTGCGTTCAGGCGGCGCATTTCGGCGGCGATCGGCGAAAGCTTGGCCGCCAGCACTTCGGCCAGCGCCGGCTTGAAAACGCCAAAACCCTTGCCGCCGAATTCACTGAGCACGTCCGCTGGCGTCCGGCCCGTTATCGCCGCATAGATGCCGACGAGATTATCCACCTCGGGGCGCCCGGCCAAGCCCTCCACTGTCTCCGGCAGCGGGTGCGGGTCCGTCGTCGCTTTCTTGATCTTCTGCATGATCGCGTCGGCGTCGTCGGTCATGTTGATGCGTGTCATGTCGGAGGGATCGGACTTCGACATCTTCTTCGTGCCGTCGCGCAGGCTCATGATCCTCGCGCCCGGCCCTTGGATCAGCGGCTCCGGCAACGGGAAGAAGCCGGGCGCGTCGAAATCATTGTTGAACTTCTGCGCGATGTCGCGCGAGAGCTCCAGGTGCTGCTTCTGATCCTCGCCGACGGGAACGTGCGTGCCCTTGTAGAGCAGAATGTCCGCCGCTTGCAGCACAGGATAGTCGAACAGCCCCACGCTCATGCGCTCGGCATGCTTGCCGGCCTTGTCCTTGAATTGCGTCATGCGCTCGAGCCAGCCCATGCGCGCCACGCAATTGAATACCCATGCAAGCTCGGCGTGCTCGCGGACAGCAGATTGCACGAAGATGACGGAGCGCTTGGGATCGACGCCAGCGGCGATGTAGGCGGCTGCAACCTCGCGCGTGCGCGCGGCCAGCGTCTCCGGATCCGGATCCGCCGTGATGGCGTGCAGATCGACCACGCAATAGATGCATTGGAATTGGTCCTGCAGCGCGACCCATTTCTGCAACGCGCCGAGATAATTGCCGAGGTGCAGCCCGTTGGTTGGCTGCATGCCGGAAAACACGCGCTTGGGGCCCTTGTATTCGGGCGGGGGGACGTCGGTCATGGAAAACTCCGGAACAGAAGAACGGGCGCGCGAACGCGCAAGGGATGCGGCGTCAGATCAGGCTCGCCATCGCCACAGATGCGTTCTCGTGTTCATGGGCGGGGCTTCTATCAGCCGTCCAAGCCCGCGGGCAAGCCGCCCTGCCCCTCAGGCGGTCCTTTCTCGCGCCGGAACGCGCCGCGCACTTCCGAGAAGGTCACGGCGCGCACGAGGAACAGCACGATGAAATAGGAAATGCCCCCGCCCAGGATCATTACAGCAATGGCCGCTTCCTTGGAGCCGAACACGGCCTCCAGCGCATCCCGGTTCATCTGGCAAGCCAAGAGCGCCACCCCCAGTGCGGCCGAAACCAACGCGATGCGGATCAGCCGGTTCATCGCCTGCGCTGAGGGCTTGTAGTCGCCGCGGCGGGCCAGCGCGCCAATCATGAGAATGACGTTGGCCCAGGCGGCAACGCTCGTTGCGATGGCAAGCCCCGGAAAACCGGCGACGCCCGCCGCGCGCAAGCCGAAGAAGAACGCCGCCCCCAAGGCGATATTGAGCGCCATCGAAATCAGCGCAAAGCGCATCGGGGCCTTGGTGTCCTCGCGCGCAAAGAAACCTGGCGTATAAATTTTCGCCAGGACGAAGGCCGGCACGCCCCAACCATAGTGAAACAGCGCCGCCGCGCAATTCTGCGCATCCTCCTGTGTAAACGCGCCTCGCGAGAAAAGGCCGTCGAGCAGGAATACGGGCGCGGCGATCATGGCGGCGGCGGCCGGCAGCGTAAAAGCCATCGACAGATTGACGGCTTCGTCCATCGCGCCGCGCGCGCCGGCCTGATCGCCTGCCGCCACGAAGCGGGAGAGCCGCGGGAGCATGGCGACGCCGACGGCGACGCCTATGAGTCCGAGCGGCAACTGATAAAGGCGATCGGCGAAATTCAGCAGCGAGATCGCGCCTTCTTCGAGCGAAGCCAAAATCTGGCTGATCATCACGTTGATCTGCAACGCTCCGCCGGCGATGGCGGCCGGCGCGGCCAAAGCGAGGAGCCGCATCACGTTAGGGGTGAGCTTCGGCCCGGCGGGCCGCGTTTTCACGCCGGAGCGGCGCGCGCCGAGCGCCACCCACGCCGCCTGCAACACGCCGGAAATCGTAACCGCCCCGGCCGCTGCGTATGCAGCTTGGACCGGATCGTGACGGAAAAACCAAAGTCCAACGAGCAGGCACACGTTCAGCAGCGATGGCGCGGCCGCCGCCGCAAAAAACCGGCCGCGCGCGTTGAGCGCGCCGGCAAACAGCGTCGCCGCGCTGATGGCGACGAGATAGGGCATCGTGATCTGCGTCAAGAATGTCGCCAGCGCGAACGTCTCGGGGTCGTCCGCATAACCTGCGAACAAGACCAAATTGATCCAGGGCATGCACAGGATGGCTATGGCGGTGATCAGCCCCGTCGCCAGCACCAGCACTGCAAGCGCCTCGCTGGCAAGCGTGTCGGCGGCTTTTTCGCCCTGCTCGGCCAGTGTTTTCGAATAGACAGGCACGAAGGCCTGGCTGAACGCGCCTTCCGCGAACAGGCGGCGAAACAGATTGGGAAAGCGCAGCGCCGCGTAGAAAGCGTCGGCAACCGGCCCCGCCCCTAGCGCGGCGGCTAGCAACAGATCGCGCGCAAAGCCCAAGACGCGTGAGACCAGCGTCAGGCCGCCGATGACGGCCGTGTTGCGGGCAAGACTCATGGGCGGCGGCGACTCAGCACGCGCATGTGCTAGCGCGCCGGCGAATGGCGCGCCACCGCCAGCGGCTTCTTCGCCGGATCTGCCGGGGGCGCGGGCTCCGCCGCGCGCAGCACGGCCTCGAGCTTCCCGCGCAGCATGGCGATGCGGCGTGGGTTGGCGATCTGGCCGCCGCCCTGTTCCTGGACGTAAAACACGTCCGACGCGCGCACGCCGTAGGTATCGATATGCGCGCTGTTGATCGCGACTTTCGCTTCGGCGCAGACATGCGCCAGCTGAGCCAGCAAGCCGAGCCGATCCCGTCCCGACGCCTCAATCACAGTTGCATCCGGCGTGATGTCGTTGTCGATCCGGACCCAAGGTTCGATCGCGAAGGCGGCGTTGCGTCGTGACGGCGGCTTGGCGGCGGGCAAAGGATGATCTTCCAGCGCCGCGCGCGTCAGCCGCTGGATCAGCAGGTCGAGCGCGCGCGCGTCGCGCTGACCAAACGGCTTGAGATCGGCGGTTTGGATCGAGAACACGTCGAACGCCGCGCCATCCCTCGTCGTGTGCACGCGCGCGCCCGCGATATTGGCGCCGGACGACGAGATTGCCGACGCCAGACTCGCGAACAGACCTGGCCGATCGCCGGCATAGACCAGCGCTTCGGTCACGCCCTGCGCTTCGCGCACGCGCGTGGCGACATGGGGAATGGCGCGCGCTCGGCGCGCCGCCATCACTTCGCGCGCGTGCCATGTCCGCGCCTCCGCATCGTGATTGAGCCAATAGCCGTCCTCAAGCGCGCCGAGCCAGGCGTCCAGGGCGCCGTCGTCGCCGACTTCGACAAGAAGTTCAGCTTTCGCCTGTGCGGCGATGTCGGCGAGATGGCCGCGCACGCCTTCTTCGTCGGACCGCCCGCCGTGCAAGGCCGCCTCGGTCAGCCGATAAAGGTCGCGCAGCAGCTGGCCCTTCCAGTCGTTCCAAACTTTCGGGCCGACCGCGCGTATATCCGCCACCGTGAGGATGAGCAGCAAGCGCAGCCGCTCCACCGTGCCGACGATCCCCGCGAACTGCGCGACCGTGCGCGGATCGCCGATGTCCCGCTTCTGCGCCACATCGCTCATCAGCAGATGGTGGCGTACGAGCCAGCTCACGAGATCGACTTCTTCTTTCGGCAAGCCGAGACGCTCGCACGCCGCGCGAGCGGATTTTTCGCCGTCGATTTGCTGATCGCCTCCGCCCTTGCCCGTGTCGTGCAAGAGCATGGCAAGATAAAGCGCGCGGCGGTTGATGATCTTGGGAAAAATCTCCGTAGCGAGCGGATGGCGATCCTTGTGCAGGCCCCGCTCGATCTCCGACATCGTCTCGATCGCCTGCAATGTGTGCTCGTCCACCGTGTAATGGTGGTACATGTTGAACTGCATCTGCGCGACGACGCGCCCGAACTCCGGGACGAACCGCCCCAGCACGTCGGCCTCGTTCATCAACCTCAGCGCCGCAGCCGGATGGCGCGGCGATTCCACAATCCGTAGAAAAAGGTCGCGCGCCTCGTCGTCCTTGCGCCATGCGGGCGGCAAAGCGCGCGCGCGCCGGGCGGCCTCCCCGAGCGCGGCCGGATGCACATCGAGGTCGCGCCGCTCGGCAATTTCGAACAGCTTGATGACGTTGGCCGGCTTTTCGAGCACACGGGGGTGCTCGATGTTGAGCCGCGCTCCATCGACGAAGAAGCCAGGCGTTTCGGGCGCGCTTTTGCGGCGCGCGTTCTCAAACAAGCGCTGAAGGCCCCGCGGCGCCTTCTTGGCGTTGTCCGCCTCCAGTTTGGCGCAAAGCACGCGCGTCAGCATGCCCACTTCCCGCGCCACCAAAAAATAGCGGCGCATGAAGCGCTCGACTGCGCTGCGGTCGCCACGCGCACTATAGCCGAGCCGTTTGGCCAACTCCGGCTGCAGGTCAAACGTCAGACGCTCTTCCGCGCGGTCTGTGACAAAATGCAAATGGCAGCGGACGGTCCAGAGGAAGCGCAGCGCGCGCCGCAGGGCGAAACGCTGCTCCTCTGTGAACACGCCGGCCTCCAGGTAATCGCGCGGGCGCGAAAACCCGTACATGTGGCGCGCCATCCAAAACAGGGAATGCACGTCGCGCAGGCCGCCCTTGCCGTCCTTGATGTGCGGCTCGACCATGTAACGCGAAGCGCCCATGCGCGCGTGACGCTCATCGCGCTCCTTCAGCTTTGCTGCGATGAAGCCGGCGTGATCGCGCTGCACGACTTCCTTGCGGAAGCGCCGCTCCAACTCCCTGGCTAGCGATTCATCGCCGGCAACGCGGCGAGCCTCCAAGAGCGTCGTCTGTACGGTGTGGTCTTCGCGCGCGAGCTTCAGGCAATCTTCGATGTTGCGGGACGAATGGCCGACCTTCAGCCCCAAATCCCACAGCATCAGCAGCATGTATTCGGTCACGCTCTCGATGAAGGGCGTGAGCTTGTAGGCGCGCAGAAAGAGCAGATCGAGATCGGAAAAGGGCGCGAGCTCGCCCCGCCCATAGCCGCCCACGGCGAGCAGCGCGAAGCGTTCGCCCTCGGTTGGATTGCGCGCACGGAAAACGTGCGTCGTCGTGAAGTCGTAGAGCGCGCAGACGACCTCGTCGGCGACTTCGGCCAACAGGCGAGCAACCGCGAGTCCATTCTCCCCAGCTTCAAGCCGCTTCTGGGCGACGGCCCGCCCGCGCAGCAGGGCATCGCGCAGCAACTCTTTCACGGCCCCACGACCGGCTTCTCCCTGCTGGCGCCAAGTCGCGGTCAGCTGCGCCCGCAAATCGGGGCCATCGACGATCTGTTCGATGCGGGCGGGTTTCAGGAGGGCGGGCATGCTCGGATCATTTCGGCATTCTGCGGCAATAGCGCCACTCCCCGACCCCGTCAGTGATGACTTCTTCGTAAAACGCAGATCGCAAACTTGCCTCATTTCGCGGGCACAGCCACAAAGGCTAGCGGACTTTCAGGCGGGAGACCCTCCTCGATGCGTGGAACTGGCAAGGGCCGAACCATCAAGCTGAGCCCGGTGGACGAAGACCGGGTGACCGACCATCCGGCGCGCGCCGGGCTTGAAGCCCTGATGGATCAGAAATTGTTCCACCAGCGCATCAGAAGCGAGCGCGCGTCCGCGTATTGGTTTGCCGCCTCCCTGTGGGGCGTAACCGGCCTCATCATGGGGGCTCTCCTCGGCGTCTATATTACTTTGGCGGTTCAACAGGGTTCGGCAGACGTGTGGCGGGACAACTTCATCGCCGGCGCGGCTGCGGACGCGGCGCGTCAAAGCGTGGACAGCCGCCCTTCGCTGGTCGACCCCGACCGAAACCGGCCTTCCGAAGACCAGCAGCCCTAATCAGCCTGCGCGCGGATGGCCTTTAGGCGGTAGAGCGCTTCAAGCGCCTGCTTCGGCGTGAGCCTATCCGGATCGATGTCCACTAACGCCTGCTCCAACGGCGAAGGGGCGGTCTCAGCCATGACCTGAGCAAACAGCGGCAGGTCGTCGGCAAATTCAACTCGCGTGGCGCCGCCATTGGCTTCGAGCCGAGCAAGCACAGCGCGCGCTCTTTCCACAGCGGATTTCGGCAGGCCAGCCAGCTTCGCCACCTGAATTCCGTAAGAACGATCCGCAGCGCCCGGAGCCACTTCGTGCAGAAACACCAGATCGCCCTTCCATTCCTTCGCGCGTAGATGGGCGTTGGCGCCGGCCTCGAGTTTCTCTGCCAGCCGCGTCAGTTCATGGTAGTGCGTCGCAAACACGGCGCGACACTTGTTCGCTTCGTGCAGATGCTCGGCCACGGCCCAGGCGATCGCCAGGCCGTCGAAGGTTGCGGTGCCGCGTCCAATCTCGTCGAGCACGACTAGAGCGCGCCGCCCAGCCTGGTGCAGAATCGCCGCCGTCTCGACCATCTCGGTCATAAACGTGGAACGTCCGCGCGCCAGATCGTCGGAGGCGCCAACCCGGGCAAACACGCGGTCGACCACGCCGAGGCGCAGCTTCTTCGCGGGCACATAGGATCCCGCTTGCGCCAGCACGGCAAGCAGCGCGATTTGGCGCAGATAGGTGCTCTTGCCGGCCATGTTTGGGCCGGTGACGATCAACAGCCGAGGTCCAGATTTTCCTTCCGCGTCGAGCCGCGCGTCGTTGGGCGTAAAACCCTGCCCGTCGCGGCGCACGCCCTCTTCCACAACAGGATGGCGCGCGCCATCCGCAAGCAAAGCGGTCGTTTCATCGATCTGCGGCCGCGTCGCCTGGGTCTCCTCGGCCCATTCTGCAAGCGCGGCTGCAACGTCCAGGTCGGCAAGCGCATCGGCCGCGGCCCGAATCTCCGTCTCGCAGGCCACGGCCAATGCGACAAACTCCTTGAACAGGGCCTGCTCGCGCGCCAGCGCCGCATCGCCGGCTCGGGCGATGCGCGCATCGAGTTCGGCCAGCTCCGTCGTCGTGAAGCGCACCGAGCCGGCATTGGTCTGGCGGTGGATGAAGCGCGCGTTGAACGGAGGCGCGATCAGCGCTTCGGCCTGCCTGGTCGTCGCTTCGATATGATAGCCGAGCACATTGTTGTGTTTCAGCTTCAGGCCGGGGATGCCGGTTTCCTCCGCATATTTCGCCTGCAATGCAGCGATCACCTTGCGGCTGTCGTCGCGGAGCGCGCGCGCTTCATCCAGCGCCGCGTCGTAGCCGCCGGCGATGAATCCCCCGTCGCGCACCAGCAAGGGCAGGTCCGGCGCGAGCGCGCGTCGAAGCGTCTCAATAAGCTCAGCGCATGCCTTATGCGAGGCGAGCAGGAGCGCGGCGCGGGCATGGTTCACTTCCGCCGGCGCCTCGTTTGCCAGGGCCTGCGCTGCGCGATCTCCCGCGTTGAGGCCATCGCGCAGCTGCGCGAGATCTCGCGGCCCGCCGCGACCCAGCGCAAGGCGTGTGAGCGCGCGAGCGAGATCGCCGGCTGTGCGCAGCTCCTTACGCACGCGCCGGCGAACATCGGGCGCCTCCAAAAAAAACTGCACGGCGTCGAGGCGCGCATTGATCTCATCTACATCCGTCAGCGGTTGCGCGATGCGCTCCGCCAGTAGGCGCCCGCCTGCAGCGGTTACAGTGCGGTCGACGCACGCGAGCAGCGAGCCTTCGCGGCCCCCGCGCACCGAGCGGTCGATCTCCAGCGCCGCACGCGTGGCCGCGTCGAGCGCCATGAATGCTGAAGCCACATTGCGTTTTGGCGGCCTGAGCCGCGGCGCAGCCCCCGCCTGTGTCAACTCGACGTAGTCAAGCAGCAAGCCCATGGCTGACAGCTCGAGCTGGGAAAATTCGCCGAACGCATCGAGTGCGGCGACCTCGAACATTCCCTTGATCCGCCGCACGGCGTTTGTTGCATCGGCCTTGACGGCAGGTCGCGTCGTCAGCGTTGCGCCACAGACACGCGCGGCCTCGGCAACCTGCGCAACATCGCTCTCGCACACAAGCAGCTCGGCCGGCGCGAGCGCCGCCAGCGCGCCTTCCACTGCGCACGCCTCGACTGCGCGCACTTCGAATGCGCCAGTCGACACGTCCGCCCAGGCCAGTGCAGCCCCGACATCGCCAAGCACAACGGCCGCCAGCCGATTGGGCGCCCGAGCGTCGAGCAGCCCCTCTTCCGTCAGCGTGCCCGGGGTGACAACGCGAACCACGCCGCGCGTTACGATGGCCTTCGACCCACGCTTCTTCGCCTCGGCAGGGTCTTCAAGCTGTTCGCAGACGGCGACTTTGAAACCGGCGCGGATCAGTCTGGCGAGATAGCCCTCAGCCTGATGCCAGGGGACACCCGCCATCGGGATCGCTTCGCCCTCGTGCTGGCCGCGCTTCGTCAGCGCGATGCCGACGGCCGCCGACGCCTTCACCGCGTCCTCGAAGAACAACTCGTAGAAGTCGCCCATGCGAAAAAAGAGCAGCGCATCGGGATGCTCGCCCTTGGCGGCGAGATACTGCGCCATGAACGGGGTCGCCTTTACCGGCGCCTGCGGCGGCTTATGCGAGGAATCGGGCACACGGCAGGTGTAGCTCTTGGCGCGCCGGACTTCCATTGACGGCACAGGGCTCGCAGCTAGGGTGCGCCGCCACGTGACCTGCGAGCCGCACCGGACCATGCCCGATTCCAGCAAGATGAGCTTCACCGACGCCGAGGCGTTGGAGTTTCACCGCACACCGACGCCGGGGAAAATCTCCATCGCTCCGACCAAGCCGATGGCGACGCAGCGCGATCTGTCGCTGGCCTATTCACCGGGCGTTGCAGTTCCGGTGAAGGCTATCGCCGAGGATCCCGACAAGGCCTACGACTACACCTCCAAAGGCAATCTCGTCGCGGTCATCTCCAACGGCACCGCCATTCTCGGGCTCGGCAATCTCGGCACCATGGCCGCCAAGCCGGTGATGGAGGGCAAAAGCGTGTTGTTCAAGCGTTTTGCCGATGTGGATTCCATCGATATCGAAGTGACGACGCAGGATGTGGAAGAGTTCATCGTCACCGTCCGCAACATCGGCCAGACCTTCGGCGGCATCAATCTCGAGGACATCAAGTCACCCGAGTGCTTCGTGATCGAAAGCCGGCTGCGCGACGAACTCGACATTCCGGTTTTCCACGACGACCAGCACGGCACTGCGATCATCGCGGCCGCCGGTCTCATCAACGCCTGCGAGCTGACGGGTCGGCGGCTCGAGGACATCAAAGTCGTCGTCAACGGCGCAGGCGCCGCCGGCCTCTCCTGCATAGCGCTGATCAAGCAGCTCGGCGTCCCGCACGACAACGTGATCGCGCTCGACCGCGAGGGCGTCATCTACCGAGGCCGCGAGAAAGGCGTCGATCAGTTCAAGGCCGCGCATGCTATCGAGACCAAGGCGCGCAGCCTTGCCGACGCCATGAAGGGCGCAGACGTATTCATGGGTTTGTCCGTTGCGGGCGCAGTCACCAAGGACATGATCAGATCCATGGCGAAGAAGCCGATCGTGTTCGCCATGGCCAATCCCGATCCCGAGATCACGCCGGAAGAAGTGTACGAGGTGCGCAAGGACGCGATCGTCGCAACAGGCCGTTCTGACTATCCCAACCAGGTCAACAACGTTTTGGGCTTTCCGTATATTTTTCGCGGCGCGCTCGACGTGCGCGCGCGCACAATCAATGAGGAGATGAAAGTCGCCGCCGCGCGGGCGCTCGCCAATCTCGCCAAGCAGGACGTCCCCGATCAGGTCGCTGCCGCCTATCACGGGCGACGGCTGCAGTTTGGCCCGGACTACATCATCCCCGCGCCATTCGATCCGCGCCTGATTTCCGAAATTCCGCCTTATGTGGCGCAGGCGGCGATGGACACAGGCGTTGCGCGCAAGCCGATCGAGGACATGCAAGCCTACAAGCACGCGCTGGCGCAACGGCTCGATCCTACAGCGGCGCTGATGCAGCGCGTGCAGACCAGCGTGCGCCGCAAGCCGAAATGCATCGTCTTCGCCGAAGGCGAAGAGCCAAGCGTCATCCGCGCCGCTTACTCGTTCCAGGAGCTTGGCCTGGGGCGCGCCGTGCTGGTGGGACGCGAAGATCTCGTGCGCGCCAACATGAACCAGCTCGGCGTGCCGGCCAGCGCCGAGCTCAGCATCGTGAACGCCCGGCTTTCGGAGCACAATCAGACCTACGCGGAATATCTCTACAAGCGGCTGCAGCGATTCGGGTATCTGCAACGCGACGCCCAGCGCCTCGTCAATCTCGATCGCAACGTGTTCGGCGCGTGCATGGTGGCGTGCGGACAGGCCGACGGGATGGTCACCGGCGTTACACGCAACTACGCCACCGCGCTCGACGACGTGCTGAAGGTGGTCGATCCCGGCCGCGGCCAGCGCGTGATGGGGATGACCATCGTGCTCACGCGCGGGCGCACGCTGTTCATCGGCGACACTGCCGTCGCCGAGTTTCCCAACCCGGAAGAACTTGCGCAAATCGTCATTCAGTCCGCCGCGATGGCGCGCCAGTTCGGCGCAACGCCGCGCGTTGCCCTGCTCTCCCACTCCACCTTCGGCAATCCGCGCATGGAGCGGTCGGAAAAAATACGCGCCGCCGTCACTATCCTCGACCGGCGCGAGGACGTCGATTTCGAATACGAGGGTGAAATGAACGTCGACGTCGCGCTCAACGCCAACATGCGCGAACTCTATCCATTCTCGCGCCTGTCGGACGCCGCCAACGTGCTGGTCATGCCGGCGCTGCACTCGTCTTCGATCGCCACCAGTCTTCTCACCACGGCAGGCGGCGCCACGGTGATCGGACCGATCCTTACCGGCGTTTCCTGCCCGATCCAGATCGCCCCGCTTGGCGGGGCGGTGTCAGATATCGTCACCTTCGCGACGCTCGCTGCATTTCAGGCCGTGGAGGCTAACGACGCCAGACGCTAGGTTGACTTGGCCTCAACCGGCGCCGCTGCTGGCTCACTCCTGCGCCGCCACCACTCCACGAGGCACAGCGCCACAGCGATGAAACCGATCCACGTGGCGAACACGAACACGTCCGCGAAAGCCTGCGCGCGCGCGGCTTCAACACCTTCGACGTCAGGCGGCGCACGCTCGTCGATATAGGCCCCGATGCGCGGCCGGAAGATAACGCCGATAAGCAGTGTAAGCGAGGACAGTAGCGCGTACTGCACGGCGGCGTAATTCTTGTTCACGATCGAAGAGAGCCACGCCACATAGACCGCGCCGGCGAATCCGCTCGCCACGTTCTCCATGAAGATGATGGCCACGAGGTTGGACAACGCAGGGCTCAGAGTCACACCGTCGAGGAAAGTGCCGCCCAGACCCTGCACCAGCCCAACAAGTCCGGCGGCGATCGCGCCGAACAGCGCAGCGAGGCCGGTGGCGCTCATAAACCCGGATACGGCGCCGCCGCCGACAGCCAGGTCCGCGTAGAGCAGATTGGTGAGCGCCGCGATCACAGCGCCGAGCACGAGCGACGTCATGCGCCCCAGGCGCAGCAGTGCGATCCCGCCGAGCGCGATGCCGAGGATGGTCGCAAGCACCCCAATGATCTTCGAAGCCAGCGCAACATCCGCGTTCGAGTGACCAAGCACGCCGAGATAAAACGGAAAGGCAAAGGAGCCCCAGACCGAATCCGCGATGCGATAGGTAAGCACGAGCAGGATGATCGGCACGGCCCAGAGCCAGAAGCGCCCGGCAATATCGACGAGCGGGCCCAGAATCCGCGAATAGAGTACGTCGGACATTGCGTAGAGACCGCCGGCCCCCTCGCCCTCGAAGCGCGGTGCATTGCGGGCGATGAAATACGCCACGATCAGCGGAAAGCCGGTGGTCGCGAACAGGATCCAGGGAATCTTTTCGTTCTGAAAGTCGGCGGCGCTCGGCGGCGTTTCCGCCGTCAATGAGGCGACCATAAATCCGATGATGGCCGACAGCGCCCAAGCCCAGCCGAGCAGCACCGGCGCCACCGCCATCGCTCGGCGCCGCGAAAGCTCCACATCGCCCGTCGCAACCTTACGCTCGCGCGGCCGCAGCAACGGCTCAGGCGCCAAGACCGCTCCCAGCATGGCGATCGCCATCAGCACAGCCATGATTGCGAACGTCGCCGGCCAGCCGGCGGCAAGGTCGGTGGGTGTGGCCCACACATCGGCAAGCAGGAGCGCTACGGCGCCGCCGACGAAAGAGGCGACGCGGTAGCCCAGCTGATAGCGGACCGACAGCAAATCGAGCGGCGCCCGCTCATTGGCGGTTTCGATCCGCCAGGCGTCGATCACGATGTCCTGCGTTGCAGAGAAGAACGCAGCGACCGCCGCGAGCGCTGCGAACACCCCGATATTCGCGCGCGGATCGATTGCTGAGAGTCCAAACAGGCACGCAACAATGACGGCTTGGCAGAAGATCATCCAGGCGCGCCGCCGTCCGACCGTCTTCAGCATTGGAGGGCCGCCCCAGTCCAGCACTGGCGCCCACAGGAACTTGAACGCGTAGGCAAGCGCGATCCAGGACAGAATGCCGATCGTCGTCAGCGCGACCTCGGCGTTAGACAGCCAGGCGGACAACGTTCCAATCAGCAGCGCGTAAGGCATGCCCGAGGCAAAGCCGAGGGCAGTCATCACCCAGATCGCGCGTTGATCCGGCTGCGAAGCAGGCGCGGCGCCGGCCACGGCCTCAGTCATGGGACACTCTCCAGCCGCTTATGTGCTTGGCAAAGTGGCGGTGTTCGGGCGGCCGGTAAAGCGCGCGGCGACGGTCAGCAGGCGGGCGGCGTCGATCGGCTTGGTGACGAAGTCGTCCATACCTGCCTTGAGCGCCCGTGCGCGCTCCTCCTCTCCGGCATCGGCAGTTAACGCGACGATGGGCGCGCCCGCTGAGGGCCCCCTGCCCCGGCGGATATGTTCTGCGGCAGCCAGCCCGTCGAGCCGCGGCATGCGGATGTCGAGCAGGATGAGATCGAACGCGCTTGCTGCGGCCGTTGCAACGGCCTCCTCCCCGTCCTGCGCGGTTGTCACGATGCAGCCCGCACGCACCAGCAGCGTGCGCGCAAGCAGCGCGTTGATTGGGTTGTCTTCGGCCAACAGCACGCGAAGGCCGTTCAGCCATTGCGGCGCTTCGTCGAGCGCGACTTCCGCCGGCGCGGACGCGGGTTCGCTGGCGCCCAGCGCGACACGCACGCGCTCGGCCAGCGAGCTGCGGCGCACCGGTTTGAGCGTGTAGTGCATAAGGCCCGCGGAGCGACAGCGTTCGATGGCACCGCGCTCCTCCTGCGCGATCAGCGCGATCACGGCGCGGGCGCTGCGCTTCAGCGCTTCAATTTCTTCGCCATCGACGTCGTCGCGCCAGTCGAACAAAATGACGTCGGGATTATCGTCGAGCGCCACAGGCAGCGCGCCCAGCGAGGCGGCCGACGTGCGCAACGCTTGCGACAGCACAGGCGAACGGCTGGCGATGCCGACGCGAACGCCCGCGAGGGCGCGCGGCGCCTCACTTGGTTCTTCAGCCGGCGGAAATGGCAGCTCAACCCAAAAACTGGCGCCGTGTCCGGGCCGGCTGGCGACGCCAACTTCGCCGCCCATCGCATGCGCAAGCCGCTTCACGATCGCCAGGCCAAGCCCCGCGCCGCCGTGCCTGCGCGAGACGCTGGCGTCGGCCTGTGTGAACTCCTCGAAGATGAGCGCCTGCTTTTCCGGTGCGATGCCAGGCCCGGTGTCCCGCACAGAGAACCGCAGCCGACCCCCCGGCCGCGGAGCGAGTTCTATCGTAACCCCGCCGGTTTCTGTGAACTTCACCGCGTTGCCGGCGAGGTTGAATAGAATCTGTCGCAAGCGCCCGTCGTCGCCAATCACGCGCGGCGGCGAATCGGCGCGAAGCGTGACCGCGATCTCGAGGCCCTTCTCGTGCGCCTTCGGCGAGAGGAGTTCGGCGACGTCCTGCATCGCCGCTTCGGGATCGAAGGGCGCGGATTCCAGAGCGACCTTGCCGGCGCCCAGTTGGGAATAGTCGAGGATCTCCGTGATCAGATCGAGCAACATCTCGCCCGATTGCTTGATCGCTTTCACGTAGGTCTTGGCGTTCGGCTCCAGTTTGCCGCCCAGCTCCAGGAGGCTCGCCATGCCGAGAATGCCGTTGAGCGGCGTCCTCAATTCGTGCGTTACCATCGCGAACAGCGTCGTCTTGGCGCGCAGCGCGTCTTCGGCGGCGCGTGCGTGCGCGGTGATGTCGCGCGCGACGACGAGATGGGCGCCGTCAGGCAGGACACGTTCAACCCACTCGAAGCTGCGCCCGTCCGGCGTCGGCGCGACAAAGCGGCGCTCGCCGTTTTCGAAGGCTGGCGTCTGCGTCCGCCCCCAAGGCGGACGCTGCGGCCCCACCGCATGCCGGATCGCCGCGCGAAACGCCGGATTTGCGCGCAGCAGCGACCCATCTGCCGCGAGCATCGCCGCAGGATCGGGCAGCAGGTCGAAGGCGTCCGCGACCTCGGCGGCGGCAGGCTGGGCCATGAGCCGATGAAGCCCGGCGCTGGTTAAGAAACCTTGGCCAGACCGGGCTGTTCTGCCCCCGCCCACTGGCGCTTGAGGCTAAGGGCCTCAGCCACGTGGATGCGGCGCACGGCGTCCGAGCCGTCCAGATCGGCGATGCTGCGCGCGACCTTCAGCGTGCGGTGATACGCGCGCGCGGAAAGCGCCAGGCTCTCGGCCGCCTTCGACAAGAGCGCCGCGCCCGGCCCATCCGGCGCGGCGACCTTCTCTAGCGCGTCAAGATCGAGCACAGCATTGAGACCAAGCCCGCGCCCTGTCTGCGCCTCTCTCGCGCGGGCCACGCGCGCGGCGGCTTCGGCCGTGCCCTCAACCGGCGGCGGCAGCGCCAGATCGGCGGCCGTGACAGGTGGCACGTCGAGCTGGATGTCGATGCGATCCAGCAAAGGCCCAGAGAGCCGCGCCTGATATTCAATCGCGCAGCGCGGCCCGCGCCGGCAGAGCCCCGCACCCGGCCCGCCGCCGCAACGGCAGGGATTCATCGCCGCCGCCAAGAGGATGCGCGCGGGATACGTGACGTGATGATTGGCGCGCGCGATCAGAACCTGCCCGGTCTCCAGCGGCTGGCGCAGCGCATCGAGCGCCTGCTGCGAGAACTCCGGTAATTCATCCAGGAACAGCACGCCCTGGTGTGCGAGCGAGATTTCGCCGGGCTTGGCGCGCAAACCGCCGCCTACGAGCGCGGCCATTGAGGCGGAGTGATGCGGCGCGCGGAACGGGCGCGTGCGCGTGAGGCGCCCGCGCTCCAGCAATCCCGCCACCGAATGCAGCATCGAGACTTCGAGCAATTCCTCACTCGACAAGGGCGGCATCAGTCCGGGCAGACGCTGCGCCAGCATGGATTTGCCCGCGCCCGGCGGACCGACAAACAGGATGTTGTGCGCGCCGGCTGCTGCGATTTCCAAAGCGCGCTTGGCTTGTTCCTGGCCGCGCACGTCACGCAGGTCGGGCACGCTGCCGCCGGCGACGAGATCGCCGCGCTCGGGCGCCTTGAGTGCTGCTCCGCCACGGAAGTGGTTCACCAGCGAAAGCAGCGACGGCGCCGCAATCACTTCCCCGCCCGCCCACGCGGCCTCCGAACCGCAAGCTTCAGGACAGATGAACGCGGCGCCCATGCCGTGCGCCGCCATCGCCGCCGGCAGCGCGCCGGGCGCAGACGCCAGCGCGCCATCGAGCCCAACCTCACCGAAACACACGACGCCATCGAGCGCGTCGTGCGGCAAGGCGCCGATCGCAGCCATCATCGCCAGCGCGATCGGCAAATCGTAATGCGTGCCCTCTTTCGGCAGATCCGCCGGCGCGAGGTTGACCACCAGGCGGCCCGCCGGAATGGCAAGGCCTATCGACGCGAACGCCGCGCGCACGCGCTCGCGCGCTTCCGAAACGGCTTTATCCCCAAGCCCGACGATGACGATGCCGTGCGTGCCGCTGGTGAGCTGGACCTGGACCTCAACCCGCCGCGCTTCCAGCCCGGCGAAGGCGACGGTCACTGCGTTGGCGCATGTCTGCATAATGCCCTGCCTTTATCCACAGACGGGGCCCAGGATCGTACAGAATTAGAACAAACGCGCAACAAAAATCGAACGCTGCAGCGCTCGGCGCGAGTCGGGACGACGTTACTCCCAGCCCATGGGCCAATCCAGTGGAAAGACGCCTTCAGTAGCCGTCGTCCGCCGGCGTCGCCTCAGGAGCTTGCGCCCGGTACTCCGGAGCGGCGGGCGCCTGCGCGTAATAGGGCTGCGGCGGCTGGCGGACCTGCATGAACGACACAACGCGCCGCACGCCAGGGACGACGCTCGCGATCTCAGCGGCGCGCCGCAATTCATGATCGCTGCGCGCCGTGCCCATCAGATAAACGTTGCCGTGAAACGTCTCGATGTTGACGTTGATCGCGCGGACAGCAGGGCTCGCCGTCAGGCGCGCGCGGATTTGCGCCGTGATCAGTTCGTCCTGCGCGTTGCGTACGAAGCTCGAGCGCGGCCCAACGAAAATTTCGTTGTAGACATGCTCAATCGTGGCGACGCTGCGCGCAATCGTTTCCGCCGCCTGCCGATGCTCGGCCGTCGGTGCCGCGCCCGAAAGCAAAAGATTGCCATTGGCGACCTCGACATCGACTTCGGCGAACGCGGCGCTGTCCGCCGCCAAGAGGCGCATCTTCACCTGGTTCGACGCCGCCGCATCGTCGATGCCCTCGCCGATGGTGCGGTCCTGCATCGCATAAACGCCGACGCTCGCCGCCGTGCCGATAGCCGCAGTCATGCAGCCGCTGACGCCAGCGGCGGCGAAGAGAACGGCGAAGGCGGCGAACACGCGCATGCCGGGGAGTTTGCGCGGCGATCATTTCCGATGGCTTAAGATTACCCGACGCGGCGTTCGTCGAACCAGGCCGCGCGTTCATGCCGCGGCAACAATCCTGAACCGATCACGATCAGGTCGAACCTGATCGGCGCGGCGTGCAGCCGCCAGCGGCCCGCCAGCGCCTGCGCAGCGCGGGCGATGCGCGTTTGCGCCATTGGCGTCACGGCGTAAGCGCCCGCGTCGTAGGTGTCGCGCGCCTTGACCTCAACGATCACTAGCACGCCGTCTTTCCACGCCGCGATGTCCACTTCGCC
>Ga0073934_10002229_pt1 | contig 41587 bp, 42 predicted proteins | sample LarsenN4metaG_FD_76834 | JGI IMG/M metagenome (GOLD analysis project Ga0073934, IMG submission 76834) | Hot spring sediment bacterial and archeal communities from British Columbia, Canada, to study Microbial Dark Matter (Phase II) - Larsen... ...
GATGAGCCACGATCGGAGATGGGCTGACAATCGGCAGTTGCATTCAATTTCCTCCGCTCAGCAGATTCGGTTGTCACTCGATCCGACGGGATGCTATCATTTACGCCCATTTAAGGCAAATCACAACAGTCGAGTGAATTACTCCTTCAGCGATCGCGCGCAATTTGGCTGCCTGGGCCTCGGACGCATTTCTGAGCGGCTCGCTGGCGGAACCAATCGGAACTTGATTGAATCGGAGCACGAGGGCCACGATGATGATGGCGAGCAAGGAACCCACAGCAAACCTGGCCCAAAGGGGTGATATGGGCTGAAGAAGGCGCGAGAGAGAAAAGAACTCGCCCAATGAATTTAAGATAGATAATAGACAACCATTACCTTCGACCGCTTTTGGCCGCCACCTGTTGCAGCTTCCGATCAAACGGCTGCCAGCCGTTCGGAGGAGAACTAAGATGTGGTGTCAGCACGGCGCTATCAAAGTCGATAAAATCGGCTATAGCCTTCTCGATCTTGCTGACGCGCGCGCGGCACGACCAGCAGGCCCCCAGATGCGCCTCGATCCGGGCCGCCTCCCTGGGCGATAACTCCCGATCCACCTGCAGCAGCAACTGTTCGCGCGCGGGGGTGCTGCCCATCTCCATTCATGCTGTTTTGAAGCCGATTATTCATAACTTTCTTTCGCCAGCTTCTCGATTACGCGGTAGAGCGTTTCCGTCACAGTGGTAGTGCCGAGATCGAGAATCTCGGCGATCTCTCGATAGCGAAAACCTTTGGTTCTCAGGTGCAAACACTGTCGCTCCATCGGCGTCGGGGACGAGAGAGCAGCGCGTAAGCGATCAAACTTTTCCTGTTGAATAAGCTTTTGTTCCGGGCTTGGGCCAGCATCTCGATACGATTGCCGCAGCTCTTCCCAGGTCTCATCATCAAGCGGCGTTATGAACTGTTGGCTTTTGATCTGATTGAGGGCCAGATTGTGCGCTACCCGAAAGACCCAGGCGCGCGCATTACTGAGGGATTGGCCAGCGCGCAAGCAGCGATAAAGTTGCAGGAACGCCTCCTGAGTTATATCTTCGGCCAGCGCTGAAGGCCCAAAGGTTGCGACCAGATAGCGATAGACTGCCTCACGCCACTGCTCGAAATAGACGGTAACCTTCTGTTCAAGCTTCAAAGTCTCCTGTCCGGGCACAAGGAAAGTCCGGTCCGCGCGCAGCTCAGCCTCGCAGCCCTCGGTGACTCTCCTCTTCAATCGAAAAAGCTTCATGTTACTCCAGGCTTGAGCTGCGTGCTCGGCTGTTTACGCTCTAATGAGCCACTCCGGCAACTCGGCCAGTTCTCCAATTAGAGCTATGCGGAGCAAAACTCCCTGACTGTATCTATAAGACAATTGAGCGGCCGGTTTTTTCGCCGGCTCAGGCAATTTTTTGCGCTGTCGGTATATGACGCCGACTATCCTCAATCCCGGCGATGACCCGGACATCAAATATGTCCCCCGGTTCGAGATGGCCTGTTGTTCTGCTCTCAGCGACCGGTAGAAAAGGAGTCATTCAGACGGCTCGCGCGACGCCCAGAAATTGCGATGTACAGTAACCTGTTAGGTTGCTGATAGTGTGCGATAGGCAGCAACTATTTCAGGCGGGCGCGATCACCTTATCTGGCTGTTAGGTTGCTGATAGTGCGTGATAGGCAGCAACCTGACCGCCTCGCTGTACATTTTCTGAGGAGTCATTCATGTCGTCAGGGACGACGCGAGAGAAATAATGAAAAGCCTGGGGGCACTAAGTTTCCTTGCCTGCTTACTTGCTAGGTAGTGCAACCTAAGCAGGCAAGGCGGGGCACCCTTTGGGTCGCGGCGCTCCCAGGAGAGGAGTCTTTCAGACGGCTCGCGCGACGCTCTGATAATGATGAAAACCGCGCAGTCGGGCAAGCAGCCCGACTGCCGACTGCCTCCTACCTACTGCTTTCTGCCTCCTGCCTCCTGCTTTCTGCCTCCTGCCTTCTGTTTTCTGTGCTATCATTCGAGTAATGAGAGATGTCGCAAACAGACCAATGGCAGAAACAGACCTGCGCCAGCCGGGAGCAATACTGCTCGCTTCATGCTATGAGCTGGGACACCAACCGGCGGGAATAGCTCTCCCGCTTGCTTTCCTTGAACGCGCAGGCTATGCGCCTGATTGCCTGGATATTTCCGTTGATAGATTCGATACCGAGAAGATAAGACGCGCGCGGTTTGTCGGGATTTCGGTCCCCATGCATACAGCTCTACGATTGGGTGTGCGATTGGCGCAGTACATACGCGAAATCAATCCCCAGTGTCGCATCTGCTTCTACGGCCTCTATGCATCGCTTAATTCTGAGTACTTGCTTGAAACGGTCGCCGACGCGGTGATTGGCGGCGAGTTCGAGGGCGCGCTTGTGTCATTAGTTGACTGGCTGCAATCAGGCGCGCCGCAAGAGAGCAATCTGCTTGCCGGCGTTGCTCGACGGGGCCATCGGGCAAGCCCGGTGCTGGAGCGACTCTCATTCCCGGCGCCGAGCCGTCGCCTGTTGCCTCCACTGGAGAGATATGCTCGTCTTGAACACGGCGGAAAACAACGGCTGGTTGGCTACGTAGAGGCCAGTCGCGGGTGCCTGCACCACTGCTTCCATTGCCCTATTCCGCCCGTGTATCGGGGCCGTTTCTTTGTCATTCCGGCAGAGGTTATCCTTGAGGATATTCGCCGTCTGGTTCAAGCAGGCGCAACTCATATTACGTTTGGGGACCCTGACTTTCTCAATGGGCCCAAACACTCGCTCCGCGTAGTCCGCAAGATGCACAGCGAGTTTCCCCACCTGACCTTCGATTTTACTGCTAAAGTAGAGCATATACTGAAACACCGCTCCCGATTCTCCGAGCTTGGCGCGCTGGGTTGTATATTTATAGTCTCAGCCCTTGAGTCGCTCAGCGATATTGTGCTTGCCAATCTCAACAAGGGGCACACGCGAGCAGACATCTACGCAGCCCTCTCGGTGCTTCGCTCTGCGGGCATAGAGCTGAGGCCATCGTTCGTTGCCTTCACTCCCTGGACTGCTCTCGACGATTACATAGATATGCTTGAATTCGTCGCCGATGAGGGCCTCATCTATAATGTCGATCCGGTCCAGTATACTATCCGACTGCTGATTCCGCCTGGCTCGGCATTGCTCGACCGGCCTGAGACCGGGAGATACCTGGGGCCCCTGGTTCAAGAATCGTTCAGCTACGTCTGGACTCACGCGGACCCGCGAATGGATGAGCTTCATCAGATTGTCAGCGCGGCGGTAGAGAATGCCGTCAGGGTTAATGAAGATCCGCTCATTACTTTCGATCGCGTGCGGGAGCTGGCTTACCAGATGCGCGGCGAAGCGCCGCCGGCAGGAGAGCTGGCCGCTCCCTTGCTGCTCAACAAGAGCCGCCCGCCGAGATTGACGGAGCCGTGGTTCTGTTGAGCGGAGCCGACCAGGGGCCAGTTGGGCCCCATTGAGAGAAGAAGTGCGATATAACGCAAGATGCAACGCGGGCAATCTCGCCGCTGTTGTGAACCAGTTACGTTTTGCGTTTTTGATGTGATATGATCAAAATCTAAGTGCAAATATAGTGCTTCTTATGAGGAGGAGATATACGATGGATCAAGAGATTAAGATCACTGCTGAACCTCAGACCGACCCGACCAAATGCAAATTCACAGTCGATCGGCCCGTCTATCCTGATGGCTCCTATTTCTTCACTAGCAAAGAGAAAGCAAAGGGATCGCCGCTCGCCGAAGCTCTGTTTGAGCTTGAGGGGGTCACCGGCGTGCTGATTTCAAACAATATTGTGACTGTAACCAGGAGCGGCTACGGCGATTGGATGCCCCTGGCCAAACAGGTCGGAGCAACTATCCGCGCCAAGCTGAAAGAGGGGGGGCCCTTGATTTCAGAAGAGCTTAAGACTCAGGTCGCATCATCAAAAGAGGTCAGAGAGAAGATTCAGCAGATACTCGATTACCAGATCAACCCGGCAGTAGCAGGGCACGGCGGTTATGTCGAGTTAATTGATGTCAAGGACAATATTGTCTACCTGCGAATGGGAGGTGGTTGCCAGGGGTGCGGCGCTGCCGACATTACGTTGAAGCAGGGAATAGCCACGATGATCAGAGAAGAGGTGCCTCAGATAGTCGATGTTCTTGACGTAACCGATCATGCTGCGGGCCAGAATCCTTACTACTCGCCTTATAAATAGCAGGCAGTAGCCAGGGCTGCTGAGAGGCTATCCGGGGCTTCTTACGAAGAGATATGAATATGATTCAGGAAAAGCAGTTACGGGATCTTCTGGCGCTCCGGTCGTCTCCTATCGTCATTGCTTTCAGGGACAGCGCGCCCGCCGGTGTCCCTCGCGCAGCCGCAGTCGCGCCGTCCGGCTGCTCTTACTGGAAGCTGGCCGCCGAAGGGCAGGTCTTCTATACCGAAGCTTCGGATCATTTTAATTGTCCCGTCGGAGCCTACACACATAACATCGACCTGCCGCCTGAGTGGGCCGGGGAACTTGAATCTCTGGTGGGAACGATGGTCAATCTTGAGTACATCAAGAGGGAAGAGATCTCCGCGCTGCCGAGGTTAAGCGATCCTTTCAAGATTGCAATCTATGCGCCGTTATCGAACGCGCCGTGTGAGCCCGATATTATTTTAGTGCGAGGTAATGCAAAACAGATAATGTTTGTAGCCGAAGCAGCGCGGGCAGTAGGTATTGGCCCCGACGGCGCTACAATGGGCCGCCCGGCCTGCGCGATGGTTCCTGAAGCTATCAGGAGCGCACGTGGAGTGACAAGTCTGGGCTGCATCGGAAACCGCATCTACACCGACGTCCGACGTCAGTACGTCCGACGTCGGACGTAGGACGTGGCGACGTCGGACGTTCCTTTGCATGCGGAAAGTTATTGGGTCGTCGGCATGACTGCCAGGACCAGAGCGACAAAGGCGCTTCACTTGTGGTAAGAGGAAGATTGCTGACCTCAGCGTTAGCAATGGAATTCATCGCTTGATCGCCGATTCTCTGCGACTACCGAAAGGAGTTCATTATGGCTATTAATGAGGAAACCCTGAATCAATTGTTAGGCAATGGCGTCACCGATTTCGGGGCGGCTTTTCACGCCGGTCTGGTTGTCATCGGCGAAAGCCTTGGGCTTTATAAGGCGCTGGCTCAGGCGGAAGGGCCCCTGACGCCGGACGAGTTAGCGCAACGCACTAACACCAATGCGCGCTATGTGCGTGAATGGCTCTGCGCGCAGGCGGCGGGCGGTTATGTCTCGTATGACCCGACAGCTCAACGCTATTTTCTCTCGGAGGAGCAAGCCTTCACACTGGCTGACGAAACGAGTCCGGCTTATCTACCCGGAGCCTTTCTTATCGCCGTCTCTGCGCTTCGCGCCGTGCCAAAAATGATCGAGCGATTTCGCACCGGCGAGGGCCTGGGCTGGCACGAACATGACGCGGGATTGTTTCGCGGGACCGAAATGTTCTTCCGTCCGGGCTATGCGGCCAATCTGGTCAGCTCATGGATTCCGGCTCTCGACGGAGTTGAAGAGAAATTAAGAGCAGGCGCGAAAGTCGCCGATATCGGCTGCGGACTTGGCGCCTCAACGATCCTGATGGCTCAAGCCTATCCTAATTCAACTTTCGTCGGCTTCGATTATCACGACAAATCCATCGAAATGGCGCGACAACGAGCCGTCGAGAGTGGAGTCGCCGAACGAGCGAGTTTTGAAGTCGCCAGGGCAAAGGATTTTCCCGGAGACGATTACGATTTTGTGACCCTCTTCGACTGCTTGCACGACATGGGCGATCCGGTTGGCGCAGTCGCTCACATCCGAGAATCTTTAGCTTCAGATGGAACCTTGATGATTGTCGAGCCGTTTGCCAACGATGATGTCAAAGACAACTTGAATGCAATCGGGCGCGCTTTCTATTCGGCTTCGACACTGATCTGCACGCCCGCATCGCTGTCTCAGGAAGTCGGGCTGGCGTTGGGAGCGCAGGCCGGCGAAGCGCGGATGCGCGAGGTCGTCACTAAAGGCGGATTCAGTCGTTTCCGGCGGGCGACGCAAACGCCTTTCAATCTGGTGTATGAGGCTAAGCTTTGATAGTCTGCCGGATAATCGGCCGACAGATTTATGGATGTGGCACATGCGACGCGGCCAGTTCGAAGCTGCCTGGGAGATCAGTGACGGAGTGTTGCGCTCCCGCGCCGGCGCACAGTGCTGGCATCTGCCACGCCACCTGCAATACATCTGGAATGGTGAGCCGCTCAATGATAAACGGGTACTGGTGCGCTGCTACCACGGACTTGGCGATATACGCTATGCCCCGCTTATCAGATCCATTGCCGCCGAAGTAGTGGTATGGGCGCAACCGCGACTCATACCACTGCTGCAAACGGCGCGCGGCTGTTGCGGGCTGCCGGCCTTGCACGATGGTTCACCTGAAGTGGAGTACGACATAGACGTTGAAGTGATGGAACTGCCGCATGTATTCCGCACGACATTGGAGACCATCCCTTCGGAGATCCCATACCTTCACGTCGCTCCTGCGCCGCTGGCGCGGAATGGGAAGCTCGCCGCTGGCATCGTCTGGAGAGCAGGAGATTGGGATGAGCGACGCTCTCTGCCATTCGAACAATTAGCTCCACTGGCCAATGTAGCAGGAGTTGAGTGGCACATTCTCCAGCGCAATCCCGAGATGGCCGGATGGCGAGAAGGGTTCGGGGTCATATCCGGAGGAGATGATATTTTTGAAGATGCTCGCATCATACGGGCGCTTGATCTTTTGATTTCGGTTGACAGCATTCCGGCGCACCTGGCCGGCGCGCTGGGGGTGCGGGTGTGGAATTTGCTGCAAGCAGACGCTGATTGGCGATGGATGGAGGAGCGCAGCGATAGCCCATGGTACCCTACGATGCGGCTATTCCGGCAGAAGAGAAGCGGCGAATGGGGGGACGTAATCGCTCAGGTAGTTTCTGAATTGAAGCTCTTAATCCATCACGCCTCCAAAACAAATTGGAGCCGCTGAGCGGCAAGGCGCAACGAGGCTTCAACCGTCTCTGTGTCTGCGCCGCGAGCGAAGATGAAACCCAGATAGCTTGCTCCTTCAGGAAGAGGCACTAATTTCTGAGTTACATGGGCCGTTATAGTCACATCTTCAATTCCAGGAACTGATCTTGCCTCATCTAATCCGCGAATCTCTCTCAGCACTCCTGCTCCGGGTATCGGTATCATCATCACTCCTGCCGGCTGGCGCTCTCGATCGAGCGATTCGATCTTCATTCCCAGAGCATGCCGCAATATGATCTCTTCCAGCCTGGCGCCGGTGCCAAAGCGCAGAGCGCGAGAGCAGAGTCCACCGATAGAGCGGGCTGCTATCTCGATCATCCAGGGGCCCTGATCGTTGATTCTCAGCTCGGCGTGTATGGGCCCCTCTCGCAATCCCAGCGCGGCAGCAGATTGATCTGCGCACTGCGCAATCTGCGCTTGAATCTCAGTCGGAAGGCGGGATGGCGTGATATAGATCGTCTCTTCAAAGAACGGGCCGTCCATCCTGTCGGGCTTGTCAAACAATGCCAGGACGTGAAGCTCGCCTTTGATGAGAAGACCTTCCAGAGCTACTTCCTGACCGGGGATGAATGATTCGACCAGAAACTGTTTTGCCAGCTCGCCGCCGCGCGCCGCTATTTCAGGCTGGCCGAGGATTGCTCCCAGCCGCCGCGCTGCGCCGATAAACTCGCTCTCATCATTTGCTCGTATGACTCCGCGACTGGCCGAGAGGAACAGCGGTTTGACTACACAGGGATAGCTTACCTGTCGGGCAATTGCTTTCAGGTCGCCGTCAACAGGAAAGAGGGCAAACGACGGGATCTGGACGCCCCCTCCGTGCAGCATCTGACGCATCAGATATTTATTTCGCGCTGCCAGAGCAGAAGCCACAGAGTTATGCGGCAGCGAGAGCGCTTCGGCAATATAAGCTGCCACTACTGCTGTGTCATCATCGACTCCGACAACGGCGGAGATCGGGCGCGTCCTGGCAAACTCGCGGGCGGCGCGCGCTGCCTCTTCTGGATGGAGGAAATCAAGCGTCAGCAGATTATCCGGCCTGCGCTTCTGCAAAGTATTTGGCTGCTCGGAAGCAATCACAACCTGCACTTCCGCGCCCAGCCGCTGAGCCGCGCTCAAAAAGGCCGATACTCGATAGGTTGAAGTTGGTAGTAGCAAAAGGATTCGTGACATAAGTCAAAATGCGCACTGCCGGTGCGCATCACGCATAAGGAACGTCCGACGTCGCCACGTCCTACGTCCGACGTCGGACGTACTGACGTCGGACGTAGGACGTAGTACGTATCGGCAACTCCAACGAGAAGCGATTGGTTATCGGCATCCTCCTGTCCCTGCCGAAGGCGCGAGGAGTGATCTTTATGCCTGGGGGCCCTTGCCTGCGCTTATATTCGTTCCTGTCAACCATGTCAATGATCGATTTAACCAGCGCGGCGTCGAACCCCATCTCTGCTATCTCTTCGATGCTGCGATCTTCCTCCACATAGGCTTCGAGTATTGCATCGAGAACATCGTATGGCGGCAGCTTGTCGGTGTCTTTCTGATTGGGGCGCAATTCCGCCGAGGGGGGCTTGTCGATGATGCTTTGTGGTATCACTCCCTTCGAGTCTATGCTGTTTCTGTACCGCGCCAGGTCGTAGACAAGCGTCTTGGGGACATCTCGCAAGACGGCGAAGCCACCCGCCATATCGCCGTAGAGCGTGCAATAGCCGACGCTGATCTCGCTCTTGTTGCCCGTTGTCAGCACCAGCCAGCCGAACTTGTTCGATAGCGCCATAAGGATATTGCCTCTAATGCGCGCCTGAATGTTCTCTTCCGTTTCATTCTCTTTCAAATTGCGGAAGTGTTCGCCGAACATCTCGCGGAAAGCATCGAAGGCCGGTTGAATAGGAATACTGAGGAGCCTTATGCCAAGATTCTCGGCCAGCTCTTGCGCATCGGTAACGCTTGCGCGAGAAGAGTACTCTGAGGGCATCGACACGCCTACTACCTGATCGCGGCCAAGGGCATCGACTGCGATGGTTGCAGTGATGGCCGAATCGATTCCACCGCTCAATCCGATGACCACCGTTTTGAATCCGTTCTTTGTGACATAATCTCGCGTGCCTATCACCAGTGCTTTGTAAATCTCCGCCTCTCTGGGAAGCAGCACTATCTCCTCTCTCTTAAAGGCCGGGCGAGGGTCTTTACGCGGCTCGGTTGAAATCACAATCTTCTTCGTCTCTGTTGGCCGGTAGCGCGCCTTCTCCTGTCGGCGGCGAGGGTCATGGAGGCGGCGGCGGAAGACGGCGTCCGGATTGAGGTCTGCGACTATGAAATCCTCTTCAAACTGTTTGCCCTGAGCAATGAGGTTCCCATTTTCATCAAAGATAAGGCTATGGCCATCGAACACCAGCTCATCCTGGCCGCCGACCAGATTGTTATATGCGACAATAACCAAGCCATCGGAAGCGCGTGTCGAAAGCATTCGTTCACGCATGTACCCCTTGCCGGCATGATAAGGCGATGAAGAGATATTGACGATAACCTCGGCCCCTCCGAGCAATGCCTGAGGGAGGGCGGGCCCGTCGGGATACCAGATGTCTTCGCAGATCGTTATTCCTACCGTCACACCGTTGATGACATAGACAGGGCATTCGGTCCCCGCTTGAAAGTAGCGAATCTCGTCGAATACTCCGTAATTGGGCAGATACATCTTGTGGTAGATGCCGACCATCTCGCCGTTATGCGCTACGGCAGCCGAATTGAAGATGTCATCGGCCCTGTCAACAAATCCGATGACAGCAGTAATCCCGCGCGTATGTTTGACCAGGTCTCGCAGCGCTTTGAGATTGGCAGCGATGAATTGCGGTTTGAGCAGCAGGTCTTCAGGCGGGTAGCCGGGCAGGCACAATTCGGGAAAGGTCACCAGATCTGCGCCCTCGTCGCGCGCCCTTTCTATGCCGGCGATGATCTTCGCCTTATTGCCTTCCAGGTCGCCGACGGTTGTGTTGATCTGCGACATGGCTAATCTTAAAATTCTCGGTCCTTGTCCATTCATACATTCTACGTCCTACGTCCGACGTCGCCACGTCCTACGTCCGACGTCGGACGTAGGACGTAGGACGTAGAACGTATAATTGTCATCTTCTTTAAGGATTTTTACAAGACTTTGAGGCAACGGCGCGAGGGGGCACAGCCGGGGCTGCTCCTTGCTCGGCGGCCTGTCGCTACACTATAATCGTCTCCTGGTTTGCAAACATAATGCTAACGGGCGGCGGGCCAGTAGTAGCTTGCTACCGACCTAATATTGCGGGACTGAGATACATGACGGAACAACAATCCAGGCTCTACCTAGAACAGCAGGGCCCCATTGCCACCATTGTCATCAATCGACCCGGCCAGCGCAATGCAATCAGCTACGATATGTGGCTTGAGCTGAAACGGCTGGCAGGCGAGATCCGAGCCAGCGAAGAGATCCGCGTCGTCGTGATTCGCGGAGCGGGCGCGGAAGCGTTTTCCGCCGGCGCAGATATTACCGAATTCGATGAGCGCCGCAACAACTCGTCGCAAGCGCGAGCGTATTCAGAAGCCTTCGATGGAGCACTGGATGCGGTCTGGGAGCTTGATAAACCTACTATTTCTATGATTCGCGGGTTTTGCGTAGGCGGCGGGCTGGAGCTTGCCTGTTGCACCGATCTGCGCATAGCTGCTGAAGGGAGCCGATTCGGCATACCTACGGCGCGGCTCGGCGTGCTGGTCGGCTATCGAGAGATGCGCCGACTGTTGCAACTGGTCGGCCCCGGCGGCGCGGCTGAGATCCTTCTGTCGGCGCGCATTCTGAGCGGCGAAGAGGCGCTGCGCATCGGGTTAATTACCAGACTCGTGCCCGCCGACAGGCTGGAAACCGAGGTCTATCGCGCGGCGCAAGATATAGCCGAGATGGCCCCCCTCATTCACCGCTGGCACAAGCAGATCATACGCACAGTGCTGCTGAATCCTAAGCTTGAAGGATTGACCTCTGAGCAAGAGGCTCTGCCTTTCGCCTGTTTCGATACTGAAGATTTTCAGGAAGGCAAGCGCGCTTTCCTGGAGAAGCGCAAGCCCAATTTTCGCGGGAGGTGAGGACCGTCCGACGTCCGACATCAAAAGCTTCTCGCGGAATCTGACTAAGGACGCCCGACGAGTTAGGCATCGGACGTTGGACATCGGACGTAAGACGTTGGACATCGGACATATCTATGGCTTTAGCCCTTGATGGAATGCGAGTGCTTGAGATCGCGCAGGTGATGTCGGGGCCCTTCTGCGGCTTGTTGCTTGCCGATATGGGCGCGGATGTGATTAAAGTCGAGAAACCCGACGGCGATGACTCGCGCCGCATGGCGCCCCCAACAATCAACGGCGAATCGGCTGCGTTCATGGCCATCAACCGCAATAAGCGCGGCCTGTGCATCGATTTGAAGACAGATGAAGGGAAGGACATATTAAAGAGATTGGCTGCCGCGTCGGATGTCCTGATAGAGAATTTCCGCCCCGGGACTATGGACAATCTTGAGCTCGGATATGCGGATCTGGCGCCGATCAACCCGGCGCTTATCTACTGCTCAATCTCAGGTTTTGGACAGACGGGGCCCTACAGAGAGCGCGGCGGCTTCGATCTTGTGGCCCAGGCGATGAGCGGGTTGATGAGCATTACCGGCAATAAAGATCAGCCGCCGGTTAAAGTCGGCGTTCCTATTGCCGACCTCAATGCCGGGATCTATGCCTGCTACGCCATCCTGGCGGCCTACATCCACCGCCTTAAGACAGGGCACGGGCAGAGAATTGACACGTCTTTGTTGGAAGCAGGATTGGCTTATACTCTCTGGGAGTCGGCAAGTCTCTTCGCTACCGGGGAGAATCCTCCTCCGATGGGATCCGCGCATCGCCTGTCGGCTCCCTATCAAGCGTTTCGCGCAGCCGATGGCTATTTGACTATAGGCGCAGCCAACCAGAGGAATTGGGAGAAGTTGTGTTGTGTCATCGGGCGCGAGGATCTTCTCGCCGATCCTCGCTTCGCTACCAATGCAGATCGGACGCGCAATCAGAGCGAGCTGGCCGAAATACTGGAGTCTGTTTTTATCACCAGGCCGGTAGCGCAGTGGCTCTCAGATCTGGATCGAGCGGGGGTCCCCGCCGGGCCGGTGTATAATTTCGAGCAGGTTTATAATGATCCTCAAGTTTTAGACAGAGACATGGTCGTCCGCGTAGAACATCCCAGAGCAGGGATGACCAGACTCATCGGCATTCCTGTTAAGCTCTCTGAGACCCCGGGCCAGATCCGCAGACCCGCGCCTATTCTGGGACAGCACACGGATGAGATATTGCAGGAGATTGGGCTGAGCAGCTCAATGATTCAGTCTCTGCGCGAGAAAAAAGTAGTATTTTAGGACAAGCGGATGGTCCAATTCGGGCGCCCAGCGCCCTCAAAACGATCTATTTTTAACTTATTTTGAGGGCGCAAGAACTTCGGGCGTGCAACGCCCTCAAAACCGCCCGAATCTTTTATAGTCTTGCGCCTCTGATAGGTAGCCGCCGCAGCCACAAAGGCGCAGAGCAACCACGTTCGGCGGCATCTGTCCGACGTCGGACAGATTTTTTTCTTCACTATCTCTGCGCTCTCTGTGGCCGCGGCGGCTACTTATAGCAAGCCAAATAGGATGAAACAGATCACTGCTCCAATAACAGACATAGACAATCCCCAGGCCAGCAATCTATTGAACAATTTAGTCCGATCTTCGCCCGGAGCTGCGCCGGCTATGCACAGGGCCCCCAGCGTGGATAACGGCGAGACGTCTACCAGATGCGAGCCGACGTTGATAGAAGAAGCAATGGCCATAGGATCGCCGCCGCCAAGTCTCTCGATCAGGCCGGGAACCGTTGGAAGAAAGGCAGGCAGGACCACTCCTGAACTGCTGCTGTAGACGGAGATTACTCCGGTGACGAAAGCAACCGTTCCGGTTACTGTAGTCCTGGAGGAAAATTTGGCCAGGAGGTTGGTAAACAGCTCCATTCCGCCGGTCTTCTCCATTAGCGCAATGAGCACGGTCACTCCGCAGACGGTCAGTATTGTGTTCCATGGGATTGCGCTCACTGCTGCTTGCTCGTCGGCGGCGCCAAACATGGATAAGATCACTGCTGCAACAAAGGCTCCGAAAGTAATATCAACTTTAAGTGCGACAACGCCTATTACAAGCGCAGCGATGACTCCCAGGGTCAACTTCTGCCTCGCCGTCAGCGGCTCGATCTTCTCCCCGGTAAGCTCGTCCAGTCCGGCGCGAGCGTCCGTCTTGCTGGTAACAAGCTTGAATCCTCCGAGAGAGAAATAACCCAGAAAAGCGACCAGGGAATGAGTAATTGCCATATTGAAATAGTTCTGCCATTCGACTCCGGTCAACCCGGCCTTAGCCATGAGCCCATTGGCGATGATTCCCGTGGGCGCAAACGGCGAGAGGGCCCCGGCATTGGCCCCATTGCAAACCATAATCGCCATCAGAAAAGCAGTGACGCCAACTTTGCTTGCTATTGCCATTGCCACAGGAGCAAGCAGCGCTGTAGCGGCTATGTTGCCGGGGCCGATGCTCGCCATGGCGAGCGCGAGAAAGAAGAAGATTATCGGAATGGCGCCGACTTTCCCGTGAGCAAGCTTCACCGACAGTTTTGCCAGCTTATCCAGAGTGCCGTTGACTCTGGCCTGTGAGAAAAGAAGGGTAACTCCTACCAGTGTGAGAAACAGGCCGGTAGGGAACCCTGCCATAACCTCTTGAACCTTCATTCCACCCAGCAGGACGCCGATTGCGAAAGCAAAAGCGATGGACAGGAAACCGATATTAATGCGAGAGAAACAACTGACGAGGATGGCGATAAATAGCGATATTAGCGAAATGATCGGGAGGCTCAACCGGTTCACCTCTCAGATTGATTGTGATTGCCACAGGCGGATTATAACATCGGCCCGCCATTTGTCGTTAGCCTACTCAGAAAATGTCCCGCAGGCATCTCATTGTTTCTCTCGCGTCGCGCGAGCCGTCTGGAGGAGATCACGCGCGGATTGTCATTCCATAAGGTTGGAGGCTATACTGAATATAGTTCTTGAGCATATCATAAGAAGGGGGGGCACGATGCGAGGGAAGAGCGCTTTGCTGGTAGTAGATATGCAGAATGATTTCTGCCCCGGCGGGGCCCTGGCAGTGAGAGAGGGGGACCGGATTGTGTCTGCGCTCAATCGCTATATAGAAGAGTTCAGTAAAGCGGGGCTGCCCGTCTTCGCCTCCAGAGACTGGCATCCGGCAGTGACAAAGCATTTCAAGCAATATGGGGGCGTCTGGCCGCCCCACTGTATTCAGGGAACGCGCGGAGCAGAATTTCATCCCGACCTTAAATTGCCGCCGGACGCCGAGATTATATCTAAGGGAATGGACCCGGAGGCTGATAGCTACTCTGCCTTTCAAGGAGTGAATGATCGAGGGGAGAGTCTGGCCGAAGCGTTGAAGAGGCGCGGAGTTGAGCATATATATGTGGGCGGCCTGGCAACAGATTACTGTGTGAAGTTTTCGTCGCTAGATGCATTGAGCAGCGGTTTTCGAGTGACTGTGCTCGAAGACGCTGTGCGCGGCGTGGATCTTCAGCCGGGAGACTCTGAGCGGGCGATAGAGGAAATGAAGAGAGCCGGAGCTGAGGTGAGAACGGGAGCTGAATGATGATCACATTGCGAAATGTGGAGAAGTTCTATGAGCATGGAGTTTCAAAGACCTTTGTCCTGCGCCGCGTGAGCTTCGATGTAAGGGAGGGGGAGTTCATCTCTATAATGGGGCCCTCCGGCGCCGACAAATCGACGCTGCTGCACATCCTCGGCATGCACGACAGCGCCTGGAGCGGCGAATACTATTTCTTAGATCATGCCGTGCATAAGCTGGGCAAGAAGGAACGCGCCGAGCCGCACAAGAAGTATATCGGTTTCGTCTTTCAAAGTTACCATCTGCTTGATCATTTGACAGTCTATGAGAACCTGGAGATCCCGCTGTCGTACCGAGACATCAAGAGATCGGAGCGCCAGAGCATTGTCTGCGACACTCTCGACAGATTTCAAATAGTGGGCAAGAAGGATCTCTATCCCAATCAATTGTCCGGCGGACAACAGCAGCTCGTCGCAGTAGCGCGGGCGGTAATTGCCAATCCGAGGCTAATTCTTGCCGACGAGCCCACCGGCAATCTTCATTCCGATCAGGGCAAAGAGATTATGGAACTCTTCAAGAAGCTGAATGAGTCAGGGACGACGATCATCCAGGTGACTCACTCTGAGACCAATGCTTCTTACGGCAATCGGATCATCAGGCTCAGGGACGGTTGGGTTGTCAACTGAGAAAAAGATCAGGGGTTAGTTCGGGCGCCAAGCGCCCTCAAAACAATTTTATTTTTTAACTGTTTTGAGGGCGCTTGGCGCCCGAACTGAAGAGGGGTTTTTCTTAAGACCTGTGTTTCAGGGAAGCGCCCAAGCGATTAGGGCGTCCTGGCACTTAAGAACCGTTATCGGACGTAATTCTACAGCCTGATTAGTGAAAGAGAGATCGGGAGGGACGACGATTGAATCTCAAATCAGCTTTGCTCCTCTGTCTGTTGCTGTCACTGCTTGTCTTCTCATCACCGACAAATCGTGGCGGGCAAAAGCGCGAACAAGCCGCCGACAGAGTCTCTTCTGCCAGCTGGCCGATGTTTGGCCGCGACCTGTCCGGCTCGCATTACAACCCGGATGAGAAAATACTTACTCCTGCTACCGTAGCGCGGCTCAAGACAAAATGGATATTCGAGGCCGGAGCCGATGTGTCGAGCCAGCCGACGGTAGTCGATGGAGTCGTCTACTTCGGCTCCTGGGATGGCAAAGAGTATGCAGTAGACGCCGGAACGGGAAAGAAGATCTGGGAATACGATTGCGGCGTCCCGGCTAGAGTCGGCGCAGCTTATGATAACGGCATTCTATATTTCGGCGACCTGGCAGGGCGACTCTATGCCGTGGAGGCCAAGACGGGCGCTCTGAAATGGAAAGAGCGAATCGACCCTCATCCCCATGCAGTAGTCACCAGCTCGCCCATTGTCTACAACGGGCGGCTCTATATCGGTGTGTCTTCGCATGAAGAAGGCGCTAATTTGCGCAATAGAGATTATGCCTGTTGCACATTTCGCGGCGGAGTGGCAGCTTATGATGCCGGGAGCGGGAAGCAGATATGGCGCTTCTACACTATTGAGGAAGAAGCGAAAAAGCTCGGCGAAGAATCGAACGGCCGCGCCATCTTCGGGCCCTCCGGCGGAGCGGTCTGGTCTACGGTGGCGCTCGATCCGGCAACCAGCAGAGTCTATTGCACCACCGGCAATCAATACTCAGGGGAGCCGACAAAGTACATCGATTCGATCATCGCCCTGGATATGAATACAGGGAAAGTAATCTGGTCATATCAGGCGACGCCTTCGGATGTATTCGTCATTGGCTGCCGCAACTGCGGGCCGGATTTCGATTTCGGCACGACTCCGCTGACGTTCAAGGGCCCCAACGGAAAGACGCTCATCGGAGCCGGTCAAAAGAGCGGATGGTTTCATGCCGTCGATAGCCAAACAGGGGCCCCTGTATGGCGCACCGAGATCGGTCCGGGGAGCGCGCTCGGAGGGATGCAATTTGGCAATGCCACCGATGGAGAGCGGGTCTACGCTGCGCTGGCCCACCGATCAGGAGGCGCAGTCGCCATGCTCGACGGCGCGACGGGAAAGATTATCTGGAAGACCCCCAGCCCTGATAAGAGGCCGAACTACGGGCCGCTTACTGTAACCGGGCGCGGCGATAACCGGTTGGTCTTTGCCGGAAGCGCAGCCGGATTTATACGCGCTTATGATGGAAAAGACGGGCGCATATTGTGGGAGTTTGACACCGGCGGAGCCATTGGCGGGGGCCCTACCGTCGTTGACGGGGTGCTCTATGTGGGCTCCGGTTACACCTTCTTGCGCGTTGGCAAAGCCAATAATAAGCTCTATGCTTTCTCTCTCGATGGGCAATAAAGCAAAAGGCGGCCCGACAGTCAAGCCGCCTTGAGAATCTGTGACTCAAGCTGATTTCGGGATTGCTTATGCTGATAGCGTCTAAATCCACTTCAATGCTCTCTATTGTTAAATTGCTGGCAGTCCTTCTTGTGATGTCATTCTCCTTTGGGGCCCCGACGCCGGGCTCTTCAAAGGCGGTCCAGCAAGAGGCGAGTCAGAGCACGCCGGCGCAGAAGCCGCTTGATCCATCTGCCTGGGGAAGCAATCATGTCGGGAAGCCGGTCCCTGAATATATCCACGGCGACGAGTGTCTGTTCTGTCACCGCAACGATATTGGCCCGACCTGGCAGAAGAATACTCACGGCATTACCATCAGGCAGCGAGAGGATGCTCCTGAACTGGAGCAGATTCTGAAGGGGCAGCCGGCCTTGGCTGCTGTTGCCCCTCAGATCGAATATTTCCTCGGCAGTCGCAATCGCGTGCGCTTCCTCAAGAAAGCGGGCTACGGGAAATTTGCGCTGCTCAATACTCAGGCAGTCTTGCGTTCAGGCGGACAGGCGCACAGTTGGGTCGATCTGGAAACGCCCATCTGGGACGAGGCAGCGTTCGCCAATAGATGTGCAGGCTGTCACACCACCGGAGTTGACTCTTCGGCAAAGACATTTTCCGCTTTCGGGCTGGACTGCTATACCTGCCACGGAGTTGTCAGCCTGGAGCATACGACGGATACATCTCTCGTCTTACTATCCAAGAAGCGCAGAAACGACAGCAAGGTAATTACCTCCATCTGCGCTCAATGCCACTTGCGGACAGGGAAATCCCGATCTACTGGACTTCCCTACCCCAATAACTTCGTCGCCGGCGATAATCTGTTCCAGGATATGGAAGTTGATTTTTCAAAGGCAGATGACGAGAGCTTGAATGCAGGAGATCGACATGTTCTGCGCAACGTCCGCGATGTGGTCCTGTACGGAGCGGAGGCCCCTACCTGCATCAACTGCCATCAGGTTCATGGGCAATCCAGCGTTAAACACCGCCGAGTGCTGAGAGAGCCGATCTGTTTCGACTGCCATAACCGTGAGGGGCCCTTTAAGAACGTTAAGCGTTACACGGTCAAGAGCCCCCTGTGCGAATATTGAGGCAAGGCAACGTGACTGCTGAAACGCTTCTTAGGCGCGAGGCCCAGCCTCCTGGCGGCGCAGCCGCGAGGGAATCTCCAGCGACCCCGGCGAGTCGAAGACTTGCCGCACATCCGTAGCGGCAAAGCCACAACCCCGCACCGCTACTTCGACAGCAGATCCGGCGAGGCTTCGCCGCTCATCTATAGCGGCGAAGCCTTGATCTTTCCCCGAACCCTGTTTCGATAGCGAATGCATTCTTCCAGAACCTTACGATATTCCTTCACATCCACATCGCGCTCGCAGCAGAGCAACATCAAATTGCCATCGTCGCGGAAGTTCTCGTCCCATTCCATCACCTGTTCATCGGTCCATTCAGGACGATACTGCTGCATCTTCTCATCATCCATCCGGTCGAAATAGGCGCGCAGATTGATGCTGGTCTCGTCCGGCGGCTCATCGTAAGGCTCTTGTTCAAAGTTCCAGATCGGTTGTTGCATACTAATCATTGGCCCTCACCCAGCCATAGGCGGCGTTGCTGCGCTGTCCGCCTTTTTCAAGGTAAGCCGTCTTCAATCGAGTCAATGTATCTGCGGGAAATGCTTTGCGCCTGGCCTTCACATCAATCCCGTAGAGTCGCGCAGCATTCAAACCGAATATCTTCGCTTTATCCTCTCTGGTGATCTTCTTGTAGCCGAATCTCTCGCACAGCTCATCACTGATCTGGAACCGCTTGAATGCATCGATCACCCACTGAGGGGACCCCCACCAGAGGCAATCGGTCCCCCAGAGCACATGGTCAGCGCCGTAGTACTTGATGTTCTTGCCCATGCCGTGCATTGCCAGCACCGGATCGGCAATTGCCAGGGGCCCAAAGAAGCTCCCGATCTCGCAGTAGACGTTATTCATCCTGGGATTGCGCTTCTTGATGTCCATCAGCACGCTGTGCCACTCGAAATCGCCGGTGGTCGGATCATACTTATTGCTCTCTTTCCAGTTCGGCTCATTGGGACCATGCTTGATCGCCGAGTGGTAGATGACGAAATTGATATCGGGGTATTGCAGCGCCGCCTTCTCTACATCTTTTGGATTAGCCAGGTGCCCCAGCGTGCGAGACTGATAAGAATAGCCCTTATGCACGCTGAACAATTTCATCCCTCGCTTGCGCGATTCCTCGTAGAACCAGAAAGCATTCTCATCGTCGAGTTGGAACCCGCCGCCTGAGCGGCCCGGATCGAAATGGCAGTACCACTTCCAGGAGTCGATCTTATAGAGGTTTAATTCCCGCTCCATCTGCTCCAGCGTCGCCGCCCTGTCCATAGAGTTAGTGGCCCGGTTCCAGTAATGATTGGGGGCCAGGTTCCCCTGGCAGAGGGCGCGCGTGGAGCCTGCCAGCTCGTTCAATATCTTCTTGCTCTTGGCCATCAACCAGCTTGGCAGTATTGCTCCCGGGCCTGGAGTTCGTTCTTGATCCACCAGGATTTTGCCGCTTTCGTCTCTGTGCTGCTCGCGGGTGGGAACGCCTGAGATCACCACCATCTCGGTCTCGCTGTCGAAGAATATCTCTTTGACGAAGTTCTGAAAGCTGTAAGCTTCAGCATCGTTCTTGAGATTGAAGCCCATATTCCTTACGAATTCCAGGTTGCGAAAAGGGAGAACCTGGCCATTGGTAAAGTGCGTTTGAACATCGATAATGAAGTACTCGCCCTTGGGCCACTTCTCCTGATAGGCAGCTTCCTCCCAGGTCTCGGCTTCGTCAACATCCCAATAGTTGCCGAAGACTTTATTGGAGGCGAGGAAGCAGGTAGCCAGCCCCATTGTGCTGGCCATAAACGCGCGGCGATCCATGCCCAATTTCTTAGCTCTCTCCTTGGCCAGCTCGCCTATCAGATATTCGACCTGCTTCTGCTGCTCTGTTTGCCGTCGCGGGATGAACTCTTCGTTAGAGACTACCTGAGTAGGCATGGGGGAGTCCACGCCTTTCTTAAGATCGCGCAATATCTTTCTGATCCACATTCTCTATTATGCTCCTTTCAGAAACTGAGCCGCCGCGAAAATGCCTCAGATCAAGGATGCCGGTCGGCTCCAAGCAAGGTTTAAAGCGATGATTCAAGTTGATTCAATCTGACAAGTTTACTCTCTACTGCCACCCGGGACAATACGCTACCATCATCAAACTTTAAGTCGAGCGTGTAGTCGTTATTTGCTCCTACTGATACAACTTTGTGTATACACAGCCTCCCTTACCTCAGCGGGTCAATCTTAAATACGGTCTTTTACTGCAATTTGCCAGTCGGCCAGCGACGCGCTCTCAACTTGAGAGACAAAAGGCATTCTGATGGCGAGTCTCATGGTCTACTTCTTAGCCTTCCGCCTAACAAAGGGCTGAACCCGACCGCCCATCAGCATGTCTCCTAAAGATAAAGGTCATAGGCAGCGGGTTAGCCCCGGCGTTGGGCGCAACCGCTCCCTATCCGAACCTACGTTCTCACTTGAGCCAACTCTCTACAGCCAACCCCCGCACCCGCCAAAAATGACTCTCATTGTTCGTCACCACTCCATATCCATTGACTAAAGCTGATGCGGCGATCAGGATAGCAGCGTCACCAACTAACTCTCCGCGCCTATACAGATCAACATAGATGTCTGTGGCCCTCATGATAACCTCATCCGTTATAGGCAACACCTCACTGCTACTGCAAAGCTTGTCGAAAGCTGCGACTTGCCTGGACGCCTGTTTCGCCTTGAGCCCTCGCATGATCTCATAGCGAGTGATGATCGAAAATGTGAGCCGCCCGTGCGCGGCCAGATAGGACCGGGCTTGCGCCGTCGCCAGCGGGTGCTTCCGCATGATGGCTGAAAAGATATCCGTATCCAGCATGAGCCGAGGGCCTGTCATTGACGAGCCTCGCCGCCGAAAAAGTCACGCCGATCTAAGGCGATGTGCTCAACTTCATCAATCTCTTCGCTGGAAAGGCCATCATAGACCTGTGCTGCCAGGCTGAGCAAGTCTTCTGGGATCTCCGCAACTGTTTCGATGATGAGGCGGATACGCTGCCCCTCTTCGAGGAGCGGAGCAGAGGCATTCAGCACGCGAAAAGTGCCGTGTTCATAAACAGCGTCTATAGCTTGGTTCATAGTTGAAGCCTCCTCTCAGGAAAAGCTTATCATCTGCTAATCACTTATGGCCAACCTGGTAAAGAGATTCTAGCACATACGGGAGTTTTGCGCCTAACGCCCTTGCATCAGCGGGGCCGCGTGTAACATCTATCGAAGCATAAGAAACTCGCTTCGCCGAGCGGCGGCTGGATGCGCTCGTTAGACGCGCAGTGGGCTAATAAATCTTAGAGTCCCAACCATAGGCGCAATGCATCATCATAAATCTTCCAAGTCTGAGTCAGAAGTAGAGTTGTTGCAAGAAATGGCAACGAGGCCAGCATTGCACTGATTGTGAAGCGCGAGAATCCGAGCTTGCCCCTCCACCAAAAGACCAACAGGCACGAATAGCGCGGTGAGCAAGCCACGCAGATCCAAAACTTCCTCGATCAAAGCAAAAAGATTGCCCAATGGCGCTTTATCTGTACCTGACGCCGCGTTTAATCACTATGTCCACGCGCTGCAAAAGAGCGATGTAGCGAAGCACATCGCCGCGCACTGCAATAATATCGGCGTACTTCCCTTCACTGACCGTGCCCACATCGCGATCTACTTTCATCATGACCGACGGCCAGTAGGTCGCAGCGCGAATTGCTGTCATCGGATCTACTCCCAGCCTGTTGACCCAGATATCAAGCTCCCTCCAGGTAGATTGGCTATGGAATTTCATCGGGATGCCGCTGTCGGTCCCTATCAGCAGCACTACGCCTGATTCTCTGAGCTGATGAAATTTCCGCTCCAATGTAGGCCGGCGATTGGGCGTGATCTGAAAATAGCCGAGACGATCCGGGTGTTTAATAGAAGCTCTGATATCGGCGATGATATTCTCCGGCAGACCGACCTGCCAGGAAGGATCGTCCAACTGCTCCGGGTTGTCTCGAATGTATTCATAATTGAACAGCCCTTCGATGGTAGGCGTCCAGAAGAGGGGCCCCAGGTTCATCTTCGCCGTTCGCTCGCGAATCATTGCGATAATGTCCGGGGGATATTCAGGGGCCGTGGCCAGGCCGGTATGCTCGAAGCAATCCACGCCCGCTAGGAGCCCCCGGCGGATCTCTTCCGGGCGATGAGCATGAGCCACAACCGGGAGCCTGTGTCTGTGCGCTTCATCGACTACTGCCTGCGCTTCATCCATAGTCATCTGATCCTGGTCAATCAGCTTGATGCAATTGACCCCCGCCTCTGCCAGCTTGCGCACTTTGGCGCGAGCGTCGGCTGCGCCGTTGACCCCCCAGCGAAACAGCTCCGTCCCGGGATAAGGCTCGTGTTGGATGAACGGCCCGGACACATACATGGTAGGGCCGGGGAGCTTGCCTGCATTTATACGATCGCGGACGGCGATTATTGCCTCCAGAGGGGCCCCAAGGTCGCGGGCGCTGGTCACGCCGGCAAGGAGCAATTGTTTGGCCGAAGCAGGCATGATGACGGATTCAAATAAAGGCGGATAGGTCTTATCCCAGTGAGCATAGTCGCTATGGCCGTTGATCATCAGATGCACGTGCATATCCCATAGGCCGGGCAAAACGCTCATGCCTTCTGTGGAGATAACCTCGGCGCCCTGCGGAACCGGCAGAGCGCCGACCTGTCCAACCGCTTTGATCCGCTCCCCTTCGATGATGATCACGCTATTGTGGATGGGCTTGCCGCCGAAGCCATCAATCAGGGTCCCTCCCACCAGAGCTTTAACAGTCCCCGATTGCGCCTGGCCTGAAGAATCTGAACTAGAAGGAGCAGTTAATGCCCTTGTTGTGGGTGTCAGTCCTGAGCGGCTTATCATCAACCCGAAAGCGATACCAACAGCCGCCAGATAGACCAATGCGAAACAACGCCATGATCTTCTCATTATGATCCTCCCGGAATTTGTAATGATGAGAGTGCATTTTACACCAACTCGCAACGGCGGAGACTGAAGTTTTTGTCGTTATAGACCTTTAGCTTGCTCGGTCGCGGAGAGATTAAGGGTACGAATTGAAATCACATGCAGGTTGGTAGTAAGCTACTGTGGATTGACGTACACGACATTGCGCATTGAGGAAGAGGAGAAAATTGCGACAGAACAAAACTAAAGCAAAGCTCAAATCAGGCGAGACCGTTTTCGGATGCTTCGTTCGTTATTGCGATGCCGGGCTGGTTGAAGTGCTCGGATACTGCGGCTGGGATTTCATTGTCATTGACGCTGAGCATGGAACAATCGAGCCGCGCGATTGTGAAAACCTGGCTCGCGCGGCAGAGCTGCGCGATATAACACCAATCGTTCGGGTGACTACGAACTTGCCGCCAATAATCCTGCGCTATCTCGATACCGGAGCGCAGGGGGCGCACATACCGCTAATCAGCTCGCCTGCCGATGCTGAGGCAGCGGTTCGCTCAGTCAAATATCAGCCTCGCGGCGCTCGCGGATTGGCCGGTGTTCGCGCTGCCGGATACGGGCAGGAACAGCCTTTCAAGGATTATGTCGCTCAAGCAAACGCCGAAACGCTTGTGGTTGTTCAAATCGAAACCGCCGAAGGCGTCGAACGGTTGCCGGAGATCCTGGAGGTGAAAGACCTGGATGTCATATTTATCGGGCCCACGGATCTCACCAATTCTCTTGGGGTGCCTGGCGAGGTGCAACACCCAAAGGTGCAGAAGACTCTGGAACGCATTGTCGAAATGGTGAGGGGTTCCGATAAAGCACTCGGCATTATGGTAAGCAATGCTCAGGGGGCCCAGCAGTGGCAAGAGCGCGGAGCCAGATATATCGCCATAGGATTGGAACCGTTGCTGGCTTCAGCCTGCCGCAGCTACTTGCAGACGGCGCGCGCCAGGATGTAGCGCAAGGCGGCAAGAGGAAGATATAGCCGAGGCCCGGCGCGAAATGTGGGGAAACTTTCCCCGCGAGGATGTTTAAATGATTGGCGCTTCCGCTCGCCCTTTCAGGGCGCAGATGTAACGCTGCGTCTGCCCAGGGCTCACGGCGGCTGGGCTACTTTCACGGGCGAGAAGCTTCGCCTCCCGCTACAAGGAAATTCTTTATTCTTAATCTCTATAGTTACTATCCCCTCGCCACCAGCGAGACACCTATGCAGATAAACCCTGCCCCCAGCCACTGGCTAGATGAGATCTCTTCGCCAAAGATATAACGCGAGCAGAGCATAATCAGAACATAATTGAGAGCCAGCATCGGGTAGGCTACGCTCAGCTTTACTCTTGATAACACAATCATCCATACAATCGCGCCCAGCGCATAGAGCGCAATGCCGGCTACGATATATCTGTTGTAGAGAGCATGCAGGACAAATGCAGTGGCTTGATCATACTGCCCGGCGACAAACGTTCCGACCTGGCCCATCCCTGTCTTGAGCAGTACCTGACCTGAGCAGGCTATTACGATAGCAATAACGATAAGGATTGCGGAATTGAGCATGGGGGAATATTCCTTTCTTCTTGCTTTATTGTCCTTACTGCAATGGCCGAACCTCCAGGTAGATCGAGAAAGATACCGCGCGTTGGAATAGGAATCGGCCACAAAAACACAAAAGTTATGCCGACTCTCCTTCGCCTTTGTGAGTTAGTGGCGCGATCCTCATTCGTTATATAAACTGCCCCACGCTTGCGTGGGCCGATTTAGCGTGGGAAAGGCTACCAGCCTATGGCCGTTCTGTCAAGCTCTTACCAGCCTTCGGCTGTTAGCTATTCTCCTGACGCATCCGCTTCAAGGCTTCCGGCGCAAGGAGGCGATCCTGGCGGGGCCCTCATCAGGGCGCGCGGCGTTTGTGTGGTTAGATTGAGCCGGACCGGGAGCGCAGCCTGAACCCAGCGTCTCCGTGGCTCCATCAGGATGCGATGCTTGTGCGGTTAGCTCAAGTCGAGCCCCCAGATATCCCGACGGTGAAACCGTTGGGGAAAGGACCATCCGAATCGACTGTTGGCGCGCGCCGACAGAAGAGCCGGAGAAAAAAGAGCCTTGACAGGGATTCCGGCTAGATGATAATAATTCTCACGTGACAATTAATCGCAAGAAGGAACCGATTTATAGCAAGGCTGAGATAGATCGCCGGTGCGTTGCCTTCGAGGACACATGCCGCTCGCGCGGCGTGCGAGTTACACCGCAGCGGCTGGCCGTGTACCGCGCCCTGGCGGAAGATCCCGGCCACCCGACCGCCGAGGCTCTCTACGCCCGGTTGCGCGAGCGGATGCCGGCCCTGTCGCAAGCAACCGTCTACCGGACGCTCGAATTTCTGGAATCTGAAAATCTCATCCGCAGAGTGAGCGCCACGGAAGCGATTGGGCGGTTCGATGCTAATCTCGAACCGCATCAACATCTGGTGTGCCGCGTCTGCGGCGACTTGAGCGATGTCTCGCTGCCGGAGCTTGCCAGGCCCGCGTTGCCTGTCATCTCCGGTTTCACAGTAGAAGAGCTGGACATCAGACTTGTCGGGCGCTGCCGCAATTGCTCCCGCTCAAAATCCCTGAAGCGGGCGCGCAGCGCCGGGCGTCGAACCAAGACTAAATCCATAATCAACCCTAAATCATAAAAAGGAGAAGAATATGCCTGAACTGAAAGGAACCAAGACTCATCAGAATCTCAAAGAGGCTTTTGCCGGCGAGTCCATGGCAAATCGCCGGTATCTCTATTTCGCAAAGATCGCCGACGTGGAAGGTTACCCGGAGATTGCCGGAAACTTCCGCGACACGGCTGAGGGGGAGACGGGCCATGCTCATGGCCATCTGGACTATCTGAAGAAGGTCGGCGATCCGGCCACCGATCAACCCTTCGGCGATACAGTGTTGAACCTCCAATCGGCTATTCACGGAGAGACATACGAATACACCGATATGTATCCGGGGATGGCGAAGACCGCCCGCGAAGAGGGCTTCGCCGAGATAGCCGACTGGTTCGAAACGCTGGCCAAGGCGGAAAAGTCTCATGCCGGACGCTTCAGCAATTTGCTCAAGTCGATTACCTAGCGCCGTTGCGCAGCGATTATTCAACGAGCTATAGACCTTAAGAAAAAGTTGTGGTTAGTTCGGGCGGTTTTGAGGGCGTTGCACGCCCGAAGTTCTTGCGCCCGAACCGGAAAATATTTTTCTTTAGAGCTACCGATCGGACGCCCTCGCGCCCTCAAAGCTTAACTTGTTTCTGAGGGCAGCGCCCGAACTGATCGATTGAGCAATTGCGCCGCGCAATACTTCAAAGCGGTCTTTCAGTCGAATGTGCGGCGCATGAGGCGATCTACCGTCGCGGAGGCTAAGAATACAGAGATTGCGCAAAAGGGCATCTATCTTCTCGGCGCAATCTCTCCGGCTCCGCGTCTTTGCTGCGGGTTCTATTTGAGTTCCGTAAACTCGCCGGAAATCCGCTATAGATGCCGGGGCTCCGGCAATGCCCCCAGAGGAGATTTTCAGCAGTGCAGAATAACGAAAAGAACATCTCTTACCAACCTACCGACGGGCTCTCCTACGACCCGGCCGAGGAGAAGTACTGGGACGAGGCGGCGCTAGAAAAGGAGCTCCGGCGTACGTTTGAGATATGCCACGGCTGCCGACTCTGCTTCAAGTACTGCGATAGCTTCCCGACGCTGTTTTCGCTCCTCGACCAGAAATATAACGGCGACGTCAGGCAGATCACTTCCGATGATACTGCTGCCATCATGGGCTCTTGCTTCCAGTGCAAGCTGTGCGAAGTTCAGTGCCCCTATACCGAGCGCGAGGGCCACGAATTCCGGCTCGACTTCCCCAGGCTGGTGCACCGTTACAGGGCTCAAAGAGCGCGCCGCCAGGGTCTGAGTTTGCGCGACCGGGCGCTGGGCAATCCCGACCGCGCCGCCCAACTGGCCCGCGCCAGTTGGGGTATTGCTAATGCTGCCAGCAGAGTCCGGCTGCATAGAATCTTTCTCGAGAAGGCGCTGGGCATCCATCGTGACAAGCTGCTCCCTGAATTTGCCTCCATTACTTTTGAGAAGTGGGCCGAACGCGCCGGAAAGATAGAACCCGAAGCCGGCGGCGAGGTGGTTCTATTCCAGACCTGCTATGTGCAAAACAACGAGCCGCAGATAGGGCGGGATACCGTCGAAGTTCTGGAGAAGAATCGGGTAGATGTGCGTGTGGCGCGCGGCCTTCGGTGCTGCGGAATGCCTGCATGGGAGCGCGGCGACATAGAGTCGCTTCGTCGGCAGGCCGGAGCCAATTTGCGCATCTTGCTTCCATTTGTCGAGAAGGGGGCAAAAGTTGTCGCCATAAATCCAACCTGCTCGATGATGATGCGACGAGAGCATCCGATGCTGCTCGCTCCGGCGGACCGGCCTGCTGCGAAAAAGCTGGCTGCAGCAGTGATGGACCCCAGCGAATTTCTCTGGTCGATTCGCAATGAGCCGCGCTTCAACACCGATTTCCGCAGCTCGCCCGGAGGAAAGGTCTCCTATCATGCTCCATGCCACCTGCGCGCTCAGGCAGTGGGTTTCAAGGGCAGGGACCTTTTGCGCAAGATACCGGGAGTTGCGCCGGCAACAGTGATGGAATGCTGCGGCCACGACGGGACATATGCAATGACGACGGAAGGCTTTGAAGCCTCAATCAGAATTGGGCGAAAGGCATTTGAAGGGATGAAAGAGAACGGAGCCGAGATATGGGTAACCGATTGCCCGCTGGCAGCGCTACAATTCCAGCAACATGCCGGAGTGCGCCCCATGCATCCGATGTCGGTGCTGGCGCGAGCCTATCGCGAGGATGGGTTCGGCAAGAGAGAGTCTAAGGAATAAAGCATGAAACCAGTAGAGCGAAACGAAATTGTGGATTATGCGACTTACGAAGAGATGCGCGATGAGTTCAGGGCCGAGGTCATGAAGGCCAAGGCCCTGCGGCGCGTCCACATCGGCGAGCATCTCACCCTCCTATTCGAGAACCATCTTACAATCCGCTATCAGATTCAGGAGATGATCCGGGCAGAGCGGATTGTAAAAGAGGCCGACATACTGCACGAGATCGAAACGTACAATGAACTATTAGGGGGAGAGGGCGAGTTCGGCTGCACGCTGTTGATCGAGATTGACGACAGGGCGGTTCGAGAAGAAAAGCTGAGGCAGTGGTGGCGCCTTCCGGAAAGGATTTATCTGTTGATGGAGGATGGCAGCCGAGTCTGGGCCAGATTTGATGAACGGCAGCGAGGACAGGATCGGCTCAGCTCAGTCCAATATCTCAAATTCTACACGGCGGGCCAGGTCCCTGTTGCCGCTGGCGTTCAGATGCCGGAATTGCAAGGGGAAACGGCTCTGACTGATGAGCAGCGAGAGGCATTGCGCGAGGATATGAGAAATTAGCCTTGATCTTCAATCAAAACAGGCGTAGACTGCGCTCTGGAAGGCGAGCTTACAACACATCTTAATGGAGTCAGAGTTGACAAGCATTCCTCGATACTGCTCACTGGACGGCTTCACCAAGCTGAGCGAATCGCTTGAAGGCGTGGCGCTTGGGGCCCTTGCCGGTTTCGACATGATCTGCGCGCGCACGCTCAACAGCGATTACCGGCTCTTCTTGCTCGATCCGCAGAAAGGGCGGGTGCTGGTGCAAGGCGGGCGGTTCTTCGTCGAGCCGGTAGAAGCAGTGGTCAGCGGCTCATCCTTCGGCGGGTGCATGCTTAAGGTGGGCTGGGTCGGCATTGGGCTCTGCATGGAGATATGCGCGAACGGCCAGCGCATAATTACATCTCCAGTACAGGCATTGCGCGTAGAACGCGAAGTTTGAATCAGACTACAATGTAAAGCAACCTGTCAGCTTGCTCCTGACCCGGCAATAGGAAATATCGGGAACCATGCGCAAGCTGACAGCTTACGCTACATCTATTTTGGCAGCGTTTCCGCAAACGCAGTGAATCCTCGTTGAACGGGTTCTGCTGCACTTTTAAGTAAGCGCGCAAATTCTCCATCACTCCTTTTTTGGAGTGCGACGACACGCTCGTCGCTTTCCATCGCCGTGATTTTGCCGTCGCTTTCCATCACCACCAAATCGAACCCAGAGCGGAAACCAAAGCGGCGACTAGTCGCCGCACTCCAAAGCACTCCAAAGTTTTGCTTACTGACGTCGGTCCTAGGACATCGGACGTTGGACGTCTTAAACGTTGAACGTCGGATGCTCTGACTCCGTCCGTTCGGACGTTTTTTCAAGTAGCAGGCACAGCCGCGTGATTGGTTGTTCGAGACCTTCAAGCCTGCGGTCCAGGCGGACTAGCACGTAGAGGGAGACCACTATGGGGAAGCCGAGGTCTCCCACCAGCGCCACTATGTCCAGACCCGGCGATTGCGCCTGCTCAACCATTGTTCTACAATCCTTTCGAGAATCGAGAAATGCGTAACCATTACACAGATGTCGTCTTCCCTCAGACCGTTCGTCACCTTCGTGTACGTGTAATGGTTACCTGCATTCATCGTAGATAGCAATGCATTTCGCGACTATTTGCAAGAAAAAGGTTACGCAATGTGCGCGAATTTCAAGGCGAGGTAGCAACGTGAAAGTTAACACAAGTGGAGTTTGGGAACGCTTGCAAGAAGCATTTGGCAATGCTAAGCCTACGAAAATAGCTAGCGCAGGAGTAACAGAGCAATCAGTCTATCGTTGGCGAGATGGGGATCTGCCAGGGCTTGACACTCTGATCAAGATTTACGAGTTACGCAATGTATCACTCCACTGGCTGCTGATCGGCGAGGGGCCGAAGTTTATCAAAGAGGACAAGCGGGCGATGTTGCTGAAATAGCGCGTAGGCTGAAGGTTCCCTACCAAACAGCCAGCAATTACCTTAGGGGGCAGCTACCAGCTCGCTTGAAATTCAAGTATGATATTCACTGAATCTTTAGCCGGATCCATCAGAGAATGATTCGCGGTCAAAGGCATTGTAATATGGACTCTCGATTCCGAATTATTCGCCCAAATAGACTAACATCGCATCTCGGTTATGAGGATGTCACTTGCTACAGTTGCGGACAGACATTTATTTTAGACGAGCTGGCGTATGATCACGTCAGATTCGATGGCAACGATCAGGTCAATCATGCGCAGTGCCCATCTTGCGATAAGCTGATAGAGATTGTTTTTGTCGATTATCTCAAGTATGGCGGAGAATGATTCCGGTCTCCGGTCAGGAGTTTTCGAGCCTCTTCTGTATCCAGAGCCCGGTGGTTACCGAGATTTATCAACTGAATTAACGTCTCTGACCTGGGGGGGGTATTACTCTCGTTCTGCCCTGGCGCAGTAGTAAGAAGACGATACGAAGGAGAGCAAAATAGCAAATGTGATAGCAAAAGGCTTGTCATAAATTAGCTTCCAGATCCCGACCGGACTAGTGTATCATCAGGGGTCTATCAGCGAAAGCGAGGCAGTACTTAGCTCCGGTAGGAGCGATCTATTTATAGAATTGAGAAATAAAAGTAGCTCTCGCGGCTGTGCCTTATCTTTCATCTTGTGGACACGTGATACTTAGCACGTAGTAGCTTACTATCAACCTGATTTAAAACACAAAGACCGCAACCGGAGTCGAATATGAGAAAACTCACATCATCGATCCTTATACTGTTCACAATCGCCTTGATGTTGTTGGGCCCCGCCCCTCAATATTTGAAGGCGAAGTCGTCTGCGCCAGAACGGTTCGAGAGCGTGCGCGCTCTGATACGCAAGCAGATGGCAGAACAGCAAATCCCCTCTGTCGCAGTGGCAGTAGCGCGCGATGGCGAGATACTCTGGGAGGAAGGGTTTGGCTGGGCTGACCGTGAGAATCGCACTCCAGCTACTGAACACACGATGTATTCCTTGGCATCAATCTCCAAGCCTATTACTGCAACCGGGCTGATGGTGCTCAAGGAACGAGGGAAGATAGACCTCGATAAGCCGATCAATGATTATCTCGGAGAAGCGAAGCTGAGGGTGTGGATAGGTAACATCGCAGATGCTACAGTTCGGCGAGTAGCCAACCACTCATCAGGCTTGCCGGTGCATTACCAATTCTTCTATGAAGACGAGCTATACCGACCGCCATCAATGGATGAGACTATTCTCCGTTATGGCAACATAGTGGCCCCGCCCGGCGAAGGCTATGAGTATTCTAACTTTGGCTACGGAGTTCTCGGCTATGTGATTTCGCGCACTTCGGGCAAATCTTATGCTGACTTCATGCGCGAAGAGGTCTTTCTGCCTCTAGGCATGACCCGCGCTTCAGTCAATATTGGCCCCGGATTAGAGAAGCATCACGCTATTCGCTACGGCCCCGATGGGTTGCCAATTCCGTTTTACGACTTCGATCATCCGGCAGCATCAGCCGTCTATTCGAGTGCCCACGATCTAGTCAGGTTCGGGATGTTTCACCTGAAAGCCCACTTGCCTGACCAGAAAGCGATCCTGTCGGATCAGGCTATTGACGAGATGCAGAAGCCGACTATCACTTATGGAAACAATCAAGGCTACGGGATCGGCTGGGCTATCTCCTGGCGAAGGTCAGGCCATGTAGTTGTCTCGCATACCGGCGGCATGGGTGGGGTCACTACGGTATTGAATCTGTTCCCTTCAGAGAGAATCGCCATTGTCGCCTTGACCAACTCCAGATCTGGAATCGTCTCTCAGGTTGCTGATGCGGTAGCTTCCATCTTGTTGGGGGACTCTGCTGCAAATCGTCCTCAGCAAAACCAGCAACGGAGCGAGCCTTCGGCCTTCAAACCGCCTGTCGAGCTTGTTGGGACCTGGGAAGGGATTATTCATACCTATAAAGAAGAGATTCCCTTCACGCTCCAGATCCAGGAGTCGGGCGACATTCACGCGCGATTGGGCAATCAGTTGTGGACATTGCTCAATATGGTGAGTTTCAATAACGGCAAGCTCAACGGGCGGATGATGGGCGATGTGGGAACTGAAGATGCGAACCGCCGGCCTTATGCTTTGAGCCTCTCACTCAAACTGCGAGGCAATGTTCTCAATGGCGCAGTGTCGGCCATCTCGTCGCCAGGAAAGCGAGTGGGCAATGCGCTCAGCTACTGGGCCGAACTGAAGAAGAAATAAAGGGGGACTGATATGATTCAAGAGGGCACCGGACTAAAATTAACCTGCTCATCGCTGCTGTTTCTTATAACTCTTCTATTAGCCGAGGCGCCGGCAGTCGCTTTTCAAAATGATGCGCTGACTGCCAGGGTCGATCAGGTCTTCGCCGAGTGGAACAAGCCAGATTCTCCAGGGTGCGCTCTGGCGGTTGTCAAGCAAGGCCGGATCATTTACAAACGCGGCTACGGCATGGCCGATCTGGAGCATGACGCGCCTATCTCGCCCGCTTCGGTCTTCTATATAGGCTCCGTCTCCAAGCAATTCACGGCAATGGCTGTGGCGCTTCTGGCGCGGCAGGGAAAGCTTTCGCTGGATGATGATGTGAGGAAGTACATTCCGGAGCTTCCCGACTATGGGGCCCCCATCACCGCGCGGCATCTGATCCATCACACTAGCGGGCTGCGCGATTACAATACGCTACTGGCTCTGGCCGGCAGGCGAGGTGATGAAGCGTTCAATAACGACGTGGTGCTTGAGATAACTTCTCGCCAGAAGGGATTGAATTTCCCGCCGGGCGAGCAGTTTCTCTATTCCAACACCGGATATGCTCTGCTGGCTGTGATTGTCGAGCGAGTGAGCGGAATGAAACTCAGCGCTTTCGCCGAAGAGAATATCTTCAAACCTCTGGGGATGACAAACACTCACTTTCACGATGACCTTTCCAGGATAGTGAAGAATCGAGCTTATGGTTACGGGCTTAAGCGAGGCGGCGGTTTCCTTCTCGATACTCCGTATAATGAACGCTCTGGCGCTGGCGGGGTGTTCACGACGGCTGAGGATCTCTTCAAATGGGACCAGAGCTTCTACGATGGACACATTGGGGGCCCCGAATTTATCAGGCAGCTAGAGACTCCAGGAAGATTGAACAATGGCCGGCAACTCGACTATGCCTTTGGCCTCACAGTAAGCCAGTATAGAGGGCTGAGAGTTGTACAGCATGGCGGATCGCTGGGCGGGTATCGAGCCCACCTGTTGCGCTTCCCTGAGCAGAAGTTCTCGGTCATTTGTCTTTGTAATTTGAGCAGTATTAACCCTGGCCGGCTGGCAAATCAAGTCGCTGAGATCTATCTGGGCGATCAGATGAAGCAAAGCGAGTCAACTGAGAATGCCGGTACTGTGGCAGCTTCCCAGTCGAGAGCGAGAAATGATTCTGATCCGGTCACCCTCACCCCGGCGCAACTGGAGCAATATATGGGGGACTACTACAGCGATGAGTTACAGGCGACTTACAAAGTAGTTCTCGATGGGGGCAAGCTCTACTTTCAGCACAAAGGAGCGCCAGAGAACCCGCTTGCGGCTGTGAATAGAGATGTGTTCACTGTCAGAAGCATGAGGGTCAATTTCAAGCGAGATACTCAAAGTCGAGTCACCGGTTTCACGCTCGACGCAGGGCGGGTCATCAATCTTCAGTTCGTTAAGAAATAAGACAAGGAGGCGGCGCTTATTCTGTTGCACTGATTATAGTGGTTTCTGCGTCGATTCACCTATGAGACTTATAGCAATATGTTTAATCCTCATCACCTTTGTTGTTGGCTCCACCATTTCGAGCAATGCCCAGGCGAGAAGGTTGAAGATATATATCTCCGCCGATATGGAAGGCATTGTCGGAGTTGTATCAGGAGAGCAATTGGGGCCTCCTGGATTTGAATACAACCGATTCCGCGAACTGATGACGCAAGAGGTGAATACAGCCATTCATGCTGCTTTTGAAGCTGGGGCCACTGAAGTCGTCGTCAGCGATTCTCACGGCAATGGGCAGAATCTGCTGATTGAGAAACTGCCGAAGAATATTACGCTTATTCGATCCTGGCCTCGCCCATTGATGATGATGCAAGGCATAGATGAGACATTCGATGGAGTGATCTTCATCGGCTATCACACTAGCACAACAAACATGCAGGGGGTGCGTGCTCATACGATATCGAGCGCGAGGCTTGCCGATGTGCGATTGAATGGTATCTCGATGCCTGAAGCTGGCATCAATGCTGCTATTGCCGGGCACTTCAATGTGCCAGTAATTATGATCTCTGGCGATGATGCCATTATTAAAGAAGCGACCGCGCTGCTGGGCGATCTTGAAGGAGCAGTGGTCAAGTGGGCCTATGGGTTTCATTCGGCAAGGACGATAATGCCCGAAGCTGCATATCAATTGATTGGTGAAAAGGTCAAGAAGGCTATTGCAAGAATCAAAAGCTTCAAGCCGTACAAGCTCAAGACGCCTATCCAGCTTGATGTGCGCTTTAAGAACTACCGTCCAGCGGAAGTTTTGAGTTACCTATCAATTGTCGAGCGCACCGATTCACATAGCATCAGGTTCGTGGGCAAGGACATGATTGAAGTGTCTAAGTTCCTCGAATTTATAGTTACTTACGAACCTTCATTAGAGCCATAGCCCCTTGTTTAAAGGGTTTTGGGGTGCAGTTTCCAAAAGTCAGTAAAGCTCTGGGCGGCGGGCCCATAGTAGCTTACTATCTACCTACATTGGGAGCATAGGCAGGTAGTAAGCTGCTGCGGAGCGGACGTCCACAGCATTAATTTAGTTAGTACCGACTCTTGAAAACTGTTGCGGCTTCTCTGCTTTCTGCTCCTCAGCCTTCTTCTTCAAATCGCCTTTCAGATGGCTATCGTACCAGCCAATGATCCGCTTGTGATAATCCTTCACTTCTTCAACTGTGCTCGTTGGCATTCCATGTCCACCGTTGATGTAGTTGACCCATTCAACCTCTTTGCCGAGCCGCCGTAGAGCATAATACATCTCCATTGCCTGGCGAGCCGGCACATTATGATCTTGCTCGCCAGTGATCAAAAGTAGAGGCGTCTTGATGCGGTCAGCGAACATTATGGCAGAATGCTCGATGTATTTCTGAGGCTGCTGCCAGAGGGTCGCACCGATGCGATCCTGGCTCTTCTCCGGCGCATGGATATTGCGCACTCCTAATCGCGGGCTATCGGTATAGAAGCTGACCATGTTGACCTTGCCTGAGATATTGATCGCTGCTTTGAAGCGATGAGTTTGTGTGATTAACAGATTCGTCGCATAACCACCGTAACTTGTGCCATGCACGCCTAATCGATCCGCGTCGGCAATGCCCATCTCTATCAACTTGTTTGCAGCCGATGTCACTCCCTTGACCCACGCTTCGCCGGGATGGCCGGTCTCGAAATCCACTGATGGCAACATTACAGCATACCCATTTGATGTGAGAAGATTGATCGTGCCGTTGAATGTATCATCGAAGAATTGTTCATAGATGTTGAAAACGGTCGGATACTTTTTGCCCTGCTCGTAATCAACCGGATAGTAGAGTACCCCATATAATCTCTTTCCATCTACATCGAGATAGGAGATAAGCTCAGTCTTGCTGAGCCGCTTCTCTTTCAGTTGTGGATTAGCATCGGTCAATCGACGAACATTTTTGAAATCGGCATCCGCCGCATAGAGATCAGCAGGGCGATTGCCTTCAGCGCTGCTGAAGACAAATGTGCTCCCATCTTTTGAAAGCCGGAAACCTTGATAGAGCCGCGAATCTTTAATGAGGTCCTGAAGCTGCTTGCTCTTGAGATTGTAACGAACAAGTCCGCGCTCCCACTTCGTGCGCGAAGAATAATTAAGATAGATGTTCTCGCCATCGGGGCTCCAATCTACTACTGTATAGTGAGGCGATTGTTTGTCTTCTTCAGGGATCTTGAGAAAAATCTCTTTTGAACCTGTGGCAGTCTCCACCAGCCACAATCCCTCTTTGTTCGAAGCTACAAGCCACTGGCCCCCAGGACTCAAGCGCACAGCATTGAATCGCTCTTTCTTCTGCTTATCATCCTCTTTAGCCGCATCTTTGTCAGATGCTGAGCCTGATGTTTCTTTATCATCTTCTTGCTTCTTACCTGTCAGTTGGCGCGGCTCTTTATCATCTATCGAGCCGAAGAAGATGTTGCCTTCTTTTGAGTAGGCATAGTGGCGACTATCTCTCGACCAGATCACATTGATGCCCTTAGTTGATTTTATGATCGTGCGCGGTTGGCCCCCTGCTATCGGCAATATTTGAACCTGGCCCTCGCTGCCGAAGATTACATCATAGTCTGTCTTCTTTGTTATATCTTCAATGTATGTGATAAAAGAGCCATCATCCGAGAGATCATAAGAACCCAGCTTAGTTTCTGGCAGTAGCTCGCGCGCCTGGCCGCTTTTGACATCGTAAGCTACAAGCGAGCGAACAGCCGATAGCCGCCTCAACTCTTCCCAGGCGAGAAACGGCTCTTTGCTTGAATGGACCACTATTGGCCCTTTAGTCTCATATTCAAATCGCTGGCGCGCCTTCTTGCGCCACTCTTCGGCGCGCAATGTCACCAGTAGCTGTGCGCCGCCAGGCGACCAGTGTAATTCAGTCGTTTCTGCTGCGTATTTGCCGGGGGGCAGATTCACAGCGCGAAGTTTGCCTGTGGCCCTTTCCCAGATAATCGGTTCAAACAGCTCCCCCTTGCGTATCAACAGTGCCAGGCAACTCCCGTCGTGGGACCACTTGAGGCTTCGCACCTGTCGCTTATCGGGGAAAAGCTTCTGCACTTTTGCCGATTGCGTGTCAATGATCAACACATCAGCAGATGAGGGGGCCACATAAGTTGGATCGCCAAATCGATAGTTGTCAATGCCGATTCGATCCCGAAGCGATGTTGCAGTTGCAGCGAGCCACCGCCCATCATTGCTCAGGTCCGCGACACTGACATTTACTACATCGAGCATATCATCAACGGTGAAAGTGGACCACGACGTTGATTGATTGGTTTGCGCATCTGTTACGTGGATCGGCAAAGCAACTAAAGCTGTTGTCAGAATTAGAATCAGAAGAGCGATATAGTAAGGGCTAGCCAGGCGACGCATAGTAATTTTCCTCCGATTGATCTAATCTTCCCCTTTAGTTTGGGGTTGGCTTAACTTATATCGAGGGTTTCCCCAATGGTTGTCTCAATATCTGTTCACGGCCAGTCGCGCGCCAACACAGCTAACCGTTAGTTGCAGGAACTTTGTTAGGACTTCTTGAACTTCTCAAATTCCTTCTCCAAATCGGCGCGGACGATATAAAGATATGTCGCTGCTGATTTCACGCCGATCCTGGTCATGAATCCAAGCTTATATCTTTGCTCCTTCTCCTCCCACTCGATCTTGTCTGGGAACAAGATTGAGCCTGAAGTGTGAAGCGGCATGTCCGCGCGTATGCTTGGTTTGCAAGTGAAGTAAAATCCCACCCCACAGAAATCATTAACAGTCTCTTCTGCTCCTCCTTGTCTTCGGACCAAGACTTTCCGAATGTTCCCCCTTTGGTCGAGATCTTCAGAATCTGTAACCACTAATCGTGCATCTTCGAGTGGACAAATAATCCCGGCTCGGTATTGCCGCCGAAATCTCTGTGATCCCCGTAGTGACGGGCAAGGAACAGAAATGAATTATCGTAGTAAATAACGTATGTGTTTCGCGTCGGCGCACCCGAAAATGTTGTGACCACGCTTTGTCCATAAGCGTGAGTTGCGAGTGTAAGAATCGCTATGAATGAAAGGAATGTTCTCATGCCTAACACCGATCTTCAGCCAATGGATGCTCCGCTGGCATAACAGTGCCAGGTTCCTACTTCGGCTTTCTGTGCCTAACTATTAAGTGGATCCCTAAAATGCGAATAATAAAGACGCAAATTATCACATTTAATCTGGTGGCCATTTACTCATCTCACTGTCACCCCCACCTATTGAAGACTGGATTATAGGTGAAATGGGGTTTTGTGAACAAGCCTAGATTATTGATACCTCCGTTGCGAAAAGGTTAGGGTTGCCATTACTTGCCATCCCTTATTTGAACTTTTCCTCTACGCAGATACTTCCTTGAAGCAATCGACTTGCGGCTCGCTGTGAGCCTCAACTTTAGCCTAATTTGAATCTCCACACGACCGCAAGTCGGTGGTATCCAAAATGAATTCTATTTTGCTAATAGAAACACACAACTATGGAACAGTGGAATAGAATGCGGACGGACGCGGATCGAGCGGATGGTCGCGGATTCGGATCAGCGTCTATCAGTAAAATCCGTGTCCGTCGGCGTTCTATTTCTGTTGTGCATACAGTGGCTTGTCTGTCCCAATCTCTGGCGCTTCGATTTAGGCTAAAATTGAATCTTCACTCGACTAAAGTCGGCGGTAGATAGTTACGTGCATCGTAAGTCAACAAACATATTTTGTGTCGCTGTTTTCTGAGTTATAATCGCTGGCCTGACTCTGAAAGATCAATACGACCACCGGGAAAGGAGCTGCCTCTGATGCTGTTACTTCGCTTACCCCTTGCTTTGATACTCGCTGCTGTTTTAACTTCAGGTCTTTTTAGCGCCCAACAATCTGCTGTCGCACGGAGCAGCAACATTCCAACTCCGGAACAGTTTCTCTGCTTTCGCGTTGGCGCAGATAAGAAACTCGCTCGTTGGGACAAGATCCTTGAATACATGCAAAAGGTAGCCGCAGGCTCAGATCGGGTGCGGCTGCGCGAGCTGGGCAAGACCACCAATGGCAATCCATTTATACTACTTGAAATCAGCGCGCCTGAAACGTTGAAGAATCTCGAATACTACAAGCGGCTTGAGCGCAAGCTCTATTTCCAGGATGGCGCGCCTGCTGAAGCTGAGCGCGACGAGATATTCCGCTCAGGCAAAGCAGTCGTGCTCGTCACTTGCAATATCCATGCGACTGAAATAGGGGCCTCTCAGATGGTGCTTGAGCTGGTGCACCAACTGGCAACAGAGAATTCGCCGCTGGTCAAGAAGATACTCGATAATGTCATCTTCCTGCTGGTTCCGAGCCTCAATCCCGATGGGCAGATCATGATCACCGATTGGTATAACAAGAACGTCGGAACAGAATTTGAAGCCAGCCCGCTCCCCTGGCTCTATCACCCTTATGTCGGCCACGATAACAACCGCGATATGTACATGTTCACGCAAAAGGAGAGCCAGCTGACAGCACGGCTATTGTGGCACGACTGGTTCCCTTCAGTGTGGTTGGATGAGCATCAGATGGGCAGCCAGGGCGCGCGCATCTTCGTGATGCCGGCGACCGATCCGATCAATCCCAATGTGCATCCGCTCATCTACCGCTGGAATGGAATCTTCGGCCAATCGCAGGCGGCTGCGCTTGAAGCCGCTGGCAAAGAGGGGATCATCTATAACTCGACCTATACCAACTTCTGGCAAGGCGCAATGGCCTGGAGCGGCTGGTGGCACAATCAGATTGGATTACTGACAGAGGTAGCGAGCGTTCGCATTGCATCACCAATTGAACAGCGCCGCGCTCAACTTGGACGCCCGGCTGAAGCACCGACACAAGACTTTCAGTCTCAAATGCGCCGTTCATTGGAGAACCCCAACGAGCCATTGCCTCCGCCGCGCGATGTCACACCACGCACTGAATATCCGCGCCCGTGGCTCGGCGGCAGATGGACGCTGCGCGATATTGTCGATTACGAATTGATCGTAACCATAGCATTACTGGAAACAGCCGCCGATAAACGCGAGCAGTTGCTGCGACAGATCTATGAGATCAATCGTTCTACTATCGAAGCAGGAGCCAAGGGGGACCCTGCCGCTATTTTGATCCGCACTGATACGCAACACGATCCGCGCGTTGCGCTGAAACTGCTTGAGAAGTTGCAGATGGCTGGCGTCGAGGTCTACAGAGCGGAAGCTGAGTTTGTGGCGGATGACAAGAAATACCCGGTGGGAACGTTTGTGGTGCCGATGAATCAAGTCTTCGCGCGATATGCCAAAGATTTGCTGGAAAAGCAGACCTACCCGGAAGTTCGACGCTCGCCTAACTCGCCGCCCGAACCGCCTTATGATGTGACAGCATGGTCGCTGGGGATGCAGATGGGTGTTGAGACAGTGTTCGTCAAGAAACCGCTGGCTGATGGCGCTCGCCTCACCAAGCTAACGGAAATCCCCAAACTGAGTGGCGAAGTAACTGGCGTAGCGAAGGAATTCGTCTTCGAGTACAAAGGCGCAGATACAGCTATTGCCGTCAATCGGCTCCTCAAAGAAGGCGCGAAAGTTGAACTTACATCATCTCGCGCAAAAGGGATAACGCAAGCGTCTGTTTCTGGAGTCTCACGACAGCGGATGGAGGCCCTCGCCCGCGAATTCAACCTGTCAGCGCGAGCGCTTGAATCGAGGCTAGCATCGGGGCCCCAACAGAGCAAATCTCAAGATTCTGTGGTACAGATCATTCAACATTCGCCTCGCATCGGTCTCTATCAATCCTGGACATCGAATATGGATGAGGGATGGACGCGGTGGGTGCTTGAACAGTATGAGTTTCTCTATACTACTCTTCACAATGCCGAGATCAAAGCAGGAAAGCTGCGCGAGAAGTTCGATGTGATTATCCTACCCCACCAGGATCAGCGCGACATTCTCGAAGGCCATAATTACAGGACGATTCGCCCTGAATATCGCGGAGGAATAGGCGAACAGGGCCTGGCAGCGCTGCGCCAGTTTGTTCGCGAGGGAGGGACGCTGGTTACAATGGGCGCAAGCTGTGACCTGGCTGTCGATAAGTTCCCGATACCGGTGCGCAATCTCAAGCGCGGCTTGACTCGCGACCAGCACTTCGCTCCAGGCACGATAGTGCGCCTTCAAGTGGATAATTCCCATCCAGTCGGTTTCGGCATGCCTGCTGAGACTTACGGCTTCTACAACAACACCCCATTCTTCACACTGGTTGAAGGCTTCGCCTGGCAGCGAGCATCAGTAGTGGTCCGCTATCCGAATTCAGATGTGCTGGCGTCGGGCTGGCTCAAAGGTGAAGAGCTTATGGCTGGTCGCGGCGCAGTTGTTGTAGTAGAGACCAATCCCGGTCGCATTGTATTATTTGGGTTGCGGCCACAGCATCGAGCGCAGACACACGCTACTTTCCCGCTGTTGTTCAATGCTTTGTATTTGGCCGCAGCAGAGAGTAGATCAGTGCAGTAAAGGTTACTAGAAGCAGTCTCATAAATAGCATCTGAGTAAGATAACGATACAACCAAGGTGCACGAAACCAAGGAAATTCTCGACATGGCGCTCGTAACGCATCCCCAGTCGGCGGAAGTTTTGCAGCC
>Ga0073934_10002230_pt1 | contig 41585 bp, 47 predicted proteins | sample LarsenN4metaG_FD_76834 | JGI IMG/M metagenome (GOLD analysis project Ga0073934, IMG submission 76834) | Hot spring sediment bacterial and archeal communities from British Columbia, Canada, to study Microbial Dark Matter (Phase II) - Larsen... ...
GATTCACGGTTCGCGCCTTTGCGCGCCGGCGCAGATGCGGCAGGCGTAGTCCTCGAGCGCGGCGCCGGTGACGCCGAGGGCGCGATGCTGGCGCCGGTTGTACTCCTCCGGCTCGAGCTCGGTGCGGAAGGAGTCGTTCAGCCGGTTGATCATGTTGAACATCGCGCAGGCGAGAGAGACCTCGACGATCTCGGCGTCGCTGAACAGCCGGCGCAAGTCGTCCCAGGCCGGACCGCTTTGCTTCGCGGTGTTCAGTGTCATTGCTTCCGACCATGCCAGCACGGCCTTCTCCCGCTCGTCGAACAGCGTGCTCGAACGGTAATCGTCGCCCTGCAGCGCGTCGAACTCGGCGTCCGTCAGTCCCAGTGCTTGACCAAGCACCCGATTGTGCTCGGTTCAGTATCGGCAGCCGTTGGTCGTCGAAGTCTTGAGAACGGCGAGGTTGCGCCATCGCACGTCCGATACGGCGCCGGCCGTGGGCTGGCGGACGGCAGCGATGAACGGCAGCAGCCAGCGCGCCACGTATGGGCTATGTGCGAGGATGCGCTGCAGGTTGGCGGTGCGGCCCAGCATGCGGTTGGAGGCCTCGAACAGCTCTTTCGCGGCGCCGGTTGCTTCCTCGTCGCTGATGCCTCTGATTCGCTGGCTCATTTTCTGCTCTCAGAGCGCATCCAGCGCACGACCCCCGCGACGCCATCCACCGCCACCAAGGCGCCTTCGGGGATGCGGCAGGTCGCGTCGTGCGCGCCGAGCACCATGGGAATTCCCCGCTCGCGCGCGAGCGAAGCCAAGTGCGAGGTGCTGCCGCCCAGCTCGGCAACGACCCCGGCGACGCGGTTCAGGATCTGGGCGAGCGCAGGCCCCGCCATTCGCGTCACCAGCACCTCGCCCGGCGCGACGCGCGAGAGCTCGCACTCGCAGTTCACCACGCGGGCGCGTCCCGTGCCCCAGCCGACGCCGGCGGGCTGGCCGTTCAACCGCGGATGGCGGCGCCACATTTCGTCGGGCACCGGGGCGGGCTGCAAGTGCAGCGGGCGCGCCTGCAGCAGCTTGAAACCGGCCTCGTCGCGGGCCCACTCGATTTCCACTGGCAGGCCCATGAGATCTTCCGTCTTGCGGACCATCCGCGCGAGCTCGACCGCCTGCGCCGGCTCGAGGCAGGGCCGGGCGGCGCCGGAGCGGGTGCGCCACCACGCGGTCGCAGCGCCATGGGCGCAACCGGCCGCGTGGTTGAAGCCCCGTCCGGTCTGGGACTCCTTCAACGCGCCGTCGCGGCCGATGAGGTAGCGGTCCGGGGCGACCTCGCCTTGCGCGATCGCCGCGCCGAGGCCCCAGGTCGCATTGATGAGGATGTCGCCCTCGACGGTCTGGCTCAAGGCGCCGCCCGCACAGCGGGCGGCGACGAGCGGCTGCACGAGGAGGGCCATGGCGGTGTCCGCGGGATCGAGGTCGTGCGTCGCCATGTAGCGCAGCGCGCGCGTCGACCACAGCGCCGCCCAGCACGCGCGCACCGCCGTGAGGAACCCGGTCTCGTCGGCGAGCCCGAGGTAGCTCTCGAACTGGCCCGCGAAGCTCGTGCCGAACCGGTCCTCGACGAGGGCGGAGGAGCGCACCACGAGCGGGGCGCCGCTCCGCTCCTTGAGCGAGCGCCAGGCTCCGAGCAGCGGTTGGAGGATCTCCGGCGCGATCGGCTGCTCCATCAGCCCGAGCTTCATCGTGAGGGCACTGCGGCGCGCCAGCGGGCCGTCGTCGCTGCCAAATACTGCGCGTGCGGCGGCTTCAAGCTCCAGCGCTTGAAGTTGTTCGCGATACGCCCGCGCATCGAGGCAGAAACCGTCGGGAACAGGCAGACCGGCGTGGCCGAGCGCCGCGAGATTGGCGGCCTTGGGCCCGACGCGGCCCGCGTCGGCGGCCTCCCGCGCCGCAACCGGGATGATCAGCGAGTCCCCGCGTTCCAATTCGTGCCGCCCCCTTCGCGCGTGGTCTTCAGCGCAGCACCTCGTAGGATTCCGGCGCGCCCATGAGGCCCACGTTGTTGAACGGCTCCCACGACACCATCGCGTCGGTCTTGCCCTCCGCGAAGGCGTTGGCCAGCGCCGGGGGCGCCATGATGCCCTGGATGTTCATGGAGAGCGCTCCACCGCCTCCTACTTGGACCAGCCGAGCGTCGAATAGCCCGGCATGGGATCGACGACCGTGATCTGCTCGACCGGGAAGTTGGAGATCAGCTCGACGCGGTCCTTGTGCACGATCAGCATCTCCTCGATGCGCACGCCCCATTCGAACTGCTTGCCGTGCTGGGTTTCCAGCGCGAACACCATGCCTTCCTTGATCTCGACCGGGTGATCGAGCGACCAGATGCGCGAGATGACCGGCTGGTCGTATTGCGCGAGGCCCAGTCCATGTCCCCACAGGTTGGCCGCGGCCTGGTCTTCCTCCGCGTAGCCCCAGGCCTCCTTGGCCGACGGCCACTTGGAAGCGATCTCGCGCGTCGTGGTTCCGACCTTCACGGCCTTCATGGAATCGTAGAGCCACTTGAGCGCGGTCGCGTAGATGTCCTTCTGCTCCCGGGTCGGCTCCTTGCCGGCGCAATAGGTGCGGTAATAGCACGACTTGTAGCCGTTCCAGGTGAGCGCGGCGAGGTCCATGAAGACGATGTCGCCGGGCTGGATGATGCGGTCGGAGAAGTTGCGCCAATTGGGCCAGGTGTTCGGGCCGGAGGAGACGATCACGTCCTCCACGTCCTCCATGCCCGGGATGGAGTAGAGGAATTCCATGATGTGCGCGGTCATCTGGTTTTCCGTGCGCCCGGGCTTGAGGTACTTCATGAATTCCCAGTGGGCGGCATCCCCGATCGCGCCCACGATGCGCAGGGCTTCCTGCTCGTCCTCGTTCTTGACGGCGCGCGCTTCCATCATCGCGGTCATGCCGTCGGTCCAGTCGATTCTCTCGTCCTTGAAGACCTGCAGCATGTTGATGTCGACGAAGTCGACCCCGAGCTTCATGCCGTCGACGCCGGCTTTCTTCATTTCCTGCTTGATCCCGTTGACGAACTTCTTGACCTGCTGGCTCGAGGCGGGGCCTGCCGCGCCCTTGATCCAGGCGTAGGACCAGCGGACGTGGTCCTTCGGGATCCACGGCGAATGGCGGTGGACCTGCGCGCCGATGTCCCCCTGCTCGAACAGGACCGGCGCGTCGTCCCCGCACAACAGCGCGTAGCGGAGACCGGGTTTCAACCGGTTCCACCCCGGGGTGAGGGTGCCCGTCACGTAGCGCACGTTCTCGTCGTACATCAGCAGCATTGCGCCCAGCCCGTGCGCCTTCATCCGCTCTCGCGCCCGCTCGGTGCGGTACTTGCGCAGACGGTCCCAGTTGATGCGCTGTTGCCAGTCCAATCCCACCATGCCGACATTTGCCATCTCAGCCTCCAGTGCGTGTTTTCAATGAAACGTTGCAAGAATTCCGTCGTCCGCCCTCGAGCGTTACTCCGTCTGGATGTTCGCGTCCTTGATGATCTTTCCAAACCGGTCTGTTTCGGCCTGCACGAAGGCGGCGAATTCCGCCGGCGACTCGCTGGTGACGATCGAGACACCGAGCTCACCCAGCCGCTTGACGACCTGCGGGTTCTTCATCGTTTCGACGCCGACCTTGTAGAGCCTGTCCACCACCGATTTCGGCGTGCCCTTGGGCACGAACAGGCCCTGCCACGATCCCACGGTCTGGTTGATCCCCTGCTCGCGCATCGTCGGAACGTCGGGCAACGCCGGATTGCGCGCGGGTTGTATCACGGCCACCATGCGCAGCCGGCCCTGCTTGACGAAGTTGACGACGGAGGAGAAGGTCAACATCATCATCTGCACCTCGTTCGCCAGGAGCCCGATCACGGCCGGCCCGGCGCCGCCCTTGTAGGGAACCATGACGGCCTCGGTGCCGGTCGACCGCAGGAACGCGAGCATTTCCAGCGTGCTCGCGCTGGAAGGCGCGGCCGCGCCGTAGTTGATCTTGCCGGGATTGGCCTTCAGATAGGCGATCAGCTCCTTGACGTTCTTCACGGGCATGGAGGGGACCACCACAAACGCGCCCGGGACGTCCACCACCTGGGTAACCGGGATGAGGTCCTTCAGCGGCCGGTAGGGGAACTTGACGTAGTAGACCGGGTTGATCGCCATCGTGCCGATGTTGCCGAGCAGGAAGGTGTAGCCGTCCGGCGTGGCGCGCACCGCGACTTCCACTCCGATGTTGCCGGCGGCCCCGCCGCGGTTGTCCACCACGACCTGCTGCTTGAGCAGCTCGGCCATCGCGGGCTGGATGATGCGGCCCACCGTGTCGGAGGCGCCGCCGGGCGCAAACGGCACGATCATGCGCACGGGGCGCGACGGGTAATCGTCCTTCTTCGCCTGGGCGAAGGCCTGCGATGCGGGCATCAGGGTCGCTGCGAGCAGCGCCGCGAGCGCGAATTGCCGGGTTTTCATTGTCATTTCCTCCTGGTTGAGACTGCGATTGTAGTTGAGCCGCTCATCTTTTGGGGATCACCGGCAGCAGCAGGTGCGAGGCCATGCCGCCGCCCGTGTACACGGTGTTCGTGCCGGTGTTGTAGTCGGCGCTGTAATGGGTGTAGGGCGCGCTCCCGACGCCGTCCCGCGGCTGGATGTCGAGGCGGATGCGGTGGCCCTTGCGGAAGACCATGCAGGTGGGCCAGATCTCCACGTCCACCTTCACGATCTCGCCGCGCGCGAGCCACAGCCGCTCGTCGTGCGCATGGTAGGGCCGGAAGGGGAGGGAAAGCTTCGCGTCGAGCTTGCGGTGCGAGGCGCGCAGCCAGCCCTTGGCGACCGGCACCGGCTGCTGTTGCTGTCCGATCTCCCACACGTCCTTGCCGTCGGGGTCGATGTTGCGGAGGCTCGCGAAGATGTCCATGTCCTCGGTCGTGCTCGACACCCAGAGGGCGAGCACGACCGGGCCGGTCACCTCCAGCGCCTCGCGCAGCGGTTCGGTCTCGAACGACACGCCGAGGCGCGGCAGGCTGCCGGCGAGCGCGGTGGAAGTCCACGAGGCCGAGGCGACGCCGGCCTTCGTCATGCCGCTCGCGGAATAGGCGAGCGAGCCGCGGGCTTTGGGCGCCGTGGTGGTGAGAACGCCTTCGGCCGGCTCCCCGGCGCGTTTTCGCCCGGCCGGCTGCAGGTAGTACTTCGTCCACCTCGTGCGCGCGAGCGGCCATTCTTTTTCGCTGCGCCATTGGTAGCCCTTGCCGCCGCCGGTCCGGATGAGGAGCTTCACCGGCGGCTCGTCCATGATCCCGGTATCGACGCCCTTCAGCCAGTGGTCGAAGAAGCGCAGCTGGTCCTGGCGGGCTTCCTCGGCGTAGAACGGGTGGTAGTGCGTCCCGGCGTGGATGCGCAGCTTCTTGTGCCGGGATTTTCCGCGCATGAACGCCTCGGTGTTGCCGCGCAAGTGCAGCCCCATGCCGCTCCAGTTGCCGGCGCTGTAGAACGGCACCGTGATCTCGTCCCAGCGCGCCCGGCGCCCGTAATAGTGATCGGTGTCCAGGCTGTTGCGCATGTACTGCCAGAGCCAGTTCGTCGAGAACGCGTCCGGGCTCGCCTGATGACGCCGGCCGAGCAGGTGGTGCGCCATGTGGTTGTTGTACCAGTTGCTCACGAACCCGAAACAGAAGATGCCGCCGTGGTAGGCGAAGTCCCGGTACATGTCGGCCGCGCCTTCCCACGGGATCATCGCTTTCAATGACGGCGGCTTCAAGTTGGCGACCAGCCATTGCGTCATCGCGAAGTAGGAGATGCCGATCGTGCCTATGCGCCCGTTGCACCACGGCTGCTTCGCCGACCACTCGATCGCGTCGTGGAAGTCGAGCGCCTCCTGCAGCGAAAACGGATTGGTCTCGCCGGGCGACTGGCCGGAGCCCCGGGTGTCAACGCGCACGGCGGCGTAGCCGCGCGGCACCCACCACAGCGGATTCACCGTTTCCCAGTTCATGTGGGGATTCGGCTTCTCCTCCAGGTCCGGCGGCGGCACCCACAGCTTGTCCTTCTGGTAGGCGCCGATGTTGATCAGCGCGGGAAACCGGCCGCCGCCCCGGGGGCGGAAGATGTCCGCCCTGAGGCGCACGCCGTCACGCAGCGCGATCTCGACGTCCTTCTCGATGACGAGATCGTGCTTCGGCTGGGAAGTTCTATTCATCCTCGTACTTTGTAATGAAGGACGCGGCCCGCGTCCTTCATTCGACTTTGATGTTGTTCTCGACGACGATCTTTCCCCATTCCCTGATTTCTTTCAGCACGAACTGCTGGAAATCCGCGGGAGACTTGTCGACGACGACCGACATGAACACCTTGGCGAGGGACGCCTTCATTTCAGGGGTCTCCATGACCTTCACGACATGCGCGTGGATGCGGGCGAGCAGCGGTTTCGGTACGCCGGCGGGAGCGAACAGGCCGTTCCAGGCGTTGGTTCCCACTCCGGGAAAGCCCGACTCGGCGGTGGTCGGCACATCCGGCAGCTCGGGCCGTCGCTCGAGCGTGGTGATGGCGAGCGGCTTGATCCGGCCGGCGCGGATATTGGAGATGGAGGAGGCCATGTTGATGAACATGAACTGCACTTCGTTGCCCATGATCGCCGGGATCATCTGCCCGGCGCCGCCCTTGTAGGGGACGTGCGTCATCTCGATGCCCGCGATCTTGAGGAACTTCACCGCGTCGAGGTGCGGGTAGGCGCCGACCCCGGCCGAGCCATAGTTGAGCTTCGCGCCCGTCTTCTTGACGTACTGGACCAGCTCCTTGAGGCTCGAGACGGGAAGGGTGGGATTCACGACCCAGAGATGCGGCAACTGGATGAGGTTGGTGACGCCGGTGAGATCGCGCGAGGGCTTGACCTTGAGCGAGCTGAACGTCGTTTCGTTGATCGCGTTGGTCGAGACGTTGCCGACGAAGAGCGTGTAGCCGTCGGGCGCCGCCCGCGCCGCGAGCTCGAGCGCGATATTGCCCGAAGCGCCGGGTCGGTTGTCGATGACGATCGGCTGGCCCCAGGCCTCGGCGAGCTTGGGCTGGAGCTGGCGGGCGGTGATGTCGGTTGCCCCGCCGGGCGCATAGGGGATGATGAGACGCACCGGGCGCACCGGGAACTTCTCCGCAGCCTGTGCCGCGATCGCGCCACAGGCCAATGCGGCCCACAACAGGTAGCTTATCAGCGCCTTCCAGGTCAATTGTCGCATGGCACCTCCTCGCGCTTCGTCGCAATGTCTAGAAAGGGTCTCGAAATCCAGCTGAAACCGCCAAATCTTGTGAATCCTGTCCATTTGCTTGGTGATCTTCGTCCGCGTTTTATCTGCGGCTAAAGTCTGCGGTTGATTCTTGAGACGGGTTCTAGGCTGTTTTTTCGTCCTCCGGCGAGATCGGCAGCTGGACCGGCCTTTTCAGCCGGGCAGACAGGTCGATCGCCTTGGTGAGCATCAGGCGGTTATGCCCCTCCGCCGCGGTGGCGTGCTGGGTCTTCAGGCCGAGCGCAAGCCGCGTCAGCCAGGAGTTGGTTTCCTCGCGCATCGGCCCGCGCAGCTCCCCGAGCGCCATGTCCCCGACCGGGTAGCTCGTCAGGAAATCCACGCGCCGCGACTGGTCGGGGAGATAGCCCTCGGCCTGGAACTTGCCGGTCGCGAGCACGATGTCGCGGTGGGTGTCGTCGATGGTGAGCACCCCGTCCACGCCGACGATGCCGACCTCGAGGCTGTAGACCGCCCCGGGCCACACGACCGGCAGCGCCCACGAGATCGCCCCGTGGTAGAGGCTGCCGTCGCTGAAGGTGATGACGAAGCCGGTGCCGTCGATGCCGCGCCATTCGGGCCCGAGCGCCTTGTCCACCGAGCGCGCGTACACCTCCACCGGAGTCTTCGCCTCCATCATCCACATGACGATGTCGAGCGCGTGTGTGCCGGAGATCACCATGGGGGAGATTTCCGCCGGGTTGTCGGTGCGCCGGTAGTTGTCGATCGCGACCAGCCGGTTCATGAACGCGCGCGAGGTGACCATCGTGACATCGCCGAGCGCGCCGCTCATCACCTTTTCCTTCGCCACCAGCCAGCGGCGGCGGAAGCGCTGGGTGTAGCCGATCACCGCGTCCGTGCCCGATTTCTCGATCGCCTCGAGCACGCGCCGCGATTCCGCGAGATCGGTGGCAAGCGGCTTCTCGATCAGCATCGGCAGCCTCCGCTCGACCGCGGCGAGGACGGGCTCGACGTGCAGGTGCTCATCCGTCGAGATGACGGCGGCCGTGACCTCGGGGCGCGCGAGCAGCTCCCGGAAATCCTCGGTGACGAAGTCCGCGCCGATTTTTTCGGCGACGATCGCCCCGCGCTCCGGCTTGATCTCGGCGATGCCGATCCAGTCCACCTCGGGGTAGCGGGCGGCGAGCGCGCCGCGGATGAGCCCGACCCGGCCGGCGCCGACGATGGCGAGGCCGATTTTCCTGGGTTGTTTCCTCATTTTCTTGAAAGCGTGATTCGTGAATCGTGATTCGTGTGCCGAAAATGCCCCACTGTTTCTTGGCGCGCTCGGCGTCTTGGCGGTTCGATATTTCAGCGAGCCGCGGCGGCGGGGGCGCGATATTCGGGCAGGGGCAGGTTCACCGGCTCGCCGCGCTCGGCCGAAAGATCCGCCGCGATGTAAACCTCCATCACCTGCCGCGCCTCCTCGGGCTGGACGATGACCGGCCGGTCGCAGCCGACCGCCTCGAGGAAGTGCACGGTCTCGGCCTTCATCGGCCCCGCGTACGCGTGGTCCACGAACTCGCCGGGCATGGAGGACATCGGCAGCTGCATGCCGCTTTTCATCGTGTTGAGAATCACGTCGCGGTGGCTGTCGTCCACCAGCAGCGCGCCTTCGGTGCCCACCATCTCGATCCAGGTCGTGGAGAAGTTGGGGTAGCCCGGCGGCAGGCTCCAGCCGGCGCCGACCACGAAGGAGATGCCGTTGTCCATGGTGACGGTGATGTACTGCGTGTCGGGGATGTCGGCGCCGGTGGCGGCCTTCATCGCGCCGTAGTTGACCGTCGAGTACACCCGCAGCGGCTTCGCGGGCAGCAGGCACCACAGCACGAAGTCGAGGTCGTGTGTCGCTTCCATCGCCGCGGGGGAGAGCCTGGTGCGGCCGGTGATCTTCTTGCCGAGGCCGCGCGTGATGTGCCGGCTCACCAGCGCGCTCACCGGTGCCCCGATGGCGCCGTCGGCGATCGCCTTCTTCACGTAAGCGAACTTCGGATTGAAGCGCTGCGAGTAGCCGATGGTGAACTTGAGCCCGTTGCGGCGGGCGATGTCGATCAGCTCGTCCGCTTCATGCAGCTCGATGGCGATCGGCTTTTCGAGAAAAACGTGCTTGCCCGCGGCGAGGCACTCGCGCGCCATCGGGTAGTGCAGGCTCTCCGGCGTGGCCGAAATGTAGAAGAGGTCGATGTCGCGGATCTTCAGCAGCTCGCGCCAGTCGGCGGTGGCGGTCTTCGCGCCGGTCGCCCGAGCGACCTCGGCGAGGCGCTCGGGGCGGGTCTCGGCGATGTGAAGGTTCTTGACGAGCGGGTGGGCGGCGCAGGTCTCGGCGCGGATGCCGCCGCACCAGCCGGTGCCGATGATGCCCACATTGATTTGCTTCACGGAGGTCCTTTCGGATGCGTTCCGGGATGTCGCGCCGGCGAGGGCTTCGGCACATCGGGCGCAGGCGCATGTTAGCATAAGACCACCTCTCACCGCCGGGGACGCAGAGGACGCGGTGGGACGCAGAGGAAGAACGAATTAAGGTGAATCACGAGCATGCCGTTTTACCGGTTCGAAGACTTCGAAGCGAGCTACCTCACCCCTCACCTCTCCACCGGAAGAGCGCCGGTGATCGAGGGCAAGTACATGTACTTCTGCCTGCTGCACAAGAACGCGGGCACCGGCTCCGAGCTGCACTACCACCCGAACGAGCTCCTGATCTTCCCGCTGCGCGGCAGGATCAACGCGATCGTCGGCAAGGACCGGCGCATCGTCGCCCCCGGCACGTTCGTCCACGCCCCGGCCTACGCGCGGCACTCGATGAAGGCGACGGAAGACGCGGCCTGCCAGTATCTCTACATCAAGGACAAGACGTGGACGGTGGTGGGACTGGCGGAAGACGAGGCGGTGCCCGCAAAGGCGATGACGGTGAAGGAGGTGAACCGCAAGTACCGCGTCGGCGATCGCGACAGGCACGAGAAGGCCCAGGGCCGCTCGCAGGCGATCATCGAGGGGCTCGACGTCTGCTATTACCCGATCCTCGAGTCGCTCGAGGCGCCGCGGCGCTCCGCCCGGCACGTGGACTGGATCGAGGGCGAGCGCCTCGCCTTCGGCTTCTTCGAGGTGCCGGGCGGCTACGACGAGCCGGAGATGACCGCCCGGCACGAGATGTTCGTCTATGTATTGAGCGGCAGGCTTCGCGCCCTGTCCGGCAACCAGTCCAGGCTGGTAGCGGCCGGAGATATCGTTCACGTTGAACGCGGCAGTGCCAGCCGCTTGCAGGTGCGGCCGCCGTTCGCGCGCTACGTCCTCGTGTGCTCGACGCCGTACCTCGAGGGTCGGATCGACAGCATGAGCGCGGAGGAAGCGGAGCAGGCGCGGCTCAACATGAGACCGAATTGAACCGCACATGGACGCAGATCAACGCGGATTTTATGGACGTTTTCGGGGCAAAGGTCTAGATTATTCTGGAACACGGCTTCCAGGATGTGGACGCTGCCCCTGCGCAATGACGGGGCGCAGCCCCTCGATGCCGAACAGAGGCTGACGCAGGAGCGGCGCCCTAACTGAAGGAGAGCGACGATGAACTACCGGAAATCCGAAGCGAAGCAAGCGTCCCGCGCCCAGTTCCGCGGAGTCTGGGCGGCGATCACCACCCCGTTCACGCCCGAGTTGCAGGTGGACGAGGCCGGGCTGCGCCGCAACATGCGCCATCTCACCGGCAATCTCAAGATCGAAGGGGTGTTCTGCACCGGCGTGATGGGCGAGTTCTGGTCGCTCACCAAGGAAGAGCGCAAGCGCGTGGTCGAGATCGTGGTCGAGGAGGCGAAGCGCGGGGGCTGCAAGGTGATCGCGCACACCGCCCACCACTCGGCGCACGAGACGGTGGAGCTCACGCGCCACGCGCAGGAGGTCGGCGCCGATTTCGTGATCCTCATCAACCAGTACTTCCCGCCCGCGTCCGAGCAGACCATGTACGAATGGTTCGAGTTCGTCGCCTCGCGCGTGGACATCGGCATCTGGATGTTCGACGCGGAATATTCCGGCTGGGGCATGTCGCCGGAGCTGACGGCACGCATCGCCGGGATCGAGAATGTCTGCGGCATCAAGATCCCGCGGCCGCTCGAGCACTACGCCAGGGTCCGGAAGCTCGTCGGCGACAGGATCGTCATGAGCGAGCCGACCGAGGGGCAGTGGCTCAAGATGATGCGCGACTACGGCCAGAAGGTGTTCCAGTCCTCGCCCGCGCCCTACCTCATGCAGACGGCGAGCTGGCTGCCGATGCGCGAGTACACCGAGCTCGGGCTGCAGGGCCGGTTCCAGGAAGCGGAGAAGGTCGCGGGCCAGCTTCAGCCGCTGCGCGAGCTCATGTTCAAGTGGATGCGCTCGCCGTGGGTGAACCAGAAGCTCGTTCCCATCGCCTATATCAAGGCTTGGTGCGAGATGATGGGCATGGCAGGCGGCCCGGTGCGGCCGGGCCTGCCGCAGATCACCGAGAAGGAGCGCGAGGAGCTGCGCTCCGACCTCGAGCGCGCGGGTTTGCTTGCGCGCGTGCAGACCGCGAAGGCTGCCTGAGCCCGGGCCGGCCGGAGCGCGCGGCGCCTCGCCGCGGAGATTTCGACGCGCCGGCGATCCGCATGCGGTTCACACCAACAAAGAGACGTCCATGCGGTTGCGTTTCTTGATTTTCCAGTCGGGATCAATCCATGCCCCGTAAAAAGCGAGCCGCAGCTCGCCCGCGCAAGGCGACCGTCGGGCAGATCGGGCTCGGCATCATGGGCGGGGCCTTCGCGCGGCATCTCCTGGCGGCGGGCCACGACGTGGTGGGTTACGACGTGCTGCCCGCGCGCAGACGCGAGCTTGCGCGCCGCGCGGGCCGTCCCGCGAGTTCGTGCGCGGAGGTCGCCGCGCAGGCGAAGATTCTCATCACCTCGCTGCCGTCACCGGCGGCGATGGAAGAGGCGTTCTTCGGGCGGCAGGGGATCGCGGCGGGCGCGCGGCCCGGCACGGTCGTGATCGAGGCGAGCACGATGACGCTCGAGCTGAAGGAGCGCCTCCACCGCCGCCTCGCGCGCCAGGGGATCCATCTGCTCGACTGCCCGGTGAGCGGCACCGGCGCGCAGGCCGCGGCGAAGGACATCGCGATCTACGCGAGCGGGGACCGGCGCGCCTTCAATCGCTGCCGGGCCGTGTTCGACGCCTTCGCGCGCTCGACTTACTACTGCGGGAAATTCGGCGTCGGCTCCAAGTTGAAGTTCGTGGCGAACCTGCTGGTGACGATACACAATCTTTCCACCGCCGAAGCCATGGTGGTGGGCGAGAAGGCGGGCCTCGACTTGAAGCTCCTCTACCGCGTGATCGGCGACGGGGCGGGCGCTTCGCGCATGTTCCAGGTGCGCGGCCCGATGATGGTGAGGCGGCGCTACGTGCCCGCGCACATGAAATCGGAGATCTACCAGAAGGACATCGACATCATCCGGGCGTTCGTGAGGCGGCTGAAGTGCCCGACGCCGCTCTTCGACGGCAGCCTCCCGTTCTACACGGCGGCGCTGCGGCAGGGGCACGGCAAGGACGACACGGCGGCAATCCATGCGGTCTTGAGGAAACGCGCGCGTTTGGCTTGAATAGACAGGATTAACAGGATGCCCGGGACGAGGCTTTGATCTTGTAAATCCTGCAAATCCTGTAAATCCTGTCTATTTCCTGATTCTCATCATCGAAAGGGAGATCAATGGCGGCTGAAACATCCTTGCGGCCCGGCGGGCAGGCGGCGCAGACGCTTGCGCTCAACATGAAGCTCATCGCGCACCACGAGCTCGCCGGTTTCGGGGGCATCGGTGAAGGCATCAACATGCAGAAGACGGGCGATGGGCGGCGCATCCTGTGGATGGCGCACGAGTCGGCGCCCAAGAATTTCACGGCGGTGGACGTCACCGATCCGCGCGCGCCGAAGATGGTGATCCAGACCGATCTTCCCCACGCGCAGGTGCGCTCGAACTCGCTCGACGTCGTGGGCGACGTCATGGCGGTCGCCTACCAGACGAAGGAATGGGGGTTGAAGCCCGCGGGTTTCGATCTCTTCGACATCAGCAAGCCCGAGGCGCCGAAGCTCATCTCGCACTTCGACCGCTCGGGCCCCGGCTCGCGCGGCGCCCATTGCGTGTGGTTCGCGGACGGCGAGTACGTGCACCTCACCTCGGGCGCGGCCGACTTCGAGCCGAGCCACCCCAAGGACGACCAGTTCTACCAGATCATCGACGTGCGCAATCCCTCGAAGCCGGTGGAGGTCGGTCGCTGGTGGCTCCCCGGCACGCGCAAGGGGGACGCCGAGGGACCGCTGCCGCGCCATCCCCGGTTCGACAGCGGCTACCGCCCGCACAACACGAACGTGTACCCGCAGCGGCCGGACCGCGCCTACATCGGCTACATCGACGGCGGCACCATCATCCTCGACATCAGCGACAAGGCGCACCCGAAGATGGTGACGCGCTGGCGCCATTCGCCGCCTTACAACGGGTTCACCCATACCGTGATGCCGCTCTTCGACCCGAAGGGCACGATCATCGTCACCGACGAATGCGTCAGGGACAACGGCATTGACTGGCCCAAGCTCGCCTGGGTGGTGGACGGGCGCGATGAGACCAACCTCGTGCCGGTCGCGACGCTGCCGCTGCCGCCGGTCGAGGTGTTCGGCAAGCGGGGAGGGCGCTTCGGCGCGCACAACCTGCACGAGAACTACCCGGGCCCGTGCTCGTGGCGCTCCGATCACATCGTGCTCGGCACGTTCTTCAACGGCGGCGTGCGCGCGTTCGACGTCTCGAACCCGCTCCAGCCGCGCGAGATCGCCTACTTCGTGCCGGGCGCGCCGCCCCTGTCGCGCGCGGGCGCGATCCAGGTGAACGACGTGTTCGTGGACGATCGGCGCATCGTGTACGCGGTTGATCGTTTCGCCGGCGGCCTGTATTGCCTGGAGATGACGATTTGAAATCGCGAACCGCTCGCAGCCTGTCGGACCTAGGTGTCGGACAGGCTGCTAACAGCAAAACCGCCTGCGGATTTCGAGTGAAACCCCGGATAGCAACCCTTGATTGGCCTCGAAAGAGCGGACGAGCGGGCTCGAAATCAGGTTTTCATTGCTTGTTGCCTCGATTTTCGTGCAGGCGGTTTTGCGTCAGGAGTTTGCCTGAGTTTTTTCCGTGATGGCTCGCGACGCGCTCGCTGGCTTGATTCCGGTTTCGATCGTCACCGGCTTCCTCGGGGCCGGCAAGACGACGCTCATCAACCGGCTGCTCAAGCGGCCCGAGATGAACCGGGTCGCGGTGATCGTCAACGAGCTCGGCGAGATCGGCGTGGACAACGATCTCGTGCAGGTCTCGTCCGAGCAGATGATGCTGCTCAACAACGGCTGTCTTTGCTGCGTGCTGCGCGGCGATTTGGAGGAGACGCTGCGCGATCTGTTCATCAAGCGGCGCAACGGCGAGGTGATCGACTTCGAGCGCGTCATCATCGAGACCACCGGTCTTGCCGATCCCGCGCCCGTGATGCAGACGTTGATGACGGACACGCTGCTCGCCGAGCAATACCGCCTCGACTGCGTGGTGACACTGGTGGACGCGGTGAACGCGGCGGCCCAGCTCGCGCAGTTCCGGGAGCCCGGGAAGCAGGCGGCGCTTGCCGACCGGCTCGTGGTGACCAAATCCGACCTGGTCACGGGAGAGCAACTCTCCGCAGTGACCCGAAGGCTGCACGAGCTCAACGCGCGCGCCCCGGTTCGTGCGGCGCTTAACGGCGAGATCGAACTCTCCTACTTGGTGGACGTCGGGTTGCGGCGCACGCGTCCCGAGCTGGAGGAAGTCGAGCGCTGGCTCGGGCCGGAGGCGCGCGAGGAGCGCGGACACGTGCACGACGACGCGGTCCAGAGCTTCGCGCTGCGCTTCGAGCGGCCGATGTCGTGGGCGGCCTTCACCCGGACCATGGAGGTGCTGACCGCGCTGCGCGGGCCCGATCTGCTGCGCGTGAAGGGGCTGCTGAACGTGGAGGGGCGGACGGGACCGATGGTGGTGCAGGGCGTGCAGCACCTGTTCCATCCGCCGCTGGAGCTCGCGGGATGGCCCAGCGCGGATCGCACGACGCGCCTTGTTTTCATCACCCGCGGCATTCCGCGGCAGACCGTTGCCGGTCTCTTCGCCGCGATCGGTGCGCTCGCAACGCCTACCACCTAACGGCGACCGAACCGCCAGTGGACGCCGACAAGATCAACAACTGAACCACGGCTCGGAACAAAAGGGGTCAGGAACCTTTGTTCATTAGGGGTCAGACCCCTGAGGCCTGAGGGGCCCGGCAGGTAGAGCGTATAGCCGTCGGGGGCGGATTTGGCCACGAGACCGGAGGCGAGCGTCGTGGCCGCGCCCGCCCGGTTGAGGGGGAACGGCACTCAACGCGCCTTCGCCCCGAGCCGCTTCGCTGCCTTGGCGACATCCCGGGAGTTCACCCAGAGGATCGCGCCCCAGCGTCCTTCCCCGGCGGTCACCGCGTCAATCGCGGTGACGTTGACCCCGGCGTCGGCCAGCTTCTTGAGGTTGTCCGCCAGCGCGCCGGGGCGGTCTTCCCCCTGGACGAGGAAGCCGGTCTTCTTGGGGCTGAACGCGAGGCGGGCCTTGCTCACGGCGGCGTTGAACTTGCGGGTGTCGCCGGGCACGACGTCGATCCGGGCGCGGCGCCCGCGCGAAACGCCGGTGCAGGCGAGCAGATTGATCCCCGCGCTCACCAGGGTGGAGAGCACCCTGAACGCCTGTCCCGGCCTGTTGGGGACCTGTATCGAAAAATAGTGAACGGTGCGTGCCGTGTCGGGCATACGGACCTCCTTGATCTTCCACCCGGTTGTCACAGCCTGCAGCGGGTGGAACTCGGGGCGACCCGATGAGCTTACCTTGACGCGCCGCCGGCCGCCAACCTAAAGTTCGTCTGCGCCGCAAACCGGGGCGACGAACGCGCGGGGATGAGGGCAGGGACATGAGCCTGGCACGCCGACTGGCGGAGCGCATCACCGCGCTCCGATACGAAGACCTCCCCCCGGAAGCCGTCCACGGGTGCAGGCTCGCCATACTCGACACGATCGGCGTCACGCTGGCCGGCTCGGTCGAGGCGGCGCCGCGCATCGTCGGGGAGGTGCTGGGGTGGCGCGCGAGCAGTGGTCCCTGTCTGGTTTTCGGGACGGGGCGGCGCGCCGGCCCGCTCGACGCCGCGCTCGTCAACGGCACCGCGGCCCACGCGCTCGATTTCGACAACACGGCGCGCTACATGGGCGGGCACGTGTCAGCGGTCATGGTGCCTGCCCTGATGGCCGCGGGCGAGGCGTACGGCGCGAGCGGGCGCGAGCTCCTGCTCGCGCATGCCGTGGGCTACGAGGTGGGCGGGCGCATCGGGCGCGGTGTCAACTTCCATCACACGGAAAAGGGGTGGCATCCGACCTCGACGCTGGGGGTGTTTGCGGTGGCTGCCGCCTGCGCGCGCCTGCTCGGGCTCTCCGTGGCCGAGACCGAGACGGCGCTCGCGCTCGCCACTTCGCTTGCCGCGGGCACCAAGGCGAACTTCGGTACCATGGCGAAGCCGTTGCATGCCGGCCAATGCGCGCGCAGCGGCCTGCTTGCGGCGCTGCTTGCCCGCAACGGCTTCACCGCCAATCCCGACGCCTTCGAGCATCCGCAGGGCTTCTTCAACGTGTTCAACGGGCAGGGAAATTATGACGCGGCGCGCATCCTCGAGGATTGGGCCAATCCGCTCGAGATCGCGATGCCGGGGGCAAGCTACAAGCTCTATCCGTGTTGCTACAGCACGCACTCCGCGGTCGAGGCGGCGCTCAACCTCACGCGCCAGAACGGCCCGTTCGATGCACGAGCGATAGCGCGCGTTGACTCGCGGACTTCCACGCGCGCCCTTGCCCACACCGACCGCCCCGACCCCCGGAGCGCGCTCGACGCCAAGTTCAGCGTCCAGTACTGTGTCGCCCGCGCCCTGTTGCACGGCAGGGTCGTGCTCGAGCATTTCGAGGGCGACGCCTATCGCGACCCGGTGGTGCGTGGCCTGCTGCCGCGGGTTCATGCCGCGCCCTACACCGGAACGCCGTTCTCGCCCGACGATCTCTTCGACGCCGAAGTCAAGGTGACGCTCACCGACGGCCGGACGTTCTCGGCCAAGGTTGACCGGCCTCTCGGTCGGACCGCGGAGAACCCGATTCCACCGGCGGAGATCCGGGCGAAATTCGAAAACTGCGCGCGGCGCGTATTGACGCCCGAGGCGGTGGCGCGGGTCTCCCGCGCGCTTGAATCGTTCGAAAAGGTAGAATCCTTGCGCGAGTTCACGACGCTGCTCGAACCGGGCGCCGCCGCGCGAAGCCCGATCGAGCGGTCGCTCGAGCGCGGCCGCGCCTAGGCAGCGGCCTCGAAAGGGGGAAGGGCAAGGGCGGTGGATACGCAATTCTGGGTGATCCAGGCCTTCAACGGGGTTTCCTACGGCGCGCTGCTGTTCCTGCTCGCGAGCGGCCTCTCGCTGATTTTCGGGGTCATGCGCATTGTCAATCTCGCGCATGGCTCCTACTTTCTTCTGGGCGGTTATGTCGCGCTGTCGGTGATCTGGTCGGCCGATTCCTGGCTGCTCGCCATCCCGGTGGCCGCGCTCTCAATCGCCGCGGTGGGCCTCGCCATGGAACGGGTCTTTCTCACGCGCGTGGGCGAGGACCCCCTGCGGCAGGTGTTGCTGACGGTCGGTTTCGCGTTCCTTTTTCAGCAGGGCGCCCTCGATATCTGGGGCGGAGATCCCTTCAACATCGTTCCGCCGGACAGGCTGAAAGAGAGCGTGGTCATCGGGGGGCTTTATTTCCCGCTCTACCGGGTGTTCATGATCGGGCTGGCGGCCGCGATGGGCTTGACGCTGTGGCTGATGATGGAAAAGACGCGGACGGGGGCCATGGTCCGTGCGGCCGTGGACGATTCGGAGATGGCCCGCGGCGTGGGCATCGACACCTCCCGCGTTTCCATGTTCATCTTTGCCCTGGGCGCGTTCCTGGCGGCGCTGGGAGGCGTGATCGGAGGCGGGTTCCTGGGGATCTATCCCGGGCTCGACTTCGCGATCCTTCCGCTCGCCTTCGCCGTGGTGATCATCGGCGGCATGGGAAGCCTGGGAGGGGCGGCCATTGGCAGCCTGCTCGTCGGGCTGGCCGACAACTTCGGCAAGGCGCTGTTCCCGGAAGTCTCCTACTTCACGCTCTACGCACCCATGGTGCTGATCCTGGCGTGGAAGCCGACGGGCCTCTTCGGTAGAGACTAGGCGCATGAACAACCGCCGCGGAGTCCTGACGGTCATCGGCGCCTTGGTCGCCCTCGCGATCATTGCGCCGTTCACGAGCTCGTACGCGATCATTCTGATCACCCATGCCCTGATTTTCGCCATCCTCGCCATGAGCGTGGATCTGCTGCTCGGTTACACCGGATTGCCTTCGATGGGCCAGGCGGCCTATCTCGGCATGGGTGCCTACCTCACGGCGATCCTCGCCACGCAATTCGACTTCGGCCTCGGATGGAGTTTCTGGGTGGTAGTGGGGCTGGGCATTCTCGTCGGCGCGGCGACGGCGGCGTTTTTCGGTCTTTTCGCGATCCGCGCGACCGGCGTGTACTTCCTGATGATCACGCTCGCGCTCGGGATGTGCGTGTGGGGACTCGCCTACCGGTGGAATTCCCTGACCGGGGGAGACAACGGCATCAATCTGCCTCCGCGGCCCCAGTTCGGAATCGCGCTCGCGAACGACGTGACCTATTTCTACCTGGTGCTCGGTTTCTTCGTCGCGTCGCTGGCGCTGCTCTACGTCCTGGTGAAATCGCCGTTCGGGCGCAGCCTCGAGGGCATCCGCGAGCGCGAGCTTCGGATGCGGCTCCTGGGGTACAACACCTGGCTGCACAAGTACATCGCCTTCGTCATCGCCGGGGGCTTCGGCGGGCTCGCGGGGGTGCTCTGGGCCCACATGAACGGCCTCGTCAGTCCCGAAGACGTGATCCTCACCACCTCGGTGGACGCGCTCCTGATGGTGGTCCTGGGGGGCCCGGGGACGCTGGTGGGCGGAGCAATCGGCGCCGGCGTCGTCGTCTTCCTGCGGGAGTACCTCGCCACCATCGTCCCATGGTGGCAGTACGTGCTGGGCGGGGTTTATATTTTGACGATTCTCTATCTCCCGGGCGGCTTGATGGGCATACCGGAGCGAATTCGCCGGCGGCGCGCGCTGTCAGGAAGCCCGGAGCAGGCGGGGAAACTGGAGGCCACGTCTCACTAAAAAGGAGGACAGCACCATGTCAGGCAAAACCACAGGAAGGTTCACCCGGATGTCGTTGGCAGCGTGTCTGGCGTTCGCCGTGGGCGTCTCCACGGCCCCGGCGACGGCCGCGGAGGAGCTGCGCATCGGCTTCCTCGCGCCGCTGACGGGCGGCTTCGCCCAGATCGGCAAGGACATGAGCAACGGCTTTCAGCTTTACCTGGACGAGGTCGGCGGCAACTTCGCCGGCGCCAAGGTGACGTTCATCGTGGAGGACGAGGAGGGCAAGCCGCCGGTCGGCGTGCGCAAGGCCGAAAAGCTCATCCGCCAGGACAAGGTCCACCTGTTCATGGGCGGCCTGCTCGCCTCGACGGGCTACGCTCTCGCGCCGGTCAGCACGCGGCTGAAGACGGTCTACGTCGCCTCCATCCCGGCCGCGGATGACCTGACGCAGCGGGAGAGCGAGAAGTATCCGTACGTGGTCCGCACCGGCTGGTCGAGCTCCCAGCCCAGCCATCCGTTCGGGGAGTGGGCCTGCGAGCAGGGCTACAAACGCATCGCGGTAGTCGCCGCCGACTACGCGTTCGGCTACGAGGTCGTGGGCGGGTTCCAGAAGGCGTTCGAGGATTGCGGCGGCAGGATCATCCAGAAGATCTGGCCGCCCCTCGGCACGAACGACTTCGGGCCCTTCATCCCGACCCTCAAGAAGGATGCCGATGCGATTTTCACGCTCATGGTCGGGCCGATGGCGCTGCAGTTTCCCAAGCAGTTGCTCGCCGCGGGCATCAAGAAGCCCGTCATCGGCGGCGGCACGAGCTACGACGAGTACGTGCTGCCCTCCATGGGCGACGAGGTGATCGGCCACGTGTCGGCGCTGCAGTACAGCGCCGCCTTGGACAACCCGAAAAACGCGGCCTTCGTGAAGAAATACCGCGAGAAGTACGGCAAGGTGCCCTCCTACTACTCGGAGAGCAACTACACCACCGCGCAGATGATCCACGAGGTCATGAAGCAGACGGGCGGCAAGTGGCCGGGCGCGACCAAGTTCATCGAGCTGCTCTCGAAAATCAAGCTGGACGCGGTGCGCGGCCCGGTTCAGCTCGACGAGATGAGGAACCCGGTCCAGAACATCTACATCAAGAAGGTCGAGAAAAAGAAGATGCACGGCTTCGCGCAGGATGAGCTGTGGAACACCGTGATCAAGACCTACCCCAACGTGGGGCAGTTCTGGAAGTACGGCAAGGCCGAGTTCCTCAAGCAGCCGGTCTACAGCCGGGACTATCCTCCTTGCAAGTACTGCGACTGACGGATCTTCGGCCGCCGGTGATCGGGGCTCATCGGCGGCTGGTTTCCGGTTGGTGGCTGGCGGGGCGATTTCCTTGAAAGCCGCGGCGAGCATGCGCAACCACAGCGGGCAACCGGTTCTCGAATTGAAGGGCCTCTGCCGGAGCTTCGGCGGCCTGCGGGCGGTCCAGGACGTCAATCTGAGGGTCTTTGCGGGAGACCGCAAGGCCATCATCGGCCCGAACGGGGCGGGAAAGACGACGCTCTTCAACGTCGTCACGGGCGCCCTGCCCGCGACGGCGGGACAGGTCCTGTTGTTTGGCAAGGACATCACGGGCTGGCCGAGCCACCGGCGCACGGCGCTGGGAATGGCGCGGACCTTCCAGATCACGAGCCTCTTTCCCAAGCTGACGGTGCTCGATAACGTGCTGCTGGCGATCGCGGGCCTGCGCGCGATGAAGTTCGTGATGTGGCGGTTTCTCTCCTCCTACGCTGGGCTCTACGAGAAGGCACGCCGTCTTCTGGAGGAGGCCGGCTACTGGGACCGCAAGGACGTCGAGGTTCGAAACCTCTCGCACGGCGAGCAGCGCCAGATCGAGGTCATTCTCGGTCTTGCGAGCGAGCCGAAGATCCTGCTTCTCGACGAGCCTTCGGCCGGGCTCTCATCGGGCGAGTCCCGGGAGATGGCCGCGTTTCTCAAGGGCCTCGATCCGGGTCTCGCCATGCTCCTGATCGAGCATGACATGGATGTGGTGTTCGACATCGCGGAGGAAATCTCCGTCCTGCATTTCGGCGAGGTGGTGGAAGCGGGACCGACCGAGGCGATCCGCCGGAGCGCGAAGGTGCGGCAGATCTACCTCGGCACGGGCTGACCGATGGCGATCCTCGAAGTTCACGACATTCACACCTATTACGGCGACGCCTACGTTCTCCAGGGGCTTTCCCTGCAGCTCGAGCAGGGGCAGATCCTGGGGCTGCTCGGGCGCAACGGCGTCGGCAAGACGACGCTCGTCAATTCGATCGTGGGCTTCACTCCCCCGCGCCGGGGAAAAATCCTCTTCAAGGGCGCGGACATCACCCATGTATCTTCGTTCGAGACGATTCGCGGCGGCATGGGCCTCGTCCCGCAGGGCCGCCGCGTCTTTCCCTCGCTCACTGTCGAGGAGAACCTCGCGGTGGCCGGGCGCGGCAACAGCCGCCACGGCTGGAACCTCGAGCGCGTCTACGCGCTCTTCCCGCGCCTGAAGGAACGGCGCAGCCAGCGGGCGCGCACGCTCTCGGGCGGCGAGCAGCAGATGCTGGCGATCGGCCGCGGGCTCATGACGAACCCCGATTGCCTGATCATGGACGAGCCTTCCGAGGGGCTCGCTCCCATCATCATCCAGGGCGTATGGGAAGCCATCGGCAAGCTCAAGGAGGAAGGCCTTTCCATCCTGCTCGTCGAGCAGAACGCGGCGCTGGCTCTCAAGCTGGTCGATTACGTGCACGTGATGAGCAAGGGCAGGGTGGTCCATTCGGGCGAGCCGGGCGAGCTCTGGGCCAACGAAGAGGTGAAGTCGAGCTACCTCGGCATTTAAAAGGATTCGGGCTTCGCCCGAATCCTTTTATCAACGACACACATGGCCGTTTTTCCTGGATTCGTTGCTCCTGGTGACAAAAAATCAGGGGCCGGCCAATTGGCCGGCCCCTGATTTTTTGTGGCTCCCCGAGCTGGGCTCGAACCAGCGACCTGCGGATTAACAGTCCGTCGCTCTACCGACTGAGCTATCGGGGAAGAGGCGCGGATTCTACAGTCGGGGCGCGCCCGGGTCAACGGAAAATGACGTTTTCTCCCTTGAAAACCTGTGGTTAGGCAAGGGACGCGGGGTGCTCGCGCCGGGCCCGCCGGTGAGGCCGACGGAGTTCATCAGAATGGCTCCGATAGTCCGATGGGCCGCTAGGCGACGCTGCCGTAGCTGGGATCCACCGCGCCCGGCGGCGGCTTCAGGCCCGCGATGCGGCAGCCTTGCGCGACCGGTCCGCGCGGGAAGAGCGTGTACAGATATTTCATCCCGCCCTTGTGGTGGAACTTCTCCTCGAGCGCGTCGTGCAGCGCGCGGCGCCGGATCCCCGTCCCGTCGTGCCGGGCGAAGTACTCCTGCAGCGCGCGCAGGGTCTCCCAGTGGTCCTCTGAAAGCTCGAGTCCCTCTTGCCGCGCCGTCTCGAGCGCTGCTTCCGGCGTCCAGTCTTCGGGCGCGAAGCGAAAATTCCCGTCTCGGCCTGACGCGGAGACCCCCTAGCCGCGAATACGGTCGTAGTAGCGGGCTCGGTACAGCAGGCGGGGCCGGGCCGGGTCGTCGCGGAAGGCGCTGCGCGCATGGAGCACATTGTTGCAGATCACGCCCATGCCGGCCTCGAGCTTGAGGCTCAGCGCAAAGGGCGCGCCTCCGGAAAGCGTTTGCGCGAGAAATCCGACTGCGCCCGCCACGTCGGGGTCGGCGGCCCATTGAATGCTCACGGTGCGCGCGGTGTAGCGCATCTCGAGCGCCCCGTCCCCGGCATCGAACGAGAACACCGGACCGCTCCGCGCCGCGCGTTCCACCTCGCCGCCGTCCGTCCGCTCGGGGACGGTCATCGCGTCCGGCCGCATCAGCGCGCGCACCCAGTCCGGGTTCGCGTCGCGCAGCTGCAAATACGCGAGCTCGTGGTCCAGCAATTGCGTCTCGCCGCCCTCGGCCGCCTCGCGCACGCAGTGCAGGATCACGGCGCGGATGCGGCGCTGCGGCGGGTTGTAGTAGCCATCGGTGTGCCAGCGGATCGCCTTCGAAGTATAGGGGATGAACTCGCCGCGCGGCGCGCCGGCGCGCACCGCAATGCTCGAGATCCCGTCATCGTCGGCGAGCCAGTTGGGATCGAGGCGCGCGAGGCCGAACTGCAGCCCCAGCGCGCGCGGGATCTCCTTGTCCGGATCGTCGCCGCAGCGGCTGGCGTAGACCGCCATGTTGGCGCGTTGCACGCGCTCGAGGATCCCGGCCCGCTCCGCGGCAGAAAGGCGGCGCGCGTCGCGCACCTCGACCACGAGGTCCTCGACGCATTTCGGGTAACCGGCGAACTTGCGCTCACGCCAGGCGGCGTAGCCGCGCGAGTCCTCCACCCGGGCGGCGTGCATGTCAGGCCACGCTGCCGAAGCCGCGGTCGGTGGCGCCGGCCGGCGCCTTCAATCCGGCGAGGCGGCAACCCTGCGCCACGGGGCCGCCGGGAAAAAGCGTGTACAGATACTTCATTCCGCCCTTGTGGTGGAACTTCTCTTCCAGCGCATCCTGCAGCTCGCGCATGTTGATCGCGACGCTGTGGTGGCGGGCGTAGAATTCCTGCAGGCTCCGCACCACTTCCCAATGATCCTCGCCGAGGGCGAGTTGCTCCTGCCGCGCCAGGTCGACCGCTTTCGCGGGCGTCCAGTCGAGCGGCGCGAAACGGAATTCCCGTGTTGCTGTCATCAGTGCCTCCCGCTGCCCGAGCCGCCTGCCGAAGGAAACATTCAGTCGCCCGACACCATTTCCCGCCGCCTGGAGAGCACCGGCGCGAGCAGGCCGTCGAGCGTCTTCTTGAGCGTGCCGAGCGCCTCCGGGGCCTGGATATCCATGATCTGGTCGGCGACCCAGGGGCGGTCCGTCTCGAGCATCAGCTCTCGCACCGCGAGCCCCAGGTAACGCAGCAGCGGAAAGCTCGGCTTCTCCGGCTCGCATTCGAACGTGGCGTAGTCCGCGGCGCGGCGGTTGAGCAGGTCGATGAAGTTCGCCTTGTAGTCGAAGCCGTCGTCGCCGAACATCTCCCGGATGTTGTCCTGCACGATCCCGGCGAGCCGCCGGCCCGCGGCCTGAATGAGCTCCCCGCGCTCGGCCTCGGGAATGCGTCCGTACGCCATGCGGTCGCTCATGTGAAGCAGAAACGCGGCCATCTCGCCAAGGATGCGCATGCCGCGCTCGGGCGTGATGATGTCGCAGTCCCACTTGGACAGGCCGGAGACGGTGTTGTCGGCGAGCCGCCAGATCGTCGAGGCGAGCACCGAGGCGATCTCGGCCGAGGAGCGGCCGCCTGCGTTCTTGAACCAGACGGTCTTGACCCTTAGCGCCATGGCCGGATCCTGCCGTGTCGCCTCAACAGCTTGTTCGACCTGAGTCCGACAAGCTCCTAGCGCTTGCGCACGAAGAACTCGTGCACGTCGCGCGGGCCGTCGCGCGTCGCGACCAGCTCGAGCCCGGTGGTCTTCGTCCACGCGCGCACGTCGGCCGGCGAGCCCGGGCAGCTGGAAATGAGGTGCAGGATCTCCCCGGCCTTCATGGCCTCGAGCAGTTTCTTGGCCTCGAGAATCGGCCCCGGGCAGGGCACGCCCCGGATATCGAGCACGACATTCGCCTTGAGGGGGGCGGTGTGCCCCTTGCGCAGGTAGTAATGCGTGCGCTTGCCTTCGCCTTTTTCCGTGGCGACCAGCTCGTGGTCGGTGACGTTCACCCACGCCGCCACATCGTCGAAGGTGCCGGGACAGTCGGAGACGAGCAGCAGCACCTGGCCGGGGTCGAGGTCATCGAGCACGCGCTTCGCGCCGAGCAGCGGCGCAGGGCACGTGAGTCCCGTGAGGTCGAGCGTCACGGTCGGCTTGGCCTTTACGCGGGGATCCAATCGCACGGCGCCCATCAGTATGCTCCTTTGCCGCAAGGCCTCGGCAGCCCGGCGATCTCTGCCGCCTGCTTTGCCGGCCCCTTCGGAAACAGGTCGTAGAAATACTTGCTGTCGGCTCCCGGCCGCACGCGCTCCACGCCCTCGATCACGTAACCCATCATTCTCCTCCTACTTGTGTCCGACGAACACCCCGAAACCGAGCCGGCGGTGCGCGCCGAGGCCGGCCGCCTGCAGCGTGAGCGAGGCGCTTGGCGCAAGCTCCGCCAGCATGACGCTGTAGCCGGTCAGCTCGCCCTCGATCCCGCGCGTGCCGGAGCGCTTTCCGACGATGAATTCGGAATGGATCCCCAGGCACGCCAGCGCCCGCGCCACCTGGCCGACAAAGGCCGGTTCGCCGTCAAATTCCGCCGCGACGCGCTGCGAGTACAGCGTCGCGTGCGGCACGAGCGGCCGGGTCTTCGCTGCGCCGACCTCGATCAGCGCGCCGCCGAGTTCCAGGCGCTTGCCGCAGAGCTCGAGCGCCGCCGCGACGCGGGCTTCCGGCAGCCGCATGAGCAACCGGCTGCGCCGGGCGAGCACGAGCCCCAGCTCGCCCGCCGAGGCGGCCCGGATCGGCAGGACAGCCGTGGCTTCGTCCTCGGCAAGCGACGGGACGGCCCGCTCCAGGGCCTGCCACAGCGCGAGCGAATGGTCGCGCGGCAGCCGCCCGCCCGAAACAGCGAATGCGATGTCCACCACCATCAGCCGGGCTGCCGGTTGGCCCATGCCGCCATCGCCTCGGCCCAGCGCCGCGCCGTCGCCGGGTCGATGTCGAATATGGTGAAACGCTTGCCCTCGCGGATGCGCAGCCGCAGGAGCGCCATCCCGCCCTCGGCGTGCACGATCTCGTGCAATTCGATCGTCTGCCCGCCGAGCGGGACCGTGAAGGCCTCGAGCGGCGTGAGCGCGGCCATGACCTAATTCAATCCGCCCGGCGGCAAACTGCCTATTCCCCGCTGGGCGAGGTCGGCATACCCCATCCGGGGGATGCGCAATACCCACAGGGGAGCTTCCGGCGCGTGGCGCGCAGGGCTACAGTCCCAGGAATCCGGCCGTCCCCAAGGACAAGGAGGAGAAACCATGGCGAAGAAGGAGCACGACACCCCGTTGCTCGACCAGCTCGAGTCCGGCCCCTGGCCGAGCTTCGTGACCGGCTTGAAGCGCCTGGCCAAGGACAACGACATGGCAGTCGATCTGCTCGGCCAGCTCGAGACCTCGTACCGCACGCGCAAGGGTTACTGGAAGGGCGGCACGGTCGGCGTATTCGGCTACGGCGGGGGCGTGATTCCGCGCTTCACCGAGCTGAAGGACGAGAACGACAAGCCGGTTTATCCCGACGCGGCGGAATTCCACACGCTGCGGGTGCAGCCGCCCGCGGGCATGCACTACGACACCAGGACGCTGCGCAAGCTCTGCGACATCTGGGAGAAGCACGGCTCGGGCCTGATCGCGTTCCACGGGCAGTCGGGCGACATCATGTTCCAGGGCGTGCGCACCGACAAGGTCCAGGACGCCTTCGACGAGCTGAACGAGAACGGCTTCGACCTGGGCGGCGCGGGGCCGGCGCTGAGGACCTCGATGTCGTGCGTCGGCGCGGCGCGCTGCGAGCTGTCGTGCTACGACGAGCAGCGGGCGCTGCGCGAGGTGATCAACGCCAACCTCGACGACATGCACCGCCCGGCGCTGCCGTACAAGTTCAAGTTCAAGTTCTCGGGCTGCCCGAACGACTGCGTGAACTCGATCCAGCGCTCCGACTTCGCCACCATCGGCACCTGGCGCGACAACATGCAGGTGAACAACACCTACTCGCGCGCCTACTTCAAGGCGCACGGCATGACCGACCTGGTGAACGATGTCGTCGCGCGCTGCCCGACCAAGGCGATCCAGGTCATGAAGAAGTCGGAAGTGAAGGCCGGACCGCATCATTCGGTCGCGGAACTGGACGACGAGCTGCGCCTGGTGGTCGACAACAAGGACTGCGTGCGCTGCACGCACTGCCTGAACGTCATCCGTGGCGGGCTGCTTCCCGGCAAGGAGCGCGGGGTCACGATCCTCGTCGGCGGCAAGGGCGTGCTCAAGATCGGCGCCACCATGGGCACGGTGATCGTTCCGTTCATGAAGCTCGAGACCGACGAGGACTTCGAGAAGCTGAAGGAGCTGGCGCGCGCTGTCCTCGACTTCTTCGCCGAGAACGCGCTCGAGCACGAGCGGATCGGCGAGACGGTGGACCGCATCGGCCTGGTGAATTTCCTCGAGGCGCTGGGGCTCGACGTCGACCCGAACATGATCAGCGAGCCGCGCAACAACCCGTACGTGCGCACCGACGGCTGGGACCGGGAGGCGGCGAAGTGGGTCGAGCACCGGCAGCAGCGGAAGACGGCCTGAGCGCGCCGGAACGGCTCGAAGGAGGCCCGCATGGCACAGGCACAGCACAGAGCACCGATAGAGAGCGGCGCGCCCGATCCGATGCCGCTGATGCATCCGCTGATGCGCAAGAACTACGGCGAGTGGATCTATCACGACCATCCGCGCCCGGGCGTGCTGATGCACCGGGCGCGGAACGGCGACGAGATCTGGACCGTCAAGGCCGGCACGCAGCGGCAGATGGATGTCCACACCATCCGCAAGCTCTGCGACATCGCGGACCAGTACGCCGACGGTCACGTGCGGTTCACGACGCGCTCGAACATCGAGTACATGGTCGCCGACCCGGCCAAGGTCGAGCCCCTGGTCGCGGCGTTGACGGGCGCGGGCTTCCCGGTCGGCGGCACCGCGAACTCGGTCTCGATGATTGCGCACACGCAGGGATGGCTCCATTGCGACATCCCCGGCACCGACGCGTCGGGCGTAGTGAAGGCGCTGATGGACGAGCTCTACGACGAGTTCGTCAAGTGCGAGATGCCCAACCGGGTGAAGCTCTCGACCTCGTGCTGCGAGATCAACTGCGGCGGCCAGGCCGACATCGCGATCATCGTGCAGCACACCAAGCCGCCGAAGATCAACCACGACCTCGTCGCCAACGTGTGCGAGCGGCCGGCGGTGGTGGCGCGCTGCCCGGTGGCGGCGATCCGGCCGGCGCTCGTCAACGGCAAGCCCTCGCTCGAGGTGGACGAGAAGAAATGCATCTGCTGCGGCGCCTGCTATCCGCCGTGCCCGCCGATGCAGATCAACGACCCGGAGCACTCCAAGATCGCGATCTGGGTCGGCGGCAAGAACTCCAACGCGCGCGGCAAGCCGACCTTCCACAAGCTGGTCGCCTCGGGGCTGCCGAACAACCCGCCGCGCTGGCCCGAAGTGGCGGCGGTGGTGAAGACGATCCTTTCCGTCTACAAGACCGACGCGCGGCCCTGGGAACGCATGATCGACTGGATCGACCGGATCGGCTGGCCGCGCTTCTTCGAGAAGACCGGGCTGCCGTTCACCAAGTACCACATCGACGACTGGCGCGGCGCGCGGCGCACGCTGAACGCCTCGACGCACATCCGCTTCTGAGGGGGTCGCGATGAAGTTCGGCCTGCTCATCAACGAAGGCCCCTACAACCACCAGGCGGCGGACACGGCCTACCAGTTTGCGCGCGCGGCGCTCGCGAGGGGGCACCGCATCCAGCGCGTGTTCTTCTACAACGACGGCGTCAACAACGCGACCAAGCTCACCGAGCCGCCGCAGGACGACCGCCACATCGTCAACCGCTGGACCAAGCTCGCCCAGGACCATGGCATCGACCTGGTGGTGTGCGTCGCTGCGGGCTTGCGCCGCGGCCTGGTGGAGGACAATCTCGCGCCGGGCTTCCGCATTTCCGGGCTGGGGCAGCTGGTCGAGGCCGGCATCGAATCCGACCGGCTGGTGGTGTTCGGCGACTGACAGGGAGCGGGGAAATGACCGAGGTAGCGGAAGCAGTTGAAAGGGAAACCGAGACCCGCGCGGTCGTCAAGAAGTTCATGTTCGTCAACCGCAGGGCGCCTTACGGCACGATCTACGCGCTCGAGGGGCTGGAAGTGGCGCTGATCAGCGCGGCGTTCGACCAGGACGTGTCGCTCGCCTTCCTCGACGACGGGGTGTACCAGCTGGTGAAGGGCCAGCAGACCAAGGGGCTCGAAGTGAAGAACTTCTCGCCCACGTACCGCGCGCTCGAGGGCTACGACATCGAGAAGCTCTATGTCGAGCGCGAGTCGCTCGAGGCGCGCGGCATCGCCGAGGAGCAGCTGCTGGTCGCGGTCGAGATCGTGAGCGCGCGCGAGATGGCCGAGCTCATGGAAGCGCAGGACGTGATCATCGCATTCTGAGGGCAGTCCCATGCTGCACATCATCAACAAGTCGCCGTACGAGAAGAACTCGCTCGTGAGCTGCCTCGCGCACGCGACGAAGGGCGGCGCGATCCTGCTGATCGAGGACGGGGTCTACGCCGCCACCAAGGGCAACACGGCGGAGGCGGCGCTCAAGCGCGCGATGCAGGAGCTGCCGGTCTATGCGCTTCGCCCCGATCTGGAGGCGCGCGGCATGCAGGCGGCGGTCATCGAGGGCGTGAAGGTGGTGGATTACGGCGGGTTCGTCGACCTGGTGGCCGAGCACCGGACGAACCAGTCCTGGCTTTGATCGTTGGACAAACTGAAGGAGAACGGCATGGCAATTGAAGTAGGGGGCAAGGTGCTGGAGACCGACGAGGAGGGCTATCTCGCCAATCTCTCGGACTGGTCCGAGGAGGTGGCGAACGCCATCGCGAAGGCGGAGAACGTCGAGATGACCGCCAATCACTGGGAAGTGGTCAACTTCCTGCGCGAGTACTACAACGAGTTCCAGATCGCCCCGGCGGTGCGCGTGCTCACCAAGGCGATCGGCAAGAAGCTCGGGCCCGACAAGGGCAACAGCAAGTACCTCTACGAGCTGTTCCCGTACGGGCCGGCGAAGCAGGCCTGCAAGATCGCGGGACTGCCCAAGCCAACCGGCTGCGTGTAACACCAAGGGGTCAGACCCCTTTTTTCCCGGAAAACGGAACGGGGTCTGACCCCTTTTTTCCGAACGGGGTCTGACCCCTTTTTTCCCGCATTTCTCGTGAGTGCGATCACGATCCTCTACGCGGCGCTGTTCTACGCCGCGACCGCGGTTCTCGTCGCTGGCCTGGCGCTGAAGATCGCGCAGTACGCGCGCACGCCCGCGCCGCTCAAGATCCCGACCACCCCCGCGCCGGCGACCCGCGCCGGGGTGGCCTGGCGCATGCTGCGCGAGGTGGCACTGTTCGAAAGCCTGTTCCGCGCCAACAAGTGGATCTGGCTCTTTGGCTGGGCGTTCCACGTGGCGCTCGCCCTGGTGCTCGCGCGGCACCTGCGCTACTTCCAGGAGCCGGTGTGGGGCGTGGTCGAGATCACCCAGCCCTTCGGCATCTACGCCGGCTTCGCGATGCTGGCGAGCCTGGCGGGCCTCTGGGCGCGTCGCTTCGTCGTCGAGCGCATCCGCTACATCTCGACCTATTCGGATCACCTGATGCTCGCGCTGCTTGCCGGGATAGCCGCTTCCGGCCTGGCGATGAAGTACGTGTCGCGCACCGACATCGTGGCGGTGAAGGCGTTCATGCTCGGGCTGATGGCGTTCGACTGGCAGCCGCTGCCCGCCGACCCGGTGCTGCTTGTTCATCTGGCGCTGGTGGCGGCGCTGATGGCGGTGTTTCCCGCCTCCAAGCTGCTGCATGCGCCGGGCGTGTTCTTCAGCCCGACGCGCAACCAGGCCGACGATCCGCGCGAGCGTCGGCACGTCACGGCCTGGGCGCAGGAGTAGCGATGGCCACGGCCGAGCTGCAGGCGCCGGCGCTCAGGGAGTATCCGGTCATCCCGATCCTCGCGCGGGACGCGATGGCGGGCTCGAAACCGTTCGTCGCCTCGGACAAGATCAACGAGGCGATCGGCTTCCCGGGAAAACTCGTCGAGAACTGGCGCGAGAAGGCGATCGGGAAGATGGGCGAGCTGCTGGACAAGTATCGCGGACTCCGCGTCTTCCTCGACGCCTGCGTGCATTGCGGCGCGTGCACCGACAAGTGCCATTATTTCCTCGGCACCGGCGATCCCAAGAACATGCCGGTGGCGCGCCAGGATCTCTTCCGCAAGGTCTACCGGCGCTATTTCACGCTCGCCGGCAAGCTCGTCCCGCGGCTGGTCGGCGCCGAGGACCTGACCGAGGAAGTGCTCGATGACTGGTACAAGTACTTCAACCAGTGCTCGGAGTGCCGCCGCTGCTCGGTCTACTGCCCTTACGGCATCGACACCGCCGAGATCACCATGGCCGCGAAGGAGGTCATGGACTCGATCGGCATGGGGCAGAAGTACACGAACGAGATCATCGGCAAGGTGCACAAGATCGGCAACAACCTGGGCCTGCCGGGGCCAGCCCTCAGGAACACGCTCGAGACGCTCGCCGAGGAGGTGAAGGAGGACACGGGGATCGATGTGCGCTTTCCGGTGGACGAGAAAGGAGCGGAGGTGCTGGTGGTGACGCCGTCCGCGGACTTCTTCGCCGAGCCGCACGTCTTCAGCCTCGTCGGCTATGCCAAGGTGTTCCACGCCGCCGGCATCCGCTGGACGATGTCCTCGCACGCCTCCGAGGCGGGGAACTTCGGTCTCTTCATCGGCAGTTACGACCAGATGAAGCGCATCGCCCTGCGGGTGCGCGAGGCGGCGCTCGAGCTCGGCGTCAAGCGGATCGTTGTAGGCGAATGCGGGCACGCCTGGCGCGTCGCCTACAGCTTCTGGAACACGCTGATCGGGCCGTTCGACTTCCTCGACCCGCGCTATCCGGCGCCGCAGCACATCTGCGAGCTCACCTGGGACCTCGTTCAGCGCGGCGCGATCGCCTTCGACCGCGAGAAGAACGACGCGCGCGTCGTCACGTTCCACGACTCCTGCAACGTCGCGCGCGGGTCCGGAATGGGCGGCATCCCGCGCGGACAGTTCATCATTCCCCGGGAGATCATCCGCGCCGCCTGCAACCACTTCCACGACATGGCGCCGGAGACGATCCACGAGCACACGTTCTGCTGCGGCGGGGGCGGGGGGCTGCTCACCGACGAGCTGCTCGAGCTGCGCGTGAAGGGCGCGCTGCCGCGCATGGAGGCGCTCAAGCGCGTGGTGGACGAGCACGGCGTCAATTTCATGGCCACGATCTGCGCCATCTGCAAGGCGCAGTTTTCCAAGGTGCTTCCGTATTACCAGTTCGACATGGGCATGGTCGGCGGCGTCCACCAGCTGGTGGGCGACGCGATCCGGCTGGGGCGCAACGATTGAGCATGCGAGGCAAACGCGATGTCCGCCACGACTGAAACCAAGACCGAGAAACTGACCTTCCGGCGCTACAAGGAAGGCGACAACCGGTGGCGCCGCTGGTCGGATGACATCTTCGACGGCGACCACAGCCACAAGTGCCCGACCTACCAGAAGAGCACGCCGCCCTGCCAGGCGAGCTGTCCCTCGGGCGAGGACATCCGGGGCTATCTCGCGATCGTGCGCGGCACCGAGAAGCCGCCCGCCGGCGTGCCCTGGCAGGAGTATGCCTGGCGGCGGCTCACCGAGGCGAATCCATTTCCCTCGGTCATGGGGCGCGTCTGCCCGGCGCCCTGCGAATCGGGCTGCAACCGCAACGAAGTCGAGGACTTCGTCGGCATCAACTCGGTCGAGCATTTCCTGGGCGAATACGCGATCGAGAAGAAGCTCCGGTTCAGGAAGCCCGAGGTCTCGACCGGCTGGAAGGTGGCGGTGATCGGCGGCGGTCCCGCGGGGCTGTCGTGCGCCTACCAGCTCGCGCTGAAGGGCCACGAGGTCACGATCTTCGACGAGCACGAGGAGCTGGGCGGCATGATGCGCTACGGCATTCCGGGCTTTCGCACGCCGCGCGCGACGCTCGACGCGGAGATCCAGCGCATCCTCGATCTCGGGATCAAGACGCGGCTCGGCACCCGCGTCGGCAGCGACGTCCCCCTCGATTCGCTGCGGAAGGAGTTCGACGCGGTGTTCATGGGCCTGGGCGCGCAGGGCGGCCGGCCGCTGCCCGCGCCCGGCGCGGAAGCGCCGAACTGCGTCACCGCCACCGCGTTCCTGCGCGCCTTCAACGACGGGCGCCTCCGCCACGTCGGCAAGCGCGTGGTGGTGGTCGGCGGCGGCGACACCTCGATCGACGTCGCCACCGTGGCGCGGCGCCTCGGGCACATCGGGCATCCGCACGCCACCGACCACCCCGAGCTGGTGATCGTCGGCAAGCCGGCGCAGGACGTGGCGGAGGTCTCGGCGCGCCAGGGCGCGGAAGTGACGCTCACCTCGGTATTCTCGATCGACAAGATGCAGGCGAGCCGCATCGAAGTCGAGCACGCGCTCGCCGAGGGCGTCGCGATCCGCGACGGCTGGGCGCCGGTCGAGGTGGTGCGCGGCGCCGACGGCCGCGCCACGGGCCTGAGGATCGCGAAGTGCGAGGCGAAGTTCGTCGGCCCGAAGCTGGAGATCAAGGTCGAGCAGGGCACCGCCGAATTCCTGCCCGCCGATCTGATCGTGTCGGCGGTCGGCCAGGCGGTGGATTTCACCGGGCTGGAAGGCTTCGACAACGGCAGGGGCCTCATATCGGTGGACAAGAACTACCAGGTCGCCGGCAAGCCCGGTGTCTGGGCGGGCGGCGATGTGCTGCGGCCGCACCTGCTTACCACCGCAATCGGGCAGGGCTGGATCGCGGCCGAAGGCATCGACCGGTTCCTGCGCGGCGAGGACCCCGAGAAACGCCCGAAGATCGACGTGCATTCCTTCGACCTGCTGCGCAAGATGGCGGAGAAGGGGATCAAGGTCGAGGAGGCGCCGCGCGAGCAGGTGCTCGGCACCGCGAGCTCGGATTTCGCGGTCCACAATTACGAGGACCGCTCGGCGCGCTACGTGATCCCGCACGAGGCGCTCTTCCTCGGGCATTTCCCGTACACGCCGCGCAATCCGCGCCGGGTGAGAATGCTCACCGCCGAGCAGGCGCTCGGCAATTTCGAGGAGCGGCTCGAGGCGCTCACCGAGAAGGAAGCCGTGGCCGAAGCCAAGCGCTGCATGAGCTGCGGCCTGTGCTTCGAGTGCGACAACTGCGTGGTGTACTGCCCGCAGAGCGCGGTGTTTCGCGTGAAAAAGGACAAGTCGACCATGGGTCGCTACGTGGACACCGACTACACCAAGTGCATCGGCTGCCACATCTGCGCCGATGTCTGCCCCACCGGCTACATCCAGATGGGGCTGGGGGAATAGCGGCGTGAAGCGCCGGATCGCCCTGGCCGGGCTGGTGGTCGCGGCAATCGCGGTCGCCACGTGGGCGGTCGGGGCGTCGCAGGTCGCCAAGCCCGTCGTAGCGATCGAAAAACCGGGTGAGTGCGTCGAAGCCACCGAAGTCATGCGGCGCGAGCACATGAAGTTCCTCGCGCACCAGCGCGACCGCACCATGCGCGAAGGCGTGCGCACGAAGGCGCACAGCCTGGCCGGATGCGTCGACTGCCACGCGAGCAGCAAGACCGGGAGCGTGCTCGGCGCGGAGGGCTTCTGCCAGAGCTGTCATGACTACGCCGGCATCAAGCTCGATTGCTTCGAATGCCACGCCTCGCAGCGAGCGACCCCAGCGCCCGGGGGCCGGCGATGAGCGGCTGCGACCGCCGCGGCTTTCTCGGCACCGCGGCCGCCGCGCTCGCCGGGGCGGCGCTCGCCCCGGGCATCCGGCTGATCGACCTCGCCGGCGCGCGCGCGCCCGAGGAGCCCGCGAGCGACAAGGTCCGCTGGGGCATGCTGGTCGATACCACGAAGTGCGCAACCGGCTGCGACGACTGCGTGAGGGCGTGCGCCCGGGAGAACGGCCTGCGGGACACGGGACGCCCGAGGACCGATGCGCAATGGATACGCAAGATCGACCTCAAGGACCCGCGCCGCGGCCGGCAGCTTTCGGCGCCGGTGATGTGCCAGCACTGCGCCCACCCGCCGTGCGTGGACGTGTGCCCGACCGGGGCCTCGTTCAAGCGCGCCGACGGCATCGTTCTCGTGGACAAGCACACCTGCATCGGCTGCCGCTACTGCGTCATGGCCTGTCCCTACAAGGCGCGCTCGTTCGTGCACGAGGACCTCGCCGGGCAGAAGCCCGAGGTGCCGCGCGGCAAGGGCACGGTCGAGGGCTGCACGCTGTGCGTGCACCGCGTGGACCGCGGCGGCGGGCCCGCGTGCGTGGAGGCCTGCGACGCGGCCGGCCACGGCGCCCTGGTGTTCGGCGACCTCAACGATCCCGAGAGCGCGGTCGCGAAGCGCCTGCGCGAGCTGCCGAACCGCGCGCTGCGCGCCGACCTGCGGCTCGACCCCGGTGTCCGGTATTCCGGCGTCTGACATGGCCGCGATCATTCACCGCGAGCTTTCCGCCGGGGCCTGGCGCTTCTACGGCCCGCTCGCCGTGCTCGGCGCGCTTGTCGCCGCCGGCTTCGCCGCCTTCGTGCACATGGAGGTGAACGGCCACGTCGTCACCGGCATGGACAACCAGATCGTGTGGGGCATGCCGCACGTGTTCGCCGTCTTCCTGATCGTCGCCGCGTCCGGAGCGCTCAACGTTGCCTCGGTCGCCTCGGTATTCGGGCGCGTCGCCTACAAGCCGCTCGCCCCGCTCTCCGCGCTGGTCGCGCTCGCGCTGCTCGCCGGCGGCCTCGCGATCCTCGCCGCCGACCTCGGCCGGCCCGACCGGCTGATCGTCGCGCTGACGCATTTCAATTTCAAGTCCATCTTCGCCCTTAACATGTTCCTCTACAGCGGCTTCTTCGCGATCGTCGGCGTCTACCTGTGGTTCATGATGGAGCGCCGCATGAACCGCTACAGCGGCGCCGCGGGCCTGGCGGCGTTCGTCTGGCGCATTGTCCTCACCACCGGAACCGGATCGATCTTCGGCTTCCTCGTCGCGCGCGAGGCCTACGATTCGGCGCTGCTCGGGCCCGCGTTCGTGGTCTACTCGTTTGCCTACGGGACGGCGGCGTTCGTCGTGGCGCTCGAAGGCGCGTGCCGCTGGGACGGCCGGCCGCTCGACCCGGCGCTCGCCGCGCGGCTGGGCAGGATGCTCGCGGTCCTCGTCGCCGCCTCGCTCTACATGACCGCGGCGTTCCACCTGACCAAGCTCTACATGGCGCGCTATGACGGCATCGAAACGTTTCTGCTCGCCGCAGGCGGGACCTACACCGCGCTCTTCTGGCTCGGCCAGGTCGGGCTCGGGGGCGTCCTTCCCCTCGCCCTGCTCTACACGCCGGGCACGGGCGGCAGGCGCAGCGGCGTGCTCGCCGCGGCGGTGCTGGTCATCCTCGGCGGCCTCGCGCAGATGTATGTCACCATCATCGGCGCACAGGCGTGGCCGCAGCCGATCTTCCCCGGCTGGCAGGAAGCGAGCCCGTTTTTCGACGGCGAGATTCATCCCTACACCCCGAGCGCGCCCGAGATCCTGCTCGGCGTGGGCGGCGTGGCGCTCGCCGCGGCGCTCGTCGCAGTGGGGTTGAAGGTGCTTCGCTTCATCCCCGACCCATGCATCGATTCCTCGTCTCCGCAGCCCATAAATCCTCCGGCAAGACCACGCTGAGCGTCGGGCTGGCGGCGGCGTTCGCGCGCCGCGGCCTCGCGGTCCAGACGTTCAAGAAGGGGCCGGACTATATCGACCCGCTGTGGCTCGCGGTGGCGAGCGGGCGGCCCTGCCGCAACCTCGACTTCTACGTCGCCTCGCGCGAGGAAATCCTGGCCTCGTTCGCGGGCCACGGCGCCGCGGCCGACGTGTGCCTCATCGAGGGCAACAAGGGCCTCTACGACGGGCTCGACCTGGATGGCTCGAACTCGAACGCCGCGCTCGCGAAGCTCGTCGCTGCGCCGGTGGTGCTGGTGATCGACGCGCGGGGCATGACGCGCGGCATCGCGCCGCTCATCCTCGGCCACCAGGCGTTCGACCCGGAGGTGCGTTTCGCGGGCGTGGTCCTCAACCGGCTCGGCGGCTCGCGCCACGAGGCGAAGCTGCGCGCCGTGATCGAGCACTACACCGGCGTTCCGGTCCTCGGGGCGGTGCATGAGGATCCGGCGATCGGCATCATCGAGCGCCACCTCGGGCTCGTTCCGGCCAACGAAACCGCGGCCGCCGCGGCGCGCATCGAGGCGATCGGCGCGGCGGTCGAGCGGCAGGTGGAGCTCGATAAATTGCTCGAGCGGACGCGCGCGGAAAAGCCGCTACCCGGCGTGCCCCGGGCGCGTCCCGGCCGCCCTGCGCCGGATGTCCGGATCGGCGTCGCGCGCGACCGGGCCTTCGGCTTCTATTATGCCGGGGACCTCGAGGCGCTCGAGGACGCGGGCGCGGCGGTCGTGCCTTTCGATACCCTGCGCGACGCGCGCCTGCCGCCGGTGGACGCGCTGTTCGTCGGCGGCGGATTCCCGGAGTGTTGTGCCGCCCGCCTCGAGGCGAATGCCTCGCTGCGGGCCGAGATCCGGCAGCGGATCGAGGGCGGCACGCCGGTTTATGCGGAGTGCGGCGGCCTCATGTACCTGGCGCGCTCGATCGCGTGGATGGGCGAGCGGCGCGAAATGGTGGGCGCGATCGCCGCCGACGTCGTGATGCGCGAGCGGCCGACCGGCCGCGGTTACGTGCGGCTGGAAACGAGCGCCGGGCATCCATGGGGGATGGAACCGGGCCAGGAAATCCGCGCGCACGAGTTTCACTATTCGAGCCTCGAAGGGCTCGACCCGGCGACGCCATTCGCCTACCGCGTGCGACGCGGCCACGGCATCGACGGCGAGCGCGACGGAATCGTGGTGAAGAACCTGCTCGCGTCGTATGCGCATTTGCGGGACGTCGCCGGCAACCCCTGGGCGAGGCGCTTCGTCGATTTCGTCCGGAGCTGCAGGCATGCCGCTTGAGGTCGCAGGAAACGCGCTGCCGGTCGACGACGAAGGCTACCTGGTCTATCCCGCGGACTGGAGCAGGGAAATCGCCGTGGAACCCGCGCGCCGGGAGGCTGTAGTGCTCGCGGAGGAGCACCGGGCGGTGATCGCCGGCATGCGCAGGCCCCGCGCATGGAGCACCGGTTGAGCGCATGACGCCGAAAGGAGCCTTCATGAGGAAGGGCATTCGCGTCTGGCTGGTGGGGGCGGGGCCGGGGGACCCGGAGCTGCTCACGCTCAAGGCTGCGCGCGTCCTCGCTTCCGCCGACGTGGTGGTCCACGACCATCTCGTCGCCCCGGAGATCCTGGCGCGCCTGCCACGCCGCACCAGGCGTGTCTATGCCGGCAAGCAGCGCGGCCGGCACACGATGACGCAAGGGGAGATCAACCGGCTGCTGGTGTCGCTCGCGCGCCAGGGCAAGCGCATCGTGCGGCTGAAGGGCGGCGATCCGTTCGTCTTCGGCCGCGGCGGCGAGGAGGCGCTCGCGCTCGCGCGCGCCGGCATCGCCTTCGAGGTGGTCCCGGGAATCACCGCCGCGACCGGCGTCGCCGCCGCCGCCGGGATTCCCCTCACGCACCGCGATCTCGCCCAGGCATGCGTGCTCGTGACCGGCTCGCGGCGCAAGGACACAGCCGATCTCGACTGGAAGGGCCTCGCCCGGACCGCCCAGACCATCGTCGTCTACATGGGGCTCGCGGGCCTGGAGCGCATCTCGCACGGGCTCATCGCGCACGGCCTCTCGCCGCGCACCCCGGCGGTGATCATCCAGCAGGGAACGACTGCCGCACAACGCGTCGTCGAAGGCACGCTCGCGACGTTGCCGCGCCTTGCCGCCGAGGCGCAGCTGCGGGCGCCGACCCTGATCATCATCGGAAAAGTCGTGCGCCTGCGCCGCGCGCTCGCCCGGCGGAGCGGGATGCTGATCGGCCCGAACGCCGGGATTTCCTCTTGCCACCGGCTTACGCCGGCTTCTGCGTCTTAGCGGTCCGCGGCGCCACGCGGTGCTCCACGGCGAACACGGCGGCCTCGACACGCGAGGAGAGCTTGAGCTTGGTGAGGATCCGCCGCACGTGCAGCTTCACCGTTTCGTGGCTGATGTCGAGCGCCCGCGCGATCGCCTTGTTGGTCATGCCCTGCGCGAGATGGCACAGGATTTCGCGCTCGCGCGCGGTGAGGCTCTCGAGCAGGCTCTCGCGCGCGGCCGCACCGCGCTTCGGGTGCAGCAGGTCGACAAGCTTGAGCGTCATCGCCGGCGCGACCACCGTTTCGCCGCGCATCGCACGGCGAATCGCATCGACCACCTGCTCGGGTTCCATGTCCTTGAGGAGATAGCCCTGCGCGCCGCTCGCGAGCGCATCAGCCATGTCGTCGCTCGAGTCGCTCACGGTGAGCACGATGGATGTGCCGCCCCAGCCCGCCTCGCGCAGGGCGCGGATGAGTGCAAGGCCCCCGTGCGGCGCCATGTTGAGATCGACGATCGCCACATCCGGCCTTGTCTCGCTCGCCAGCCGCAGCGCCTCCCCGGGATCGCCGGTGACGGCGACGACCTGGATCGCGTTCCGCCCTTCGAGCAATTCCGCCAGCCCCTTGCGGAAAAGGGTGTGGTCATCGACCAGCATGACTCTTACCGGGGCCGTCATCGCGTGGCGGCGCGGGCGGCGGGGTCGGCGGGGAACACGAGGCGCACCCGTGCGCCGCGCCCGGGAAGATTGGCGATCTCGATGCGCCCGGCGAGCCGCTGCGCGCGCTCGCGCATGATATTGACACCGAGTTGGTGCCGGAGGCCGGGTTGCTGGTCGCCACCGGGCCGGCTGCCAAACGCGAAGAAGCCGACCCCGTCGTCCTCGACCGTGAACTCGTACTCGTCGCCGCGCTGCTCCATGACGAGGCGCGCGCGCTTAGCGCCGGAATGGCGCGCGACGTTGGCGAGCGCCTCCTGCACGATGTGAAAGACGTTGGCCTCCTCGTCCACCGACAGGTTGAGCTCGGCGAGGCGGTTCTCCAGGGCGAGCGCGATGCCCGTGCGGTCCTCGAAACCGGCGGCGATTCCCTGCAACGCGTGCGCAAGGCCCATCGGGTCCATGCGGCTGCGGAATTGCGCAAGCAGCTCCCGCAGGTCGGCGTACGCCTCGCCCAGCGCCTCCTGCATGTCGGCGGCGTACTTGAGCGCCCGCTCGCCCTCGCCGGCGCGCCCCGCCTCGATGAGGAGCGCGAGGCGCATTTTCAAATACGCGAGCGTCTGCGCCAGCGAGTCGTGGACCTCGGCGGCCATCATCTGGCGCTCGTTCATGACCGTCATTCTCAGGTTCTCGCGGGCGAGCCGCGCGTTTTCCAGCGCCATGCCGAGGTGCTCGCCGATCGAGCGGTAGAGCAGCGTCGCTTCCTCGGGCAGCGCGCGCTCCTCGCGCAGGAAGAGGTTGTAGGCCCCGAGCACGCGGCCCTGGTGCACCAGCGGCACCACCACGGTGTTTGCGAATCCGCCGAACCAGGCGACCGAGGTCACGCCCGCGCAGGTGACACCCCCCGAACCCTGGCGCACCGCGGCATCGCGCACCGCGATGCCGCAGGCGCCGCAGTCGACGGGCATCAGTTTCTCGCGCGCCACTGCTTCCGGCGGCATCCCCACCGAGGCGACCAGCCTCAGATGGCGGCCATCTCCCGTCACCACGCGCACGGCGCCAGCCGCGGCCCCCGCCAGCCGCACCATGGTGGCAAGAACGCGCCCAAGCCATTCCTCGATGCCCGAGGCGCCCGGCGAGCTCCAGGTGGCCTCGGACAGGATCTGCAGCGCGGGCAGCCGGTCGGCGAGTGTGTCCGGGCTTCCGAGCGCGCCGTTGCGGGGCTTCGCCATGGGCGGGGTCAGAGCGCGAAAGCGCGCGCATCGGCGCGCGCGCGCGAAGCGAGCAACCCGCGCGCGACGCGCTCCCAGTGGTAAGCGCCGGCGCCGATCGCCGCCTCGAGCGCCGCGGCGCTGCCCGAATCGCGCCAGTCGCGGTAGGCCGCGGCGAGCGCCGGGAACAGCTCGCGGCGCATGCCGTCGAGATGGGAAAACCAGAAGTGCAGCGAGGCCCGCGCGTCGCGCTCGAGCAGCGCCGGCAGGGTGCTCAGGCAATCGGCGAGATTGTCGC